>OLPW01003989.1_pt1 | contig 10901 bp, 14 predicted proteins | sample 1672161 | NCBI WGS metagenome assembly OLPW01 (sample SAMEA3136654, study PRJEB25190) | human gut metagenome
TGACGCTGACGCCGGAGGGGGAGATGCTCTATACCCGCATTTCCTCGGCTGCTGTGCAGATACAGGATGCCGAGGAGGAGCTGAGCGCCAGCGCGACCTTTGAGCATGGTGCAATCAGTATCAGCGCAACTGAGACGGCGCTGAACATCTACCTGTCGGAACGGCTGCGGGACTTCCATGCGCAATACCCCGGTATCCGGCTGCGGATCTCCAACCATTCAACGCCGCAGGCGATTCAGGCTGTGAAAAACGGCGAGGTCGATTTCGCTGTTGTGACGACCCCCACCGGCGCAGAGGGGGAGCTGAAAAAAGTTGATTTGATGCCGTTCAACGAAATCCTGGTCGGCGGGAAAACCTTCACGGCGCTGGCAAGACAGGCGCTCTCGCTGCAGGAGCTTGACGCCTATCCGCTGATCATGCTGGGGAACGAGAGCATGAGCCGCCTGTTTTACCGGCAGTTTTTCCTTGAGCACAGCGCAGACCTGAAGCCGGATATTGAGGCGGCCACCACGGACCAGATGATGACGCTGGTAAAGAGTGAGCTTGGCCTTGCCTTTGTGCCGGAGCCGATGGCCCGCAGCAGCCTGCAGCGCCGCAGCATTGTGCAGCTGACCCTGCGGGAGGAGATTCCGCAGCGCTCAGTAAGTCTGGTTTATGACCGGCACCGTCCGTTGAATACGGCGGCCCGGGAATTTCAAAAGCAGCTGCTGAATGCGGCCAGACAGGAAAAAGCAGAATAACGCAAAATGTGCCCGCGCAAGCAGGCACATTTTGCGTTATGGGATGCAGACAGCGGCAGTGTTTATGTCCAACCAGTGCATAAAGTGCTCCGGATTGGAACGCCGCAAAAATGCTGTTGCAAAAGGCGGGGGAAATGTCTATACTTGTACTATACAAACCGGCAGACGCGGTATAATACCCCGCTGCGGACACTTTGCAGAGCAACCAAAGGAGTCACTTGTATGGATAAACAGAGCAGGACCTATCAGGCGTATGTGCAGATCCTCAAGGAGGAACTGATCCCTGCCATGGGCTGCACCGAACCGATTGCCATCGCCTACGCCGCCGCCAAGGCGCGGGATGTGCTTGGCGGCATGCCGGACAAAGTCGAGATCGGCGTGAGCAGCAACATCATCAAGAATGTCAAGAGCGTCATCGTGCCCAACACCGATGGCATGAAGGGCATTGAGGCCGCCGCAGCGGCAGGCATCGTCGGCGGGCAGGCGGACAAGGCACTGGAGGTCATCTCAGCTGTAACAACGGATCAGAAGGCAGTGATGCGCGCCTTCCTGAAGCAGGTGCCGGTCACGGTGAAGGCAATCGACAACGGCTTTATCTTCGACATCATCGTGACGCTGCAGCAGGGGAGCGATTCTGCCGTGGTGCGCATTTGTCAGTACCACACGAATATTGTCCTGATCCAAAGAAACAGCGAAGTGCTGCTGGATCATACCGCGCAGGAGACAAAGCAGCTCTGCGGTGACGCCGCCCCTGCCGAGAGCGGTCTGACAGACCGGGCACTGCTGAACATTGCGGATATCTTTGCATTTGCCGATACTTGCGAGATCAACGACATCCGACCTTTGCTGGAAACCCAGATCCGGTACAACACCCGCATCTCGGAGGAGGGACTGCGAGGGGATTACGGTGCGAACATCGGCTCTACAATGCTGAAATTTTATGGCGAGGATGTGCGCAACCGCGCTATTGCCAAGGCAGCAGCAGGCTCTGATGCCCGTATGAGCGGCTGTGAGCTGCCAGTTGTCATCAACTCGGGCAGCGGCAATCAGGGCATCACAGTCTCGGTGCCGGTCATCGAGTATGCCAGAGAGCTGGGGGCATCCGATGAGACTCTCTGCCGCGCACTGGCCCTCTCCAACCTGATTGCGATCCACGAGAAGGCCGGTATAGGGCGGCTGTCCGCCTACTGCGGGGCCGTCAGCGCGGGCTGTGCTGCGGGCTGCGGCATTGCCTATCTGCAGGGCGCAGACCTGAAAGCGGTCTCCCACACCCTTGTCAATGCACTGGCCATCGTTTCGGGTATTATCTGCGATGGTGCCAAGGCCAGCTGTGCGGCGAAGATCGCCTCCAGCGTGGAGGCGGGCATCCTGGGGTATCACATGTACAAAAACGGCCAGCAGTTCCGCAGTGGGGATGGCATCGTCACAAAGGGCGTTGAAAATACCATCCGTAATGTGGGACTGCTGGGCCGTGAGGGTATGCGCGAAACCGATAAAGAGATCGTGCGGATCATGCTGCAGGAGCCGTAAGGTCGGCGCAGTGGAGGACAGGGACTACTTATAGGAAGTGACCTTTATCCCGTATTCCTGCGCGGCCAGCTGCTCCCACCCGGAAAGCTGTGCTTTTGTCGGTGCGGCAAATGCAGCGGGCTTTCCCGCGCTCCTTTTGTAGGATTCTGTCCAAAGTGCGGTGCGTTCGCAGGAAATCTGCGGTTTGGCGTTTACATAGTTTTGGCGTATTTTTTCAATTCGTGCGGTAAGCATTTTCAAATCCCTCCATTCGGAAAACAAGCAACAGAAAAGCCAAAAGGCGTGCAGCACCCAATGAAGTGCGGCACGCCTTTGTGCGCAGACGAAAAAACGGGATCGCGCACCTTGCCTGTGCGTGACCCCGTTGCCCCGTTCCTATTCTGTGATGATGCTATGATTATAGCACGAACCCTAAAAAATGCAAGCACTATTTCGAGAAATTGGGCCTGTATTACCGGTTCACGGTAAGGTCACGCTCGTTTTCGACGACTGTTTCTACCGCAAGCGCAAGGCCGCGCGCGATTTGATGCAGCTCCATGCTGGGTGTTCCCAGCGGCTTGCTGACGGCCTGCTCCATCGCATACGGCACATGGATAAAGCCGCCCCGCATAGCGGGATACTGCCTGTCGATGAGATAGAGCAGCGTATACATCAGGGAGTTGCACACAAAGGAGCCAGCGGTGTAGGAGAGGGCTGCCGGAATACCGGCGGCTCTCATTTTTTGCACCATGGCTTTTACGGGCAGAGAGGTGAAGTAGGCGGGCGCACCGTCCTTCCGGATCGGCTCGTCCACAGGCTGGTCGCCTGCATTGTCAGGGATACTTGCGTCCGCAAGGTTGATGGCAACTCTTTCCGGCGTGATGGCGGACCGCCCGCCTGCCTGCCCGACACAGATGACCGCATCGGGCCGGTGCTCGTTTACGGCGGCTTCCAGAACAGTGCCGGAAAGAGCAAACCGGGTGGGAACCTGCAGCTTGATGATCTGTGCCCCGGCAATGGTGTCGGGCAGCAGTTTGACAGCCTCATAGGCCGGGTTGACGGTCTCTCCGCCGAACGGGTCAAAACCGGTGACAAGGATCTTCATGAAGGAAACCTCCGCGTATTATTTTCTGCGCACGGCAAAACCAAACACAGTGCCGCAGGAGCCGCCGACGATGTGCATAAAGTTGGCTACATTGTCCTGCACGAACAAAATATCATATACCTGCTGGCTCAGGTAGAGCGCACCGACAAGGATCAAAGTGATCGGATTACCGCCGTTCCGGCTGCCGACCAGGCTGGACAGCATGATGAGCATAAATACAATGCTGGAGGCACCCAGCAGGGCGGATGCGCCTCCTTTGTATGATGGTACCAGTATAGCATATAAGCAGCCGACCTGTCGAGAACAGAGGAAGCGTGCAAATAAAAAGGGCAGACCATAAAAGGTCTGCCCGCATGCACCCGTGCGCAATTGATAAGCAAATAAAGGGTCTCGCTATGACTGCGGTAAAAGCGGTCATGGCGGCTCAGCAGGGTTGGGTCTGCCGCTGCTTTAAAAAGTGGATCGTCATAACGGTGCAGTAGCCAGCGCCGGTGCGCAAGCAGCCAGACGGAAGTGTGTTTTTAGGACCTACTTTGTATCAGCGCTTTATGCATTGCGCCACGGCATATTTCAATTTCTGCAAATCCGTTTCGTCGGGGTGGGAAACAGCAGTATCAAAGTTTTCAATCATTTTGTCAACGTTTGGAATCGGCAGAGGGCTGTTTTTCATCTTTACATAGCGCTCCCGCACCGATTGCGGCATTTTCCCCTGGCACATGTAGGTGCCGATGACAGTATTGGAAGCACCGAGGCGTTTTTGAACGGAAGAAAGAATTTTGTCAAAATATTCCTGACTGCCGCCGAACCCGGCTGTGCCAAACAGGAACACCTCTTTGCCCTTGAGCGTTTTCAGGAAATCGGTGATTTCCTGATTGCAGTGCCCCTTGTCCGTCCAAAAGCCGATGAAAAGACGCTCTGCCTGCAGAGCCTCCTGTGACGGGGAACCGAAGAAACACAAATCTGCCTGAGGGAGAACAGAGGAAACAGCCTCGGCAAGCTGTTTAGTATTGCCGGTCTGGCTGCTGAATACAATAGCGTATTTCACAGGTCATACCTTTTCATAAATGCAATGGGTACCCTGATGCTGCTGCAAGCCGCCAAGGCATTTTTTGTTGCAGCGAACACAGCGGTGAATCTCCTTGATCTGCCCGGAGGCCACTTTGTTCGGCCATTCCGGGTCAGCCAACAGCTGACGGCTCATGGCAGCACAGGTGATGCGTCCGCTTGCAAGCTGCTGCTCTACAAAATCAGGCTGATTCAGTCCGCCCACGCCAGTGATGGGCTTGTCCGTATACTGGCGCACCTCGTCGCAGAATTTCAGGAAGCAGCCCTGCTCTTTGAAGTACGGGTGGTTGGCCGGGGGAATGGTGTCCTCCAGACTGGAATGGTTCGCCAGCGTTACATGGAAGCTGGTCACACCGGCATCGGTCAGCAGCGGTACAAAAATACCCAGCTCGGACTCCACCACACCGGCATTGCCGTAGTGGGGATCTTCCTGCCGGACGGCCAGCTTGTAGTCGATGGGAATCTCCGGCAGGCGGCTGCGGATGGCCTTGACGGCCTCCACCGCAAAGCGGGCACGGTTCTCGGCGCTGCCGCCGTATTCATCCGTGCGATGGTTAAAGACAGTGGAGCTGAAGCTGCCGCACATGCGGTCACCGTGGACCTGTACCATATCGAACCCGGCTTTGACAGCCAGCACGGCGGCCTCGCCGAAGCCGTTGATGATCTTATGGATCTTGCGGGTGGACAGCTTGCTGATGTAAGGGGCAACCTCGGCATTCAGCAGGGGACGCAGCTCCTCCATTGAAATCTTCTTCGTCAGAACGCCGGGCACGTATTTCAGCATGGCCAGCATATTGGAGTCGGTCTGGTGCAGCTGGGCGCAGATGCGGCAGTCATAGCTGTGGACGATTTCGACCAGCTTCTGATAATGGGCGAAGCCTTTTTTATCAAAAAGAGATTTCTCAAATTGGCTTTTGCCGACGGGGACGTCACCGATGATAACCATGGCGCAGCCGCCTGCGGCGATCTTGCGGATCTTTTCAAAGTATTCGTCCTCCGCAAGGCCAAAGGTGGTAGGGGCAAAAATGATGCGGTTTTTCAATTCCAAACCGCCGTAATTGATGGGGCTGTTAATCGTTTCGTACATGGTGCGGTATCCTTTCTGTTGCTTTTTCCAATAAGGCAAGCAACTGTTCCTTTTCTTTTGCAGTCAGATTCGTCATAAATCTGTCGTCCCAGTCAAAGAATATCCGGTGGGCGGCTTCAAAAGCCTCCTGCCCGCGATCTGTCAGGTTGAGCAGATAGTGACGCCCTGATTTTTCCTTGGTAATAAAGCCATCGTCAGTAAGACGATTGATGCACCGTTGACTGTGCCCCCAGTCAAGGGACAATGCTTTTGTCAATTCCGAAGGCGTACAGTTCGGCTTTTTTCCGATATATACAATAAAAAACAAAAGCCCGAAATTTAGTCCGACTTCCTGCAGCTTGTCGCCTGTGAAATCCGCAAAGCTGCGGTACAGCATGGCGATGTAGTAGGATAGGGTCTTTTGATACATGGTGAATGCAGCATCTCCTTACGTAAAAGAGTATAGTCCATACGCTTGACTTTGTCAAGTATAAAATGCTGATATACAATCGAAAAGACAAAATATATGCTATAGAGGAAAAGCAAACCGGGCAGTAAGCCCTGGAGCAGGGTACATAGCCCGCCACACGGCGGCGCAGCAAAATACAAACTCGCAGCAGCCAAAGGGTACTTTCGTATCCATGACTGCTGCGAGTTTGTAAGCTATTTTCTTATTTACTGCTGCGACTGCGCAAGAGCCTCATCGATCAGCTTTTGCAGTGTGGCAGCGTTATCCTCTTTATCAATACCGCCCATAATCGGTTCCCCAACGATGTTGCCCTGACGATCCACAACGCAGGTAGTGGGGAAGGCCATAATGCCGAGGGCAAACTTACCGGCATCACTGGCAGAGTCAAAATAGATGTTGCGAAATGTAGCCCCGGCCTGTTCCAGAATCTGTTTGGCAGCGGCAATGTTGTCCGCGTTGCCATCAAGGGTTTCTGTGTTGATACCGATCACCTCGCCGCCCTGCTCTTGAATGCGCTGATTCAATGCGTTAAGGTCGTCCATCTCGTCCACACAGGGCTTGCAGCCGCTGAACCAGAAATTTACAACGGTGAACGCATTATCGGCAAAAAGACTGCTGCTTACGCTGTTGCCGTCCAAATCCTTTCCTTCAAACTGCGGGAATGTGCTGGCCGTCTGCGTCATAGACTGGCTGGCAGCTTCATCCTGCGGCAGTGCTGCGATCTGTGTTTCGATCTCACGGATTTTGTCCACATCGGCCTTTAAAGCAGCATATTCTTCATCGGTGAACTGGTCCTTCGCATGATCCAACGCACTCATAAGAATATCACCGTAATTGCTGCTTAGTGTGGTGTCGGTAACATTCTTGTCCATGGAGGCAAAAACCTTTTCCCACAGGGCGTTATTTGCCGCCAGAATATCGTTTTCCTCTGCGAGAAGCTCATTTTCAGACTTGCCCGTCTCAGAAGTAGATGCTTGCTGGGAAGCTGCTGCAGTGCTTGTCTGTGTGCTGCTGCAAGCAGCGAGGGAGAGCAGCATCAGAAGGGCTGTGATCCATGCAAAAAAACGTTTCATTGTCAATTCTCCTTGATTTCTGTTTTTGACTTGTCGCCGAAACCGTACTGATAGCAGATCGCTTTGGTCGGACAAGACTTTATACACTTACCGCAGCGGATACACTCCGCGTGGTTTGGTGTTCTGGTAATATCCACATCCATCGGGCACGCTTTTGCGCAGGCACCGCAGGAAACACATGTATCGCGGTCAACGCGCATCTGAAACAGGGATACATGATTCATAAGTGCATAGACCGCTCCCAAGGGGCACAGCCATTTGCAGAACGGGCGGTAAAAAACCACGCTGCCTACCACAACTGCCAGCAGAATGCAGAATTTCCAGCTGAACAGCTTTCCCAAAGCAGCTCGTATGCCCGCGTTTGTAAGAGAAAGCGGAATTGCGCCCTCCAGTACGCCCTGCGGACACAGGTACTTGCAGAAGAACGGATCCCCCATGCCGGATGTGTTGATAATAACAGCCGGAAGCAGTACGACCATGATCAGCAGTACCGCATATTTGATATAGCGCAGCGGTTTCAGGCGTCTGGTTGACAGCTTGGGAGAGGGAATCTTATGCAAAAGCTCCTGCAGCCAGCCGAACGGGCAGAGAAAGCCGCAGATAAAGCGCCCCAGCAGCACGCCCAGCAGAATCAAAATGCCGGTAACATAATAGGAAAACCGAAACTTTGACGACCCGACCACAGCCTGAAAGGCCCCGATAGGGCAGGCCCCCGCAGCGCCGGGGCAGGAGTAACAGTTCAGGCCCGGAACGCAGAGATATTTCCCCTTGCCCTGATAAAGCGTTCCTTTGAGAAAATTCGGCAGATGGATGTTTGTCAGCAGTGCTGCACCTGCCTGGATCACTCCCCGGAAACGGGCCAGAAAATGCGAACGATTCTTATCCAATGCCAACACACTCCATACATAATCGAATTGCCTTCGTAAAGACAGTGCCCGCCTCACCGCGCCATGCCCCGTAACCGATCATCATAACGGCAGCCAGCAGAAAAAGCACCTGAACGATTGCCTTTTTGCTCAACATTTCGATCCTCCTTTTTGTTTTGATGAGATCAGTATAGCACAACGGGTATAAATTTTCTGCTAAGAAAAAATTAACGCAGATTTTAGCAAAAGCTGTTATAATGGTAGTAAACAGAAACACAGTTTATATAAGGAGCGTTTATTATGCGTTTGCTGCTGGTTGAGGATGAGCCGTCCCTGCGGGAAAGCGTTGCCAGAAAGCTGCACCGTGCAGGGTATGAAACAGATGACTGCGGTGATGGGGAAACCGCGCTGGAAATGTTGGCGGCAGAGCGGTATGACCTTGTTTTGCTGGATCTGAACCTGCCCCGAGTGGATGGAATGACAGTTCTGCGCACACTGCGAAAGACCGATTTGGAAACGCCGGTTCTGATTCTGTCGGCCCGCAGTGAAATTGCGGACAAGGTGGAAGGCCTGGACGCCGGCGCCAATGATTATCTGGCCAAGCCGTTCCATTTGGCCGAACTGGAAGCCCGCGTCCGCAGCCTGACACGACGGCAGTTTATTCAGCGCAATGTTTGCCTGCGATGCGGCAGACTGAGCTTTGATACCAAGAGCCGGGTGGCTATGGTGGACGGTCAACCTGTTCCACTGACCCGCAAGGAAAGCAGTGTTCTGGAATATCTGCTTCTGCATCAGGGACGCCCTGTCAGTCAGGAGGAATTGATGGAACATGTCTGGGACGGCCGCGTAGATGCGTTCAGCAACTCGATTCGGGTGCATATCTCGGCGCTGCGCAAAAAGCTGCGCGCGGCACTGGGGTATGATCCTATCCGAAACCGCATCGGAGAAGGCTATGAAGTGGGGGAGAGCGAGCAATGAAGCGATTATCTTTGCAATGGCGCATCACACTTATGACGGCATTACTGATTGCGGGTGCCTGCATCTGCCTGAATTTGTTGCTGTATCGCTCCGGCGCCTCTGGTATGGACAATCTGAACGGGTACGTTTTACAATATCAACAGGACGGCGGGGAGGATCTGACCATAGAGATCCCCGAAGATCAGATGTCAGACTTTCTGGTGCAATTCTCGCAAGAGGTTTACGATACAAAGACGATTTTTGGCCGCAAAGGGTGGTGCATTACGGCAGTGGTGACGCTGTTCAGCGCAGCGATTGCTTATTTTATCAGCGGCAAAGCGCTGGAACCACTGAAAGAGCTGGCACAGCAGGCCGAGAAGGTCGATCAGGATAATCTGGTTGATGTACGGCTGGAAGAAAATACCGTTGCGGAATTTCGGCAGCTAAGTCAATCTGTCAATCAAATGCTGGATCGCCTGGCCCATTCCTTTGACCTACAGCGGCAGTTTGCCGGGAATGCAGCCCATGAGCTGAAAACACCGCTGGCCATCATGCAGGCAAAACTGGAAATCTTCGCCGAAGATCACATGAATACGGACGCGGAAACCGCAGAGCTGGTACACTTTCAGACAGAGCAGATAGCCCGTTTATCGGCGCTTGTACGGACCCTGCTGGAAATGAGCAATTTGCAGGCCGTTCCGCGGGATGACTGCATTGAGCTTGCGCCGCTGGCAGATGAAATTGTGACGGATCTGACGCCGCTGGCCCAGAAAAAGCAGATCACCTTGCATCAGGAATGTGAGGATATTCATATTATCGGAAGCGATGCCCTGATTTACCGTATGCTGTTCAACCTTGTGGAAAATGCAATCAAGTACAATCAGCCGGGCGGTTCTGTGCAGATTACGATCAGCCGGTCAAACGGCAAAGCAATACTGCGCGTTGCAGATACCGGCTGCGGTATTCCCGATGAATACAGAACCAGCATCTTTGAACCGTTTTTCCGTGTGGACAAATCCAGAAGCCGCGAAATGGGCGGCGCAGGACTGGGTTTGGCGTTGGTGCGGGAAATTGCAGCACTGCACGGCGGTACAGTACAGGATGAGCCGGCAGAAGGGGCAGGAACCGTATTTACCGTTGCGCTGCCCATGTAAAGCGGAAATAAAAGTTATCGGCAGGGAGAACGAGATGACGGGAGCAGGGGGCATCGGGAAGCAAAAGCCTCCCGTAAAAGAGAAATATACAAGTTCGCTAAATGTAACTTTAGCGAACTATAGGGGGCTGCCTTTTGCGTTGTGTTGCAGTAGACCTTATATAGTATATCAGACCGTCAAAAAATTGCATTTTTGCCTTATTGCGTGTGTAGGGGCGACCATTGGTCGCCTGTCAACTTACCGCGGCAACACATTTTCCGGGACAGTTTTCTTACGACGCACCGCCTGACCGGAAACAACGGCTGTGCCTCGGAGAAGCTGTATCAGCTCTGCGATGCCACTGTGGTGCCCGGAATACCGCGACCTGGTCCGCCGTTTCCTAGATGTGCCCACTCTTGCGGAAAGACTGAAAAACGAAGAATATATCTCCACAGAATACCGCATGTGCGACGGAAGCTGGCATTCTCTGCGCTTCGTTGCAAAGAAACGGGACGAGGCCGGCAATGTGACCCATGTGCTGTGCACGGTGCGCTGTAGAGCTGTTTGGAAAGTCCGCACCCGGCTGTTTCGGCGTGATCTATATGGATATTATGATGCCGCGTATGAACGGCTGGGACGCCGCCAGAACCATCCGCGCCATGAACCGCCCCGACGCGGAAATCATCCCCATCATTGCCATGTCCGCCAATGCTTTTTCCGAGGATATTATGGACAGCCGTCTGGCGGGCATGGATATTCACCTGGCCAAACCGCTGGACGAAGCCAAGATGATCAACGCCTTAAAGCAGTGCATCGCCGAACGGAGTGCCGTAAAGCTGCGGAACGATTTGTAACGCTTTGCAGCGGCCAACCTAAGGCAACACCGCATAATTCCCGCCTTACGGCTTAAGCACCGCT
>OLPW01003991.1_pt1 | contig 10898 bp, 7 predicted proteins | sample 1672161 | NCBI WGS metagenome assembly OLPW01 (sample SAMEA3136654, study PRJEB25190) | human gut metagenome
ACCAAAAACGAGGTATCAAAACGAGGCTTATATATTTCCCTACTTCGCTTCTTGCAGTAAATAAAGCTTGGGTAAGTGAAACAGATACTAGCAAATGATCAGGCTTTTTTACCCTTAGATGTAACCATCAAGGCAATTTTTTGCACGAATAATACTTTTATGGTGTTAAACGGAACGAAATAAGTATTTTTTGTAAATACCCATCATTTTTTGTCATTTGTCTGAATTGTAGAATCACGCTTTCCCTCACTGACTCAAAACGCTCTAACCAAGCCTCAAAAGTCAGGGATTGTAGGACAAAACCAGACAGAGAAAACGAAAACTAAACGAAAAGCCGATCCGGAAATTCCAGATCGGCTCAACATTAAAGCAAACGTAAGCAAAGCAGATGCTTTTAAAACCTTCTTCAGGCTCAGTGATTTTATGCCTCCAAGAGTGGAGCAGCTACCTGCTTTTTACGCGACAAAACGCCAGGCATCCATACGGCAGCAGAAGAATCAATGCCAAAGACTTTATCAACCTTTTTATGGTCGCCCTCAACTAAGAAGTTAGAACCTTCAGCAATAATATCCGTTACCAGCAAGAGGACAAATTCGTATCCGTTCTTTTGCTGCAACTCACGCAAGAATGCACGAATTTCTTCTTCACGCTGCATAACTGCATCAAGAGTAACCGTTTCATGCTGAGCAATAAGAATAGTGCCCTCAGGAATTTTGAATTCTTTCGAGTCAGCCGTAACTAAAGTCTTTACGTCCATTTCGGCATCGCCACCACGAGCGTTAAATACATGGAGGCCGAACTCTGTCGCATCCTGTCCGACAATGCCAGCCAGATACTCAACCTGCTCGCGATCAACATCGGTAGCCGTAGGTGATTTCAAAATGACGGTGTCGGTCATAATGGCAGAAAGCAGTGTTGCTGCAATGCCCTGCGGAATTTCAATGCCCGCTTCACGCAACTTCAGCGTCACGATAGTAGCGGAAGAACCAACCGGCACATTGGTAAAACGAATAGGCTGATTGGTGCAAACATCGCCGATGCGATGGTGGTCTACGATTTCAACAATTTCTGCCTCTTTCAAGCCATCGACAGCCTGAGAAAACTCATTGTGATCGACCAGTGCCACTTTACGACGAGGCTTAACGGCAACATCGGAACGGGTCACAATACCAACTGCAACACCATCGTCGTCAAGTACAACCGCTTCACGAAGTTCATTGTTCATCAGATCTTCGAAAACATCATTGTACAAATCATCAGGCGTTACGATCATGGGGCGATTATCAACCAAGCTCATAATGTCTTGAGTAAGAGATGCCTGCAGGTCTGCTGCAATAGCACTCGCTGACTGTTCGCTAGCCTCTTGTGCTTCCTTGCACACCGTAGAAATGTAACGCTCGGCAATTTTGCGAGACGAAACAACGCCTGCATACTTACCAGCTTCATCGGTTACCACGATTGAACGAATATCATGCACCGCGAGAAGCTGAGAAGCCTCCAAAAGCGTAGCGCTACCCGGAAGACTAATGATAGGAGCGCTCATAACATCGCTCACGCGAGCAAATACATGAGGAATAAGCTGAGGTGCTTCAACACCGTATTCAGAAAGAATAGCTTCAGATTCTTCAGGTAAAGGACCAAGGCGGCAAGGAATGTATTCAAATTCTTCTGCATCAGGATTTTCCGCCAAAGTGCGCTTCATCATTTCATTTTTATAGTAGGCAAATCCCACCGAAGCGGCGATGGAATCATTGTCGGGATTTTTGTGACCGACGACAAGAACGGGCGTAGCCATTCGACCTCCTCTAGCGTATAAACACGCAAACTTATACAAATTGGTTTTATTGTAAGCGCTCTTATGACAAAGACCGCAAAAAAGCCTAAAGAATTTGCAGCTGGCTTACGTCTCTTTGCTATTTTCGCTTTTATTTATGCTATTAACTCGACGGGGTATCTTTACTGCGTCTTTATTAACCTGACGCAGCATCCTTACTACATTCTCATTAACTTGACACAATATCCTTACTACGTTACTACGCCTGCGCTTTTTCATAAGCAGCGTCGATGCGAAGATTACGGGCATAAATTATCCAATTTGCCACCAAGGCTGCCAGATTGATGAAATACACAACTAAAACCCAGTTCAAGTTGCCACTCACAAACTTAGCGGCAATACCAGCAAAATAACCAAGCGTGATCAAACCAAGAAACTGCCAGCTTGTTCCAGCAGCGGTACGAGCTTTGAAGGACTTCCATGCATTCATTGGCCACGACAAGCCAAAGCAAATAAGCATTACTGCCTCGAGAATTTCTGCCATCTGAAAGTATTCCGCCTTTCACTAGTACTTATCACTTGTTTGTCGCCGCTATTTGCGCGTGTCAAAGCAAGGACATCCGCCTATAGAACAGGCTTTTTGCACGCCTCAAATCGGATAGTGACCAAGACACAAAAAGAGCACCCTCGGGTGCTCTTCGCTTAAGTCTTCACCTAAGGAATATTGCGAGGCTTGATTACCTGCCTTGCCTTTGATACTCCTTGTTTGGTTCCTGCGATACCTCAAGAGCCGATCTTCACAATAGGCGCATAATCTTTAAGAAGCTTCTTGGTCTGTCCCGTGCGAGAAAAACGCACATGAAGCGTATCGCCTTCAACCTTAACGATGGTGCCACGACCGAATACTTTATGATCTACCGCATCGCCCTTGACAAAAGTCATACGAGCAGCCGCCTTTTTGCCGGCATTGGGATTAGAGCGTGTAGCAAGGGGCTTTTGTCGAGGACGAGAGCCCGATGCGCTTGACTGACCAAACACGCGACCACCGCCTGCTTCTACCCCCGAACCAGCAATTCCGCGACGACTTCCCCGCTTTTCCCAACCTGAACCAGAAAAGCCCGCAGACCCCATACCAATATTGTGACGAAGCTCTGCAGGAATTTCAGAGATGAATCGCGAAGGAGGATTAGCACTTGACTGACCGAAAATCTGACGAGTAAATGCATTTGTTAAATAAAGACGTTTGCGCGCACGAGTTATCGCCACATAACAAAGGCGACGCTCCTCTTCAAGTCCTTGTGCATCTTGAGAAGAATTACCATGAGGGAAGAGCGATTCTTCCATGCCTGCAACAAACACGCAATCAAACTCCAAGCCCTTTGCGGAATGGACAGTCATGAGCGTTACCGCAGCTCCGTCGTCGCTCATCGTATCCATGTCAGTTCGCAGTGTTACCCATTCGGTAAAATCGGCAAGCGAATTTGCCTGGAAAGTACGCACGGGTGGTTCTTCGTCTGATAATGACTCGCTTACTTCATCTGGCGAAGGCGGCTCAAAGAGGGCATCAGCATCATCATGAGTTTGCGCATATTCGTCTACAACGCCAAAGAATTCTTGGATGTTTTCAATGCGACCCTGGGCATCATCAGAACCAATTGCACGATAGGCTTCCAATATTCCTGCTTTATCGACAATCATTTCAACCACTTTGCGCAAATCGCCCTCATAGGTCTGAGCCTCATGAATAAGCGCAACAAATTCCCCAATGGCCCGACGCGTATTAGGTCGAATAGCCTCATCGGCTATGCAAAGCTCGGCAGCTTGCAAAAAAGTGCACTGTGTTTCGCGAGCAATATAATCAATATGCTCGATCGTCGTAGTGCCAATACCACGTTTTGGTGTATTGATAATGCGTCGTGCCGCCATATCATTGGCAGGATTCACCACAAGACTGAGGTATGCCATCACATCACGGATTTCCGCACGGTCAAAAAAGCGTGTTCCTCCTACCAAGCGATAAGGGACACCTGCGCGCAGCAGCATGTCTTCAAGCATACGGCTTTGTGCATTAGTGCGGTAAAACACCGCAATTTGGTTATAAGGGGTACCTGCAGCATGTTGCTTTTCAATCTCTGAGGCAATCCAGCGGCCTTCATCGCGTTCATCTGTTGCCATATACACAGAAATCTTTTCACCCGCAGGCTGAGAAGTAAAAAGTTTCTTAGGCTTTCTTGTCACATTGTTGGCAATAACTGCATTAGCAGCATCCAAGATGTTGCCCATAGAACGGTAGTTTTCCTCGAGCTTTACCACATGAGCATCGGGATAGTCTTTTTCAAAATCGAGAATGTTGCGCAAATCAGCACCGCGCCACGAATAAATGGACTGGTCGTCGTCGCCTACGACCATGATATTATGATGAGCTGCCGCCAAAAGCTGGGTTAAGGCATACTGCGCATGGTTGGTGTCCTGATACTCGTCTACCAGAATATAGAGAAAACGCTTTTGGTAAGCCTCTAAAACATCTTCGTGATTTTTCAAAAGAAGCCAGGTGTATAACAGCAAATCATCAAAATCAAACGCATTAAGCTGGCGAAGGCGCTCTTGCAAGCGCGTATACACACGCGCAGCAACCTTTGCTACCGGATCACTTCCTCGTTCGGCTTCCTGCGCAAACACTTCAGCTACCTGCAAATCGTTTTTTGCCTTTGAAATACGATTGCGAATAGCAGGCACAGGAAAGCGCTTCTCGTCGATATTAAGCTCTCCGTAGATTTGCTTTACCAAACGCTTCGAATCGTCGTCGTCATAAATAGTAAAGCCCGAAGCAAAACCCATACGCTCGCAGTCAGCACGCAAAATACGTACACACATGCTATGGAAGGTAGAAACCCACATGCCACGCGCATAGGGTCCGATCAAATCCCCTAGTCTCTCGCGCATCTCGGCAGCAGCTTTGTTGGTAAACGTGATAGCCATAATCTGCCAGGGCGCTATCCCTAAATCGTCCACTAAATGCGCAATTCGATGCGTCAACACACGCGTTTTTCCGCTGCCGGCTCCCGCTAATACTAAAAGGGGACCTTCAGTGCATAACACTGCTTCTTTTTGTGGGCCATTCAAACCATCAAGATTAAGAGGCATACTACCAATTCCTTATCGTTTGCTTTAGATGCCGAACATGTTCGCTGTTCTTACAGATTTTCGTTATTCTTACAGACTGAGACCCTCTAAGTGGGTGTTTCACAAAACCAGTATTGTAGCGCTTAAATAAGTCTTGATGTGAAACTCCATGCAATTGCTCGGAGCTGTTTAGAGCTGTGCGGTTGTCCATAGCTATTCCGAGCTGTTCGAGGCTATTTGGGTGCTCAAGATTATTCCGAGCTGTTCGAGGCTATTTGGGTGCTCAAGATTATTTCGAGCTATTAGAAGCTATTCGAAGTTGTTCGAAGTTGTTCGAAGTTGTTCGAAGTTGTTCGAAGTTGTTCGAGCGTTCAGCTATCCGAACCTATTCAGGGCCGCTCGACTATTCAGAATTATTCCGACTCGCTCGAGACTGTTCTGATATTTTGCGGTCCAGCAGATTAAAGCTGCTGCGTTTTCTTCTAATGCCGTCAAAAAAATGCTTACATGACGCGCTCGTTTGTGCTTTAATACGTAACGACACAAGCGCAGTGAGGGTCGTCTACTGCATTTCCGCAGGTAAAAAGGCAATCGTAACGAGCTTTCAAATGAGCCGTTGCGATTGCCTTTTTATTTTGCCCTGAAGTTGTTCTCGCAACTTCACAAAACTAACGTAGCGCGTTTTGCAGGCAAAGGTAAAAAAGACGATCGTTATTGCACTTCTGTCACAGCGATGCTTGATCTCAAAAACCAAGCATCTTAACTATCCCATGCATCTCTTCTTTGGAGAGATGCCCGTCAAGAAAGGAGCACTTTTGACCTCCCCCGAACAAAATCTGCCCAAAGCAAGAATTCAGGTAAAACACCCCTACCTTGCTCTTATGGGACTCTATCTCGGTGCGTTTACCGGCATGTATAGCGAAACAGCGCTCAATATTGCACTGCCACAGCTATCTATAGCATTCGCTATCGATCTTTCTCTTACCCAGTGGCTCGTTGTTGGCTACATGCTTGTCATCGGCATCGTTTTGCCTTTTTCAAGTTTGTTGCTGAAATGGGTTTCCGCACGTAAACTTACCCTTTTCGCTCTGGGAGCCTTCTTTATAGGATCGCTTATCAGCGGCGTTGCTCCCACCTTTGAAATAGCTCTTGGAGGCCGTCTCATCCAGGGTATCGGTACAGGTCTTGTCCTTCCCACTATGTTCGCCATGGTAATGGAGGTTATTCCTCCACATAAAATTGGCTCCGCCATGGGTGTTTCGGCACTTGTCATTATGTTTGCGCCCGCTATTGGACCAACCTTGGCAGGCTTTCTGATTGCCGCTGCTTCTTGGCGTTTGATCTTCTTTAGTTTCGCCCTCATTTTATTTGTGGCAATGGTGTTCACCTTCAAATTCGAGGTTAACCCCTATGAACTAACGAAACCTTCCATTGATGTTGCCTCAGCACTTCTTTCCTGTCTTGGTTTTGGCGGAATTGTACTCGGCGCAGGTATTGCAAGTCTTTATGGCTGGATTTCTGCACCAACTTTACTAGCATTAATCGTTGGCATACTTTGTTTAGCGCTCTATACCAAGCGTCAACTAGGAATGAAAATCCCTGTGCTTGATTTACATGCATTTGGCATTCAGGGATTTCGCGTTGGCGCAATTTGCATGATGTTGAACTTCGGCATTACGTTATCTGCCATGTATATCCTGCCGCAGTTTTACCAAAACGGCATGCTTCTTGCAGTAGCATTCACCGGTATTGTCATGCTGCCAGGTGGCATTATCAATGCACTCGTTAGCATGTTTGCTGGCAAGCTGTTCGACCGTATTGGAGCACGCATTCCCGCTCTTGTCGGATTTGCGCTTTCCATTATTGGTGCAGCTTTGCTGTTGTTCGTAACGCCTGATTCTTCCCTTGCTTATGTGATCGCTTGTCACATCATTATGATGATTGGCGTGCCACTGGCGATGTCTCCGTGCCAAACCCATGCGCTCTCTTCCCTGCCTCATAACCTCTCAACCGACGGCAGCACAATCCTCAATACCTTACAGCAAGTGCTCGGTGCTATTTGTACTGCCGCCGCTACCAGCCTGCTGGCAACGGGTCAATCGGCTTACTTTACCGCAGGAGGAACCAACAGTGCCCTTGCCTTCACGCAAGGTTCCCACTATGGCTTTCTCTTTACGCTAGCACTCGCTATTGTTGGATTTTTGTTTGCTTTAGGTATCAAAAACCGCAAAGCCTCTGGCGCTGCTCCAATGCAAGCATCAAAGAAAGGTGAGAATCCAAGTAACGCTGCACATCCTTCGGCCATGAATGCCCCTGCTGCAGCGGCTAGCGCCTCTGTTGATGGCGACGCCCTCGCTATGGCAGCCAACGCTTCTGCTGTAGCAACTAGCGCTTCTGTTGATGGCAGCAACGCAAGTTCACATTTCAATTCAGCATCCCTTGATGGCCAATCGGCGCAATCATTACTTACGCAACTCATGAAAACCGAGGTATACACTTTGCCCGAAACAGCTACTGCCCTAGAAGCACTTGCTCTCTTTAGCAAAAAGGGGATTTCAGGTGCTCCGGTAGTAAACGAAAAAGGAAAGGTAACCGGTTTTGTAAGCGATGGCGACATTATTGGTACTCTTTCGAAACAAAACCCAACCTTTACTAGCTTTTATGCTGTTGCATACGACAATGGAGCGGATAGCCAACTCGACGAAAAGCTTTCAGCTTTGCGCACCATGACTGTCGATCAGCTTTCCACCAAAACGGTTTTGAGCGTTGATGTCAACGACGACATGCGCGATGTGTGCACTTTGCTATCAGCTCACCACCTGAAAAAGGTACCTGTTTTAGATGGGGGCACCATGGTCGGCATTATCAATCGATCAGATATCACGCACTATGCGGTACGTTTTTACACTGCAAATCCAAAAGAGCAGCACTAACAACCCAAAAAACGGCACTAACTATGCATGGTGTTTCTCGCGCCGATGTCTATCACGCTACCAATTTCACTGCTATCGCGGTATTTTCGCTGGCGTAATTGATTCAAGGACACGTTAGATGCATTAGATTATCCAAAACACAAGAAAAAGGTTCTTACGAAAGGTTTCATTTTTGTACTTAAATAAAAATGAAACTCAGGCCAGTGAAGATCAGACCTTCTAGAAGGCGGTTGTAGCGAGCTTTTTAGCTGCTACAACCGCTTTTTTTGTTTCAGTAGACACATGACCCTGACAGCAAAAAGCAAAGGATAGCAGTTGCCGACCGACAGTCACTATCTGGCACTTACCCCTAGTAGCTGAAGGACATGCTCTGAAATCACGCGGAGAAATCTCACCTTCCTGGCAAATCTTCAAAGAGAAAGGACTGTTATACCGTGACACCAACCCAGCAAAACGCCACACCTAAAGCCCGAGTGCAGGTCCCTCATCCCTATCTTTCACTTATGGGACTTTTCATGGGAGCATTTGCTGGCATGTACAGCGAAACCGCTTTAAATATCGCTCTTCCTCAACTTTCCGAAGCATTTAACGTTGATATTTCACTTGCTCAATGGTTTGTTGTTGGTTATATGCTGATTATCGGTCTTGTGCTCCCCTTCGCCAGTTTGCTTCTTAAATGGATAACTGCTCGTGCCCTCACCTTATTTGCTTTAGGCATTTTTCTTGTGGGCTGTCTAATTAGCGCTTTTTCACTCACCTTTGAAATGGCACTCTTTGGTCGTTTGCTTCAGGGCGCTGGGACAGGATTGGTCCTTCCCACCCTGTTTGCCATGATTATGGAAGTAATTCCTCCTCATAAAACAGGAGCCGCCATGGGCGTTTCTTCACTTGTAGTAATGTTTGCTACTGCTATTGGTCCCACGCTCGCTGGTCTTTTAATGGGCGCATTTTCTTGGCATTGGGTATTTTTTAGTTTTGCCATCGTTTTAGTGACCGGCATCATTTTTGCTCTTAAATATGAAGTTAATCCCTATAAGCTTTCCAAACCTCCCATTGATGCACTATCGGTAATTTTTTCTTGCCTAGGATTTGGCGGAATCGTGCTAGGAGCGGGTATCGCCAGTCTTTATGGATGGATTTCTCTTCCCACATTGGCTGCGCTGATTGCGGGCGTTGTAAGTCTTGCCTTATATGCAAAACGCCAATACGGCATGAAAATTCCCATTCTTGATTTACGAGTATTCACAATTCAAGGATTTCGTGCAGGCCTTCTTTGTATCATGCTGAACTTTGGCATCATTCTTTCATCAATGTACATTTTGCCTCAGTTTTATCAAAACGGAATGCTGTTTAGCGTGGCATACGCAGGTATTGTAATGCTTCCCGGCGGCATCGTTAATGCTCTCATGAGCATGGGATCAGGGCGCCTGTTTGACCGCATAGGAGCAAGAATACCTTCATTAATTGGCTTCGCTCTTTCTGTTGTAGGAGCCACCCTACTTCTCTTCGCCTCGCCTTCTTCACCCCTTGCATACGTGATGGGATGTCATATTGTCATGATGATTGGTATTCCGCTCGTTATGTCTCCTTGTCAATCCCATGCATTAGCATCGCTTCCTCGCAACCTTTCAACCGACGGCAGCACTATGCTAAACACGCTTCAGCAGGTATTTGGTGCTATTTGCACCGCCATCGCAACCAGCCTTCTCGCAGCTGGCCAAACAACCTATTATGCTGCTGGCGGGACCGACAGCGCTGCCGCCTTTACTCAGGGGTCTCACTATGGCTTCATATTCACTATTTGTCTTGCTCTCGTTGGAGTGGTTGTCGCTCTTCGGCTTAAGAAAATTCAACGAAGCGGCGAACCAACACTGTCTCTTTTGGCTCGGCTTATGAAAACCGATGTCTACACCATCTCTGAAAATACAACCGCAATAGAGGCACTCACCCTTTTTACAGAAAAGGGAATTTCAGGTGCGCCAGTAGTTAATGCTTCTGGCAAACTGACTGGATTTATTAGCGATGGCGACATTATCAGTACTCTTTCACATCAGTACCCTACCTTCATCAGCTTTTATGCAGTAGTGGAAGGAAGTAAAGATAGCGATGTTGAAAATAAGTTAGAAATACTGCGCAGCACCACAGTAAAGCAGCTTGCAAAGAAAACGGTCTTGAGTGTTGATATCAATGACGACATGCGCGATGTATGCACTTTGTTATCAACTCACCATCTGAAAAAGGCGCCCGTTCTGGATGGAGACAGCATGGTTGGCATTATCAATCGATCGGATATCACGCACTATGCGGTACGTTTTTATGCAGAAAAATTACCCTCGTCTGCAGCCGCATTGCCTGCAGATGCCTCCGAATAATCTGCAAATATAACTGCACAAACATAACTGCGCGTATCTCCAGTTTTCCACAAATGCACTTGCAAATGCTCCCAAAAATTACAATGCTCGAGGTATCTGCAAATACTTATCCGTAAACGTAATCGATCAAGAGCAGGCAATTCGCTAAAACAACTAGCGTAAGACCTTTTAAAAGGACTCGCTAAAAAGTTAACTGCCTCCCACCTCTTGGAAAATCCGAAAGTGGGAGGCAGCTCAGCTTGGTCGTTAAAGCCCTCCTTAGCCCTTAACCCAAGAAGCTCCATTTCAGCTCCGCTATATTCACCGCAACTCCGTCGCAGCTCCGCTACAACTCCGTCATACCCATCGCGGCTCCGTCGCACTCACCGCAAATCTATCGCGGCTCCGCTACATTCACCGCAAACCAACTACATCTATCGCAGCGCCGTCACACTCACCACAGCTCCGCAACTCCGCTATATCTATTGCAGCACCGTCACAGCTGATCGCTTTTTCAATGGAACTAAATCCCTTGAAGAAAACAATCCCTTCCTCGAGAAAGAATGAGATGCCACATTTTTCCGAGTAATGTATTTGCGTGTTTTAAAAAGCCGAGTTCTGCCACATTTTCTTGTTGCGTGTATAAAATTTTTCAAATAATAGAAAGATAAATAGGGAAAGCCACATCATCACTGTCGATTTTTGATTCTCGTGTCC
>OLPW01003998.1_pt1 | contig 10887 bp, 11 predicted proteins | sample 1672161 | NCBI WGS metagenome assembly OLPW01 (sample SAMEA3136654, study PRJEB25190) | human gut metagenome
TTTCTATCAATTTTTGTTCTCAAAAGGAGCTGTTCCTCATGTTGTATCCCTACGCCATAAGCCGTGAGAGCGTCAATGGGCATCGTGTCTGGATCGCCAAGAGCCTGCACCTGAAAGGCTGTGTCGCTCAAGGAGATACTCGCCTTGAGGCCATCAAAGAGCTGGAGTCCAATGAAATCGCATGGCTTGAAACCGCCAAAATACTGCATATCCCTCAGTCAAATTAACACCCACACAATCAAAAATCCTTACTTCATCTGTACCCTTGCGGTTAGATGGAGTTTTTTTATAAAATTTGTTTTTTGCGCTACAAAAATCATTTCTTTGGTATTTATATAGACATATACGGAATAACGACCATTCTTTAGAGCGGCTTTAGAAACATCGTGAGCTTGCAAACCAACTTCTTGCCTTTGGTGATGAGCATTACATAGAGGAGATGCGTTTCCGTGCTCTCGCTAAAAAGGCGATGGAAGCTAAGAACAATAAAATAATGTGAATATAATATTCTATTGTTCTGTGAGGAGGTGAGGTTATGGGAAAATATAACGTTTTGAAAGTTGATAGTTTGCAAGATTGTTTTTTGGTGATTGCTAACACATGTGAAAACCCCATAAACGATTTGCTATGCGATGGAGATGTTTCGTTTATTGAAAATGGGAATGTTATATTTGACCTTGCTGTAATTAATGGAATAAACTTCAATAGATTTATTCAAGTAACAGTAGAGAGTCACCGATTGCAAGCAAAAACTATTAAGATTATATCTGACGTTCCTACAAGTATACTTGAGATAAGCGAAAAATATTTTAAGACGCATAAAGAAGTTATTCAACAAAGCTCATTGCCATCAGCAACCAAGTATTTACTCACAAATGCATAAATAATGGTAAAGCTTTTGATTCTTACTCTTGACAAAACTTACTCCATCTATACCCCTTTCGGTTAGATGGAGTTTTTTATAAAATTTGTTTTTTTGCGCTACAAAAATCATTTCTTTGGTATTTATAAATGTAGATGGCGAATGCGGACAACTGTATATTTGAGGATTATGCAATGCTTTTCGGATATCTTTAAGTCTTTTCCCCACACACGTGGGGGTGATCCCAAATTCCAGAAAGGAAGTGACCCAATGCAGTTAATACATGAATTTTCATGGCTATGGAAAGGAATAGCTATTATCGCACTTGTAAGTGCAATCGTTCTCATTGCAGCATTCAAGCTGCACAAAGAAGAATACAAAATTGAGATTGCATGCATTATTCTTATAGTGACTATACTGATTTGTATTATTGCTATGATTCTATGCGCTCGGGTTCCGATGCCCATATAAGCAGTCAATGACCCATGACTGAAGTCACGGGCTTGTGCAAACGAGCTCAGATTTTAGGCATGCTCGCAAGAGTGCATTGACTACCCTATGCACCGTAAGAGGTGCCCCGTTGCTCGCGAATAGATAGTTACCGCATGGCGTTAATCCTAACTGTGCGCTCTAAGACAACACATCACGTAAAGCTAAAGTAAGGCCGACAGGTGTGGCTGAATAAACCGCTTGCAACCTTGGGTAAGGATTTCGACTCCTCTTTTGAGGAGAGCGGCTTCTTCTTAGCTGCTAGTTTTTAGGGCGAGCCCTTGATGCCATGCTCATCACGCAAGGCTCGTACATTGTTGAACAATAAGAAAGCGTGCGTAGCAAAGCGCACACCGTTTACCATTAAGCTCCTGCACGGTAGTGCAGGATACAAACAGCCGATTACCCTTGGCGTTGACGCAGGAAGTAGGTATGTTGGTCTTTGGTGATTAGTTTTTTCATACGTCCTGCTACTCGCCCTCTTATCACATCTGAGGGCGAGTAACAGCATTTTGTCTTCATTTCTTTATCAAAGCCAATGCAAGTCATTGGCGGAAAGCAGCTTCTACTTGAAACTACTTGTAAGTTACTTGAAAGTTTGCTTTCAAGTGTTTGCACACATCCAACACACTGCTGTAAAAGGATGACTCATTTTCTTGTCAGCAACGTTGCGCCAAATTGTCATAGTCCTTTTGAATATGGTATAATAATTACAAGCAATTTTCCCCACTTATGTGAGGGAGTGATTCCACGGAGGTGTTACTATGGTTTTGTTAGGCGTAAAAGCTGATGGTGCGTGGCTTGTATCTAGATGGAAACTGACCTATCGGATAGGATGGGTGCATATTTGCAAAGCTGTTCGTTCTGCATTCTCGGATTTTTCCAATGTCGAAATTCTTGTTGATCAAAATCCCGTAGAAATATCCAATCGAGATGACATTTTGAAGCTCGAGGAATGCGGTTCTATGATTATCCGTGGTGCCTCAGACATCATGAAAAGTCGCGTAATGATAACCTTTTATAACCAGTTGCAGTTTGTGGACGTTCATGTGGAGCGCTCTACTGATGAGTTTATGGAAGCTGATTATCAGAAATTCAATATGTCATTTGGTCAGTATCTGGATAGTCTTGAGATTGCGATGCACCGTTAAGTCATTTTCCTGCCCCTCTGCTCAATATGAGCAGAGGTTTTCTTTTTAAGCCGATTACTCAGGCTGATTATCGTCCGCACGACACTGCAGATGAACCTCGCTTAGTTTCCGGTATTCCACCTGCGCAGTATCAAGCATCCGCAACCCAATAAGGATATCATCACCCGGCAGCGTTACAACAGAAGACATCTTACAGCGTCTTGCATCAAAGCTGTCTTCCGGGACATTGCCGCAGAACTCCGGCTTTACAATCACACGGAACACCTTGTCTTTGTTCTTCTCTGCAAATCTACTGAACGAACCATACGTATTCCATGTATAATTGACTATCCGCTCAGCAGCTTCATCAGTACAATGTCGTGTCATGTCTTCTTTGCAGCTTGTCAGGCGGATCTCATTGAGTTTGTAGTATTCCAGTGTATCCTTATCATACAGCTTTCCATCATCGCTCTCCTGCAGCACCTGAATGCCCAGCAGAGCGCCTTTATCCGCCAGCTCTATCATCGTACTCAGGCGACCATAGATCATGCAGGGACAGTCCTGTGCTTCTTTATTGCAGTCAACAATGCGGAACACCTTCTGCGAATTATTCGCTACAAACTCATCCAGCGAGCCATAGTTCGTGAACGCATTGTCATCCGGCGGTTCCGGCCAACTCCACTGCTTGATCGGCTCATTGGTATTTACATCAAAGAACTTTGTTTCCGGTTCGCCGCCCTCGTATTTCGTTTCAAAGAGACAGTCCGGCATGAACTCTGTTCCATGCCAGCCTCGACCTTCACCTGTTTCGGCATTATACTGCGTAAAGTACCAGCCGATACCCTCAGCTTCTCCTTCTTCCTGCTCAAAACGAACATATGGGAGATAGACCATTTTGCTCATTTTTTCTCACCTCTTTTCCCTTTCTTATTTGAGGACTATTTTTGCTCCGAACAAATAAAAAAGTGCCGGTAATGAGGATTTCATTACCGACACTTTTTTATCGTGTCATTTGATGACTTTTTAGCGTTACGGTATCACTGCTTGTATTTGTCACCCTAAAAAACCATCAAACATCACCCTAAAAAGAGTCCAAACCCTGCATTATATCATACCAATATCAACCCTGCTAAGTGCAAAATGGAATAGGATGCAGCGGCACATAGGCAGCGCATGAGGCGCGATGCAGGCAAGAGTCTGGGATCCTTTTCGAGCTGCTTGCCCCCTGCTGTACCAGCGATTTTGACGCAAACCCGTAGCATATCACAACTCACTTCCCTTTCGCTAATGCAAGAACTGCATAAGTCCGGGCGGCGAAAATCGAACAATTGTTCGCTTTTTCGCTGGAATATGGTATAATAATTACAAAGCAAATGTTGCGTTTAAAGAAAGAAGGGTTATTATAAAATTAGAACATGTAACCATTGACGATATGCTTCGTTCATATCTAAAGTCTAATTTCGCTAACTGCAACACACTGGTCATTTGGCCTTTAAGCTGGTGTGATTCCGAAGCTGAAGTTGAGACAATTAAACAAGATCTCTTCGAATTTGGTTATCTTCCGCCGAAGAGCTATTGCCGCAATGGATTCTGGATTATAGAGATGCCCATGCATGCGGCATGTGAAATCATCAACCGTCATAGTAAAGGTACACTTGCGATGCGTTGTTATTGCGGTGATGAATGTCTCCACGAAAATATGTGATTGAGACCTATTGAGACCTATGTTAAGCCCTGTGCAAAAACAGACAATCTCGTTTGAGATTTATGCAAAATTAAATACCTCCAAACCTCTGCCGGTGTTCGAGTATAAAGACCATCAGGTTTGAGGCCTATGCAAAACTGTCTACCTTTAAAACTATCCTGCACCGCCTAAAAGGCAAGGTTTGAGTTCTATACAAAATTACTCACCTCCAAACTCACTGATTGCCAGACCTCTCGATAATGGCGGTTTGAGACCTATGTAAAACGAGATACCTCCAAACCAGCGGAACATTGAAAGCAATCAAAATAGCTGTTTGAGACCTATGTAAAACCAGATACCTGCAACGGACTAATAAGGTGTGCACTGACAGCGGGGCGGTTTGAGACCTATGTAAAACTATCTATCTCTCAATTCCATCACAAGGAGTGATTCCGACGAAGAAGACCTACCAATTTAACGCCGAATACCAAACAGATGACTTAGACTTTGCTGTTGGCGTTTCCCTTTTCGATCAGAACGACAATATGGTGTTTTCGGCATGGAATCTAAATGAATGCCCTGAGGATGCTGTAATTGGTCGAGACCTGTTCGACGAAAAGGACTTCATTAAGGCTGTTAAGCTGGGAATGGAGTTAGCAAAGCAGGGATATGACGATGTTAAGTACGTTGATCCTACGGGGTTGTATGGGCCCAGCCGTTAAGATGCTTATGCAAAACGACTCACCTCTAAAACATCGAGAGTGATGTAGAGCACTTCGTTGCTTGAGACCTATGTTGAGACCTATGTAAAATCACTTACCTCCAAAACCGACGGCATTCCAACATAGGTTCACGCTTAATTTGAGACCTATGTAAAATTATCCACCTCCAACCGGATATGAAATATCCGTTCCATCAGGGTTTGAGCCCTATGTCAAACCTCTTTCAGCTGCTATCCCGTACCGCTACGCGCGTTTGAGCCTTTAAATTATCTCTAAAATATGACTGCAGTTGTTGATTCGGGGCTTTTTGAGCCTACTATGTCATTACCTCTACACAACCATTTTCGCTTATATATAGGAGGCGATTTCTTTGTTTATCATCGGCATTATTGCTGGCCTGTATCTTTTCGCAACGGTTGTTTGCGTGACCGCTGTTATTGCGGCTGGACAGGCTGATTACAACAAAGCTACTCGGAAAGATTAAGACCTTTCTCTTCTTGCACCATTCCTTGAACTGATTATATTTTCGAGACTTATACGAAACCTCTTACTTCAACAATGGAAACCAAAAACATGAAAAAGATTTACAACAAACTCGTTCGGGACAAGATCCCCGAAATTATCAAAAAAGACCACCAGAGTTGCGACATTGAAATTTTATCCGATGACGCATATCTCACAATGCTTGACGCCAAGCTTGATGAAGAGCTTGCCGAGTATCATGCAGATCAAAACCTTGAAGAACTGGCAGACCTGCTCGAGGTTGTTTACGCAGCAGCCATTGCTCGTGGATATACCATCAAAGATTTGGAGTCCCTGCGGCTGAAAAAGCGAGCAGAACGTGGTGGATTTAATAAGAAAATTCTACTTAAAAGCATCACTTGCCCGAAGTGAAACACACATATTGTCTTTTATGGCCTTTTGAGCGCCTATTTACCTCTATTATCACCGTTCAGACCGGTCGTTTGAGCCCATTAAATCCTATACCTCTATTTTTAGTATGCCAAATACAAGCGTTTGCGCCTATGTAAAACTACTCACCTTCAAAGCACCTTCAGTCCCATAGTCATGTTCCACTTGGTTTGAGTCCTATGTAAAAATCAGATATCTCTAACTCTCTCAAAAATCCACATTATAACTTTTTAAATCTTATTCCATCGGAACATCGTCCTCATCCAGTTTGAGTTTTGTAAAACCTCTTCCTTCTGTTATCACCGTTCAGACCGGTCGTTTGAGTCCCGATTTGCCTCGTTTTTTGTCGAATTTGGTTTAAGCTGTTTTGAGATTGGATTAAGCTACCCTACGGCTTTATGGAGTCGATCAGTTTATTTGAGCCTACACGAAACTGTCTACCTCTAAAACCGGCTTTAGCAACAGATTCTGGAACTGCCAGTTTGCGACCTATGTAAAACGAGATACCTCTATTTTCTACTTATTGCATTGCTACCTTATTTGCGTCACCGAACTTACCTCTTTTCTATCGGAACAGTCGTCATCGTCCAGTTTGAGCCCTTTATTTCCCTACAGGGTACCCTGTTTGAGGCCTATTACCTCTTTTGGTCTTTTTTATTCTGTTATTATGTATTGCAAGAAAACTCCTCGTTTAAATCTATTTTTATTCTCAAAAAGGAGCTGTTTCTCATGTTTCATAAGGAGAATCCCAAATGATAATCCCCCTTAACATTCATGCAGGCGCTTTTTTGCTTTGTTTCGGGCTCGTCCTTCTGCTTGCTGCGTTTCTAATTGAAGACTCGAGCAAATCCTCTCCTGGTTCTTTGACTATGGGATGTTTTCTCACAGGAATGGCAACAACTTTTGTTACAAATCATATTAGACAAACAGGAAGTTTCTTTGTACGTTGGTTAAGAAAAAGGCATGAAAGGAAATATTTAAGTCGTTCTTTAAGACATTTATGTATGATTTTATGTTTTATTGGAGGAGCTATTTTCTCAACTGTTTTATGTGCTTATTTTAAAGATCGTGCTATTTGGGGTGCTCTTATTTTCTTGATTATTTTACAGGGTGACTTATTATATGCGGATTTAGTTAAAGAAAAAGAATTATTAGATCAAGTTCCAAATGGGCATTAATGCCCATTTTTCCTTGTTTAAATCATTTGTTTCATGTATTATTATTGTGCTATGAGTATAAAAATTTAACGGAGGTAGAAGCTATGAATGAAAGTATGTTAGATAGATTAGTATCTATGGAAAATAGATATGAAGAATTAGGTCATATGTTGATGGATCCAGATATTGGTACTGATATTAAAAAAATGACAGATGTTACAAAAGAACAAGCTTCTTTACAAGCAGCTTATGATTTGTTTCAAGAATATAAAGAAGTAAAAGACGGCATTGATGGTGCTAAAGAATTAATGAAGGAAAATGATCCTGAAATTAAAGAAATGGCAAAAATGGAATTAGATGAATTAGAAGAAAGAATGCCTGAAATCATCAAAAAATTAGAATTAGAATTAATTCCAAAAGATCCAAATGATAATAAAAACGTTATTATGGAAATCCGTGGAGCTGCTGGTGGAGATGAAGGAAATATCTTTGCAGGTGACTTATATAGAATGTATGTAAAATATGCAGAAAGCCAAGGATGGAAAGTAGAAGTTATGGAAGCTGAAGAATCAGAAGCTGGAGGCTTCTCACTTATTTCATTCAACGTTATTGGCGATGGTGTTTATGGTAAATTAAAATATGAATCTGGATCACACCGTGTTCAACGTGTGCCTAAGACTGAAACGCAAGGACGTGTGCATACTTCAACTGCGACAGTTTTAGTTATGCCAGAAATGGAAGAAGTTGATGTACAAATCAATAAAAGTGATTTAAGAATTGATACTTATCGTGCAAGTGGTGCGGGAGGACAACATATCAACAAAACAGATTCAGCTGTTCGTATCACTCACTTACCTACAGGAATTGTGGCAACAAGCCAAGATGGGCGTTCTCAACATGATAACCGTGATAAAGCAATGAAAGCTTTAGTAGCGCGTGTTTATGACTACTTCCAATCTCAACAAACAGAAGCCATTGATAGTGAAAGAAAATCGAAGGTTGGTACTGGAGATCGTGCTGAAAAAATCAGAACTTATAATTATCCACAAAACCGTGTAACAGATCATCGTATTGGACTTACAATTCAACAATTAGATCGTATTATTGAAGGTAAATTAGATGATATTATTACTGCTTTAATCAATGAAGATCAACGTCTTAAATTAGAAGGACAAAAATAATGAAAACAGTTAGAGAATTAATTAAAGAAGCCGAAAGTAAATTGGATGATGAACATAAAGATGTCAATGTCGCAAAAGTCTTATTTTATCATCTTGCGAAGAAAGAACCTCATGAACTTTATTTAATGATGAATGAAGAAGTAGAACCCAAATTAGAAAACGCTTTTCTAGTAGGAATGGAAGAATATTATCAAGGAAAACCTATTCAATATATTAAAGGTTGTGAAAGTTTCTTTGGTAGAGATTTTAAAGTGAATGAAGATGTATTGATTCCTCGTTATGAAACAGAAGAATTAGTAGAAAATATTTTATATCGTATAGATGATTACTTTAATGATTATAAAGACATTCATTTATGTGATGTCGGTACAGGAAGTGGGGCTATTGCGATTACTCTTGCCTTAGAAGAACCACGTTTAAAAGTCATTGCGACAGATATTTCTAAAGAAGCTTTAGTTGTTGCTCAAGATAATGCGAAAACATTAGGGGCGAATGTTGAATTTAGAAATGGAGATATGTTACAACCTTTATTAGACACACATGAAAAAGTAGATATCTTTGTTTCTAATCCGCCTTATATTCCTAATGATCAAGATATTGAAGCAATGGTAAAAGATAATGAACCTCATGTTGCTTTATTTGGAGGAAATGATGGTCTTTATTTCTATCGTAAGATTTTTAAAGAAGTAAAACCTTTATTAAATGATAAAGCTTTATTAGCTTTTGAAATGGGATTTGATCAAAGAGAGCTTATGGAAACTGCAATCAAAGAATTCTTTGGAGATTATCCTTTTGAAATCATAAAAGATATTAATGGAAAAGATAGAATGTTGTTTATCTATTATAATTTAAAATGATGATAGAAGCAGATAGAATAAAGATACAAGCTATATCTTTACAAGATATAGCACGCTTTAGCGAATATCGTGATAAAGAAGAAGTAGCTGAGTATCAATCATGGGATGAATATCCAATAGAAAAAGCAAAACAACGTATTACTTATTGTATAAAGCATCCTTTTCATGGAAAAAGAGGTAATTATCAATTAGGAATCTATTTAAAAGATGAGAATTATCTTATTGGTGATCTTTTTATAGAAATAGATGGACATACAACTTTTACCCTTGGGTATACTTTAGATAGTCTTTATTGGTCTAAAGGATATGCCAGTGAAGCCTTAGAAGCAATTCTTCAATATATGTATGAAGAATATCATTTTAAGATTTGTTTATGTCATGTCTATGAAGATAATGATCGCTCAATTAAACTACTTACAAGACATGGTTTTGATAGAATACATAAATCATGGTTTTATCAAGATGTCTTATATCGAAAAATGTTAAATAAATAAAAAATGTGCATAAAATAAAAGAGAGAATATAAGTTATTCACATTGAAAACGAATATCATTGATGTTAACGTAATAGTGAGGAAAGAGTATTCTTTCAAAATGGTAATATTAATGGATAAAATATCCAAAAATAGAGTTGAACCAGCTTATTAGTTCTAGGGTGTGGTAGGTAGCTGTAATTAGGTGATTCTACTGCCTTGCCTCAGCAATGTGTCTGAGATAGGCAAACCAAGTGAAGGTGATTGAACCCCAAAGCCTGGCACGGGCTAAGAAAATAATGTGATATTTGGCTTTCATGAGGAGTCCCAATCAACAAAAGAGCGCTTTATGAAGTGCTCTTTTAAATTAAAGTGCAATTAAAAAAGAATATGTATAAAACAAATAGTCATCAATTTTAAGATGTCTTTTTTTAGTGACAAAATATTTAAAAAGAAGTCTATATAATGTCTATGAGGTGGAAATAAAATGGATTTAGTTATACAAAACAAACAAAAACGTATGCATTATATTTTACCATTGACCTTGTTGATGACAACTATGATTTTTTATTATTCAAAAATACAAGGAACATCATTGCCTTTTACCCTTCCTTTATTCATTGTTGCCTTTGGAAGTGGAACCTTTTATTTTATAGGCTATTTATCAATTATAAGTTTCTTAAGCATTCTTCAACAAGATTTCTTTACAGTAACTGTTTTTATAACAGTTACTTTAACTTTTTTACTTCTTAATGTTACGCATCTTTTAAAAACCAAATATTTACCAATCGTGATCAGTTTGATTTTATTACCGTTTCTTTATGCAAATCATTACAATCTTATTCAAATAAGTTTTCTAACATTACTTACATTTTTTAATGGAATCATAGATCAAAATATCATTCCTTTACTTATTCACCAAAATAAAAATGTAATCACAATCCAAAGACTACAATCACTTATTCTTATAATCTGTACACTCTTTATCGCCTTTATACCATATAATACAACTTATACCATGATATTTATTCGTTATTTTTTATTGCTTTCTATTTACTATTTATCAATAGAGAAAGTCATGCCTATTATCTTATATCTTTCCATCATCTTTGTTTTTATATCACCAACACTCAAAGATGAAGTATTATCTCTTATTCTTCCTATGGGTTGTTTCTTTATGATCCAACCAAAAAATAAATATCTTTTTATATCATTTTTTATGCTATGTCATATTATATTACCATTCTTTATTACCTATGATTATTATTACTATGCATTTGTTATCTTAGTACCTGTCTTTTTATTTATACTTTCTCCACAATTAAAAACACAAGCTTTATCAATTGATAAAAACTATAAAGAAAAAACATATCAGGAACAACTAAAAAGTAAAGCAGAAGCTTTTTCTTCTTTATTCAATC
>OLPW01003999.1_pt1 | contig 10880 bp, 13 predicted proteins | sample 1672161 | NCBI WGS metagenome assembly OLPW01 (sample SAMEA3136654, study PRJEB25190) | human gut metagenome
TGAAGTGGAACTTGTTGGCACCGTCCATGTTCAGCATCCCGTGCATCAGCCGCAGACGCTCCGTACCGTCCAGCGGCTTTGCCAGAACGCCCAGTCTGTGGAAATTGTTCATCAGGTCGTTCTGGATGTGCTCCAACCGGGGTTTGACCTGCGCCATGCTGTCACCCTCGATGCCGTAGGTCAGGAATTTTGTCTTTGTCAGGCCGTTGTTGCCCTTGGAAAGCTGCTGCCGCAGCATCTGGCTGTACTCGGCACGAACATCGTCAAAACCATCCTGCTGATACGGGATACGGATGGACTTTTCAAAGTCTGCACTGTCCGTAGCAGTGTTCACAAAGGACAGTTCAAAGTGGATGGAGCTGTCGAAAAAGTTGAGAAAACTGCACCATTCCTCAAAGATGGCGGTCTTGTCCTCCTGCTGCGCCAACTGATAGTTGATATCCTGATACTGGATGGTGCGGGTGTAGTAGCCGGGGCGGACACGGCAGGTGCCGTCCTCAAACATCCGCTGAAACGGGATGCTCTCCTGTGCCGTGCGGGGCACTGTGGACTTGGGCGGCTTTTTGCCGTCCTTATTCTTTTTCAGAAACGGAATCACGGGTGTCATCTCCCTTCATAAGCAGTGCATAGTAGTTGCGGGTCTTGTACGGACGCACCTTCGGGCGAACAAAACGTGCCTGAAGGTAGTACCGCAGAATCTTTTCGGCGGGCTGTCCGTTTTTCTGGTACATCGCCAGAAAGAACATGGGCAGCATGACCGCCATCATGCCGAGGGTAGCGCCGGAATTGCCTGCGGTGTCCCGCAGAACAAAGAACAGCGGCACGCCCACAACTGCCGCTGCACCAAAACAGATAAGCTGCCGGGCGGTCAGATTAAAGGCTACTTTGGACTTCACCTTGCTGAAATCGCGCGGCACGGAAATATACGCTGCCAAAAAAACACCTCCAATCAGTGGGCACCCAGTATGCTCTTGGCCACAGAACTGGTCTTGAACAAACTGAAACAAAGAAGAATCGTATAGCCGACAATGCTCCAAATGGAGTTGATGGCATCCCCGGATATGGCGACGTTCTGAAGCAAAACTGCGTAGATCGCCACGCAGATCAAAATCAGGAAGCCCTGAAATCCCAGCGCAAACAGCGAGCGAAGATAATTCTGTCCCACATGGGATTGCTCATGGTTGCCCCATGTTGCCATCGGGATGGGAGCCAGACTGACGGCCATATAGATTTCAATCATTCTTCCGTAGACGATGACGAAAATCACAATGGACAGGATGCGCATGGTAATGCCAATGAAGAAGGACTGCAAGAACAGCCCGAACAGTGGGCCTACGTCCATCTGCATCATGCTGGATTGCAGCATGGAAAGCCCGATGTCGTTGACCCTTGTGTTGCCGGAAATAATGCCGCTGGAATTTGCCACCACCTGCTGCGTCACATCGAACACCGCCATGATGATGTCGAAGGTGTTGGAGATCATCCAGACCGAAATGGCAGTTTTGAAGATCCATTTCATCAGCAGCGCAGGTTCAAATTGTGCCATGTTATTGTGCTGGGTGATCATCTCGATTAGTTCATAACAGGCAATAAAGGTCAGGATGATGCCTGCAATGGGCAGCACCACATTCCGGGAGAGGGCCTCGATCATAGCGAAAACGCGCGGTTCAAAACTGGATGGTTTGGTGCCGACCTGCTGTGCGATGTTGCCCACTTGGGTGTTGACGTCATCGAACAGGCCGGAAAGATTGGACATGATCGCAGCTGTCAGCAGTGACTTGATCCAATCGGAGATTGCTTTGAGAACGGTTTCCACTCAGCGCCACCACCTTAAAAGAAATGGTTGATGAGGGTCTTGAGCAGGTTGAGAACAAAGATGAGGTTCGTCAAAAAATTCATAGAAACATCTCCTTTTTGATAGAACGTATGGCTTGAAAATTCGCTCCACAAGTACAAAAACCGTTAGCCACGGTGAGTTGGAGCAATATGTATGGGCGGCAGATGCCGCCCGCAGTTTTTAGCCGAACAGACCGCTCAGCAGGGGGATCAGGGTAATGCCGATCAGGGCGACACCACCGCCAGCCATGAGCTGTTTCATACCCAAATAGGTGTAGGAAACCGGCTCGATGGCGGGCGGCGGCGTGTCAAGAAATATCTATGGAGTTTTTTAAGAACCGCCCCGGCGGGGCAGGTCAGGCTGTGACCTGCTCCACTTCCGGGATGGGTTTGAGATTAAAATGAATTTCGATAGAAATGTGTCTTGTTTTATCGCTGTCTATGCTCTCATGGACAACGATTTCTTTAATCAGGCGGTTTAAGGTGGCGGCGTCCAGTTCCGTGATGTCGGCGTATTCCTGAATGGCTTCCACCCACTGGCGGGCGTCACACGCAAGCCGGATTTCATCGGCCAGCTTCTTCCGGCCTTCCTCAACCTTTGCTTTCAACTCGGCCTGTTCCGCCTGCGTCTTTTCCATCAGCAGATTGAAGTTCGCTTCGCTGATACGCCCGGCAACCATATCCTCATACAGCCGCAGCACCATCTTTTCCAGAACGTCAATGCGCTCCTCGTCTTTGGTTAGGGAACGCTCCAACGCTTCCCGCTGGCCCTTCTGCTCGGCTTCGCAGGTGTCGGTCAGCTTCCCGGCAACGGCTTCCCCGTCCATCAGGGCGGCTCTGGCGCACTCCCGGATTTTGTTCAGCACAAGGCTGTAAAGGGTGTCGTATTCAACCCGGTGTTGGGTACAGTGCTGCTTGCCGTAGGCGTTGTAGGTCTTACAGGAATAAATCTGTTTCGGGTGCTTGTCGTTGGTGTAGCGGATTGTCAGCGACTTCCCGCACTCGCCGCACTTGATAAGCCCCGCAAACAGGCTGATTTCCCCGGTCTGGCGGGGGCGCTGCCGGGATTTCAGCTTGCGCTGCACGATGTCAAAGGTCTTGCGGTCAACAAGCGGCTCATGCTGGTTCTCCACCACAATCCAGTCCTCCGGCTTCTTTTCCCCGATGGTGCCGATTTTGAAGCGGTATTCCTTCTTCTGGGAAGCGATAGCGCCGGTGTAGACGGGGTTCATCAGGATGTCCTTAATCACGGAGAAGTCCCACATATACCGCCCGTTGACCGGGTCTTTCTTTTCCCATTTGGTTGACACGTTCCGAAAGCCCCGCACCCGGTTCCAGTAGGTCGGGCATGGGATTTTTTCTTCTTCCAGCCTGCGCCGGATGTAGTTGGGGCCGTGTCCTTCCAGCGCCCACGCAAACAGACGCCGGACAATGGGGGCCGTTTCCTCATCAATCAGCAGATGGTTTTTGTCCTCCGGGTCTTTCCGATACCCAAAGGGGGCAAGGCAGCCGGTAAACTGGCCTTTCTGCGCTTTCAGCAGATAAGAGGAATGAACCTTCTTGGAAATATCCTTGCTGTACATCTCGTTGAGGATGTTCTTGAACGGCGCAATGTCGTTGTTGTCCCGCATGGTGTCGATACCGTCATTCATGGCGATATACCGCACGCCGTTGCGGGGAAAGAAATCTTCAATCAGGAAGCCGGTCTGCAAGTAATTCCTACCCAGTCTGGACAGGTCTTTCGTGACCACAAGGTTTATCTGCCTGCGCTCGATGGCTTTCAACATCCGTTTCAGGTCGGGGCGCTCCATGTTCAGCCCCGTGTAGCCATCGTCCTGATAGACTGCAACAACCTCCCATCCCTGCTTCTCGCAGTAGGTTTCCAGCATAGCCCGCTGGAAAGAGATTTGTCAAGGGTGTTTTCTCCAAACAATCACATTCATCCCCGTGGAAACAACACATAACCGGTTTTCCACGGGGTATTTTTCGTAAATTTCACAATCTTTACCTTTCTGCCAATCCATCAATCTATGGATACGTTATCAGTTTGCCCTTTATCTTTGCATACTCTGCTAAATTGCTTAGAGCTTTCGCAAAACCGACCATATCTGATTCTTTTAATGTACAAATAACGGATTCACATTCATTGATCCATTTCTTTGTCCGCTTTATTTGCTCATCTGAAATATAATGAAAGGCAGGTACAGAAATTACTTCTGCCGCCAATGATTTAGCCGAAGCAAAGTCTATATCGTTTTCCCACAGGATTCCCGTTGCAAACGCTTTTCTTTCACGCTGCAATCTGCGAAATATGCTGGTTCCGGTGCCATTTCCTGCAATGACAAAAATCTCAGGTTTCTCCTGCACCGATGGCAGTTCCAAATCGCCGGTCAGTTCATCATAAGAGCCGGTTGTCATCTGATAAAGCTGAGGAATATATCCTTGGGTAAAGATTTCTTCGGGCGTCCCAAACCGGTCGATTCGATCCCCCTGTACGCAAGCAATCTTGTCCGAGATACGCCCGGCAAGGTCAAGTTCATGCAGCGACATAAGCACTGTCAGATTCCGCTTTCTGGACATCTCCTGCAAAACAGATAAGAACTCCAGTTTGTAACGGATATCCAGGAAAGAAGTCGGTTCATCCAAAACGATCACATCAGGCTGCTGGCATAGTGCTCTTGCCAGCATAACCCGCTGCTTTTGCCCGTCACTGATTTTATTGAAATCTCGGTTGGCCAGCTCCGTTATGCGCACCAGCTCCATGGATTCACGCACGATCTTCCAATCTTCTTGGGATAGAATGCCGAATTTCCCCGTATAAGGATATCGGCCAGTTGCCACAACATCTTCGCAATTCATCATCTCAGGATTTACCCGTTCGGTCAATACAACGGACAGCCTTTGCGCCATTTCTTTGCCCGGCATTTTCTCCGCCTGTTGTCCATCTAACCATACAACGCCACACACGGGTGGCAACTGCTGGATAATACTGCGCAAAATAGTAGTTTTTCCTGCACCGTTTGGTCCTATCAATGTAACAATTTCGCCTTTATTTATTTCAAGCTGAATATTGCGGATGAGCGGTATACCATTATAACCAACAGTTAAATCTTTTGTATATAGATAGCCATGATTCATTCCCGATTACCCCATCTTTTCTCTTTTCCGGCGTAGCATAATGTAGATAACCACCGGAGCGCCCAAAATTGCAGTTACCGTGCTGATCGACAACTCGGTGGGAGTAAATACTGTTCTTGCCAGCAAATCGCAGAACAGGCAGAATGACGCACCTCCTAAGAAGCAAGCTGGAATCATTAAAATCGGCTGTGTTGTACCAAACAAGCCTTTGACAAGGTGAGGAACGGCGATTCCGACGAAGGATACCGGTCCGGCAAATGCAGTTACACAGGCCGAAAGGATACTGGACAGGATCACCAGCACAATACGGAAACGTGATACATTAAGCCCCATATTCTGCGCATAGGCTTCACCCATCTGATAGGCGCTAATTGGTTTGGATAACAGAAACACAAAAAACATCGTAATAAGCACTACGATTGCCATAACTTTTACATTGTCCCAGTTAATCCCCGAAAAGCTGCCCAGAGACCAATTGTGCAGATTTACAATATCCGCATCATCCGCAAATGTAACAACAAAGTCAGTCACAGCAGAACAGATATAGCCGATCATGACGCCGCTGACAATGAGCATTGCCATCTGATTGATGACTTTGGACATTAGAATAACAAAACCCATGCATAACATGGAACCGGCAAAGGCCGCAAGAATCATCAGCCATGAACCGAGCTGTACTGAAAATTGCAGGGACGCTACCATCACCAATGCGACAATCAGCTTTGCACCGGATGAAACGCCCAGCGTAAACGGGGTTGCGATTGGATTGTGGAAAAAGGTTTGCAGCAGATATCCGGATAATGCGAGGGCACCTCCCAAAATCATCGCTGCAAATGCTCTTGGCGCTCGGACCTGCGTAACAATTTCTGTGTAGGTTTCATCCGTTCCGATTCCTTGAAGGATTTTAGGAATCTCAGAAAATGGAATATTAACGCTTCCGATACATAGGTTCATGACCAGAAACAAAAGCAGAAGCACAAATAAAACAACAAATGCAGCAAAATATCGTTTTTTCTTCATCTGTTTGTATCACTCCAACTTGTAAATATAGGTAAGGCTCTGATCATCTCCTTGCAGCATGTTATGGATATCTGCGATGATGGTGCCAAGTTCCATAGTGGACTGGTAAATGTTCTGGGTTGTACAATAAACATTTCCATTCTGCACAGCCTTGAAGTTCTCTAAAAGCTGACTTTTCGTTAATAATTCATCCCGAGATTTGAGTTCCCCGTCTACTGTGCTGTTATAGATGATATAATCGGCATCCTTTGCCTGTGCATAAAAAGCTTCCATCTCCATGCTCATGGTGGAAGATTTACTTTCATCATCGGGATCTTGTTCCAAAATATAGGTTCCACCAGCCATTTCAATCATTTTCGCCAGATAATCGGACGGTCTGCGTACGTTAGCCTCGCCATTGGTTGTGATATAAAAAAATGCAACTGTTTTTCCGGTAGGCTGTGCTCCGCTGACAGACTCAAACGCCTGTTTTTCTGCATTGAACGCTGACTCAGCAGCTTCCTGCTGTCCGGTCAGCAATCCATAGAGTTTTACCCATTCTGTTCTGCCGAGAGGGTGAGACTCATAACTGGAATAATCCACCAAAACCGGGATTCCAAACTTCTCCAGCTGTTCCTTCACTTCGGGCGTATGAAAAATCATAGTGTTCTCAATCGCTAAGCTGCAATTCTCATCAATGAGGTGCTCATAATCCGGAGCGGAATATTTGCCAGCATATAGAATATTTCCAGATTCCATTGCCGCACGCACTGGTTCAATATACCAGCCATCGCTTTTCAGCGCACTGAAACGGATCGTATCCAACGCATCCATCGAAACAAACATATCCATCACAGCCGAGGCAACTAAATAAATGTTTTGGATCGGTTGGTGCAGCTGCACAATGTTTTCATCCAAACCGGATGGCTCTGGTTTTCCCTCTGGGATTACCAGATACTGCGTACCATTGGAGATGGTAATAAGCGCATATCCATCATTGTAATAGTCCACTGCAAATTCCTCAGCATAATCGAGAGGCATACTGTGATCGAAGGTTAAATCCGGACTGATATCAGTATTACGTGTTTCCAGCAAATCAGCTTCAGAAGGTGAACCGCAGGAGGATACAGTAAATATGAGGATAAAACACAATAAAACTACTGCCATTTTTCTCATTTTATTTGCTCCTCCGTTTCTTATGAATCCCCAAAAAGGAGATAATTACGACTATGGCAATTACAATTACCGTTCCTGCAACCATAGCCATCATTTCAAAAGATGTGTCTTGTTTTATGGTGTCTTGGAGGAAGGTTAATGTATATTCGATTTCATGTGGTGTGCTCATTGCTGTGGTATTCGCAACGACCGCTATTGGCATATCAAAATCTATAATCGGAAGTTCAAAAGTGGAATTTCCAGCCTCCTGGAGTGGTTTAAAAGTTTTATTTTCTACCTTCATGTAGTCATAGTTCGGGCTGCTCCATTCAATCTGAACATAACCCTTTCCACCCCGTACAGTCATAATTGCCGGAGATGTAATAGTCGCCCGTCCGCTTCCACCCTCCAGTATGACTTCTATGGAATATTCACCATCCTCCAGATCAACCGTTGCTGCTTCCGCAGATGCTGAGGCAGGAAATACCATAATGGATGTGATACACATCACCATCAATAGCCCAAGACAAAATTTTTTCACCAGATAGGGAAATATGCTTCTACTCATATTCGTCCTCCTCTCCAGATACAAATCTGTCCCTGCCGTTAAGAGCAGGGACAGAGCATGGTTTATTCAAGTTTTTCTGGGTTCGATACAATTACCTCATGATCGTACCACTTTCCCTTTGTACCGATTAGCGCAAGGTTAAACGGCTCGTCCAGAACCGGAACTGGAACATCAAAACCGTTGACCTCTTCGCTTATTCCATCCTCATAAGTTACGGTATCCACAGTAGGCTGCAAAAGTTCTGCCCCATCTTTCTGGGCATCCTCTGCGGTGCCTGGGAAAAGATTGACAATATTCTGAGAGGTAAGCGAAATGTGAATGGTCATTTTACCGTCCTGAACCGTCAGCTTTCCTTTACCATCGCATGTCTCGTTGACACGGAACATGCTGCTGTCCGTTTCAAAATCAGCAGAATAGATGCCATCTTCCAGAGTTGTTTGTTGTTCCTGCGAAACAGCTGGAGGGCTGGAGCCGTCCTGAGCAGATGTATCCATCTGATTGCTGCATCCAACGGCGAAAACAGCGACCAAAGCAGCCATACACAGGAGTATCGTTCTTTTTTTCATGCTCGATCTGTTCCTTTATTGATTGATTACAGCGCCAGTATGTGCAACATATAGCTCCTGAATGGCTGGAATCTGACCGAGGCCTGCAATCTGAGTATCAACGCTCTCAAAAGCGCCGGATGCGTTGAACATACTCTTCCAGGAATCAGCATCATCGCCTGCCATATCATTGTTTGCATGGTCACCTGCAACGACCATCAGAGGACGAAGGATGACTTTCTTATAACCAGCTTCTTTGATGCTTTCAATAACAGCTTCGCAGGCGGTTTCTTCCGGTTCACCCTCAACGGTACCGATGAATACATTGTTGTATCCCAGAGCCTCCATCTGAGCCTGCATCTGGCTGTAAGATACCTTTGCTGTGTGGGAAGTACCGTGACCCATAAATACGAATGCAACGCCGTCTGCCTTTGCTTCATCCAGAGTCTGGTATCCAGCTGTCTTAACCGCTTCTGCGGTAACAGCCTCTGCAACAGCTTTTTTATCTTCATTGATGACAGTTGCATCGGTACCGACATCGCCCAGAAGAGGAGCAGCGATCTGAACCGATTCAAATTTATCCTGATAAGCTCCTACGGTTTCTGCCAGCTCATCATACTCAGCACCATACATCAGATGGGTAGGCTGAATCACCAGATTCTTAACACCATTTTCTACCGCACGGTCAAGCGCCTGCTGGACGTTATCGATCTTTTCTCCGTCACGAGCCTGCACATGATTGATAATGATCTGGGCGGTAAATGCTCTTCTGACCGACCAGTCCGGATAGGCTTCCTGCAAAGCGTCCTCAATGCTCTTGATGTCAGCAACACGGCTGTCATTAAAAGAGGTTCCGAAGCTGACTACGAGCAGTTCATTTTCGCCGATTTCATCACCGTTGCGGGGATCATCTTTAGAAGCATCTCCAGTATCCCGTCCAAAATAGTCTGGATCTGCAAATTCGCCGGAAACCAATTCCTTTTGGGCATCCGTCAGGGCATCCCAAGCAGCCTTTGCAGCCTCACATTGTTCATCCGTGTTTTCGTTTCGTTCTTGCACATAGATTGCGTCAATCAGCTTGGCCACCTCATCAGCAGCAGCTTGATCGTCAGAGACTGGATTGGTAGAAGACACCTCTCCTAAGTTGTCTGATGTCTCACTTTCCTGAGAACCGCAGGCAGCAAGAGATGTTGCAATGCACATCGCAAGCAGGAGTGCTACAAATTTTTTCATGTTCTTCATTTTACTTTCCTCCATTGATTTATATCTTTTTGTGGTTTAAGCCACGAAAAAGCAGTAGTAAAATGGAGAAAAGTATGCTAAAGATATGCCAAAAAAGAAAGCAGCAGTCATACATGACTGCTGCTGCCGTTTTTTCGCAACAAAACAGCCCATTTCTCCATAACTCGAGAGCAAATAGACTTTAACAATCTGAGCAGGTCTCCTGACTTACGTATCATAAGCATTCCGCACAGCCTTCTCAGAATCAACTCCCAATGACCGACTTTCGTCATGTGCGGTGCCTCCGCGCATACAGTGGCGGTACCGTTCCGGATTCCAACCGGATTCACTATTCTCCATCAACACTATACGAAATTGATGGCACTCAGATATCATATTTACTTAGAACAAAAATATCATAGTAATGCATATTTGTCAAGCAACTAACAGACGATAAAAATTCTTATTAGTAAAGCTTCAATATATTTTATAACATCAATTAGCGCTCTTGTTCCTTACGCTTTTCCTTGCTGGGAATCATCTGTTCCTTCTGCGCCTGCCGCACCATCCTCCGCACAGCTTGCCGCTCCATATCTTCATGCAGCATCCGGGAAACCGCCTTTTTACTGTCAAACATCAAAAGCGGGCTGTACTTCTCGCCGTAAACCTGCTGTGCCCGGTTCTCCGCTTCCTGCTCCTTGCCGGGGCGGATTGCCTGTTTTGTTTCGTAGAGCTGCACTGGATCGAAGCCTTGCGCCTGCTCCCGAAGTCCGGCATACTCGTTCAGGGCAGCGTCCAGTTCGGCGGAATATTTTTGTTCCTGTTCTTCCAACCGTTTCAGACTCTGCTCCATGGCTGCAATGTCCTTGGGAAATTTATCGGCAGCATCTTCCTCAGAATATCAAGCCCCACCGCCTGTACTTTCGGCAGCACTTTTTCCAGTACAGCGCCCTCCTGAATGAGCCGCCTTGTCCGGGCTTTTCGTTCCTTCACTCGGTCCCGTGCCTGGGCTTCCTCCAAGCGGTGCTTTGCCTGCAACAGTTTCTTTTCTTCACTTGTCATAGGTTTACCTCCGTTTCTGCCAGATCAGCTCATACCCCAGCACGTCGGCCAGCTCCACAACCTCCTTGTAACGGATGGATTCCCGCTGGAGTTTGGCGGACAGGTTAGAAACGCTGTCCGACCAGCCGTATTCCTCATGGAGCCGGTCAACCAGCTCCTGCATGGTGTATCCCGCCCGGACGATCTGTGCCTTGATCTCGTTGCGTACCGTCATAATAAAAAATCCTCCTAAATTCACTTGATAAAAAAAGCGAAGCTGGTACGCCCTCGGGCATAACCGCTTCGCTGTGTGGTGAAAAATTCCCTTGCCAACAAATCCGTTCAGAATTGCCGGTGTGATGTCCTGTCCATAAGCC
>OLPW01004011.1_pt1 | contig 10852 bp, 10 predicted proteins | sample 1672161 | NCBI WGS metagenome assembly OLPW01 (sample SAMEA3136654, study PRJEB25190) | human gut metagenome
AGTATAATACCACACCCCCGCCTCCTTGTCAACACTTTTTGACAGATTTTTTCCAATTTCTTTGCAGAGCAAAGATTCTCCCTGTTTTCACCCGTTACAGGGCGTACCTTTTTTCTTGACAAGACAGTGCACAGAACGTATTATGGAATCATCCCCGTATCCTGTGTTATATAGCTATACTTATTCTATAAGGGAGAAGCGCCATGTCCTGTGTCAACATCCGCGGCTGCTGCATCGGCGAGGGCCGCCCCAAAGTTATTATTCCTATTGTAGAGCCCACGGAAACCGCCGTTCTTGAAAAAGCTGCCGAGTTTTCCACATTGCGCGCCGATTGTGTGGAATGGCGCATCGATTGCTTTGAAGGTGCAAAAAACCTTCCGGCTATCGTGCACTGCGCCGCGAAGCTCCGTGTTGCCTTGAAGGATCAGCTGCTTCTTTTCACCTTCCGCACAAAATCCGAAGGCGGTAAAGTCGCTCTGGCCCACAAAGAGTATCTTCATTTTATCCGCACCGTTCTTGCCACCGACTGCGCCGATCTGATCGACATTGAATTTTTCACTGCAGGCGCAGAGCTTCCCGCGCTGATTGAAGAAGCCCACACCGCCGGGGCTGCAGTGGTGTGTTCCAGCCACGACTTCCATAAAACGCCGCCGCGCGCCGAACTGGTGAGCCGCATGGTTGCCATGCAGCAGGCCGGGGCTGATCTGCCCAAACTGGCTGTGATGCCCCAGAGCCGTGCCGATGTGCTGGAGCTTCTGGCTGCCACCGCTGAAATGGCCGACCGGCATCCGGAGACTCCCATCATCACCATGAGCATGGGAGCTTTGGGCGCGGTGAGCCGCCTTTCCGGCGAAGCCCTTGGCTCCGCCATGACCTTTGCCAATCCCGGGCAGGCCAGTGCACCGGGGCAGGTTTCGCTGGAGGTCGTAAACGAAGTATTGGATGCACTGCATTTATAAATCCAGAAAGGAGCTTTTATGAAAAAGAAGTATTCTGCTCTCCCAGAACTTCTTTTGCGAAGTATTTTTTACACGCTTATCAATTATGTGCTTCTCAGCATGGTGCTGTCTTTTCGGCTTCATTGGAGCTCCATTCTGTTTTCTGCTGCCATGCTGTGGTTTGCTTTGGATTATTCAAAGACCATCCAGCAGTTGACCGGCAAACGGCTTCTCGCAGACCTTTTGTGGCTTGGCTGCATTCTCATCAGCACATTTATTGCATTCTTTGTCGGGTACATTCAAGGCTCGTTCGCATCATTTTAACGAAAAAGACCGGAGCTGTAGGTCGCACTTACAGTTCCGGTCTTTCTTTTTATGTCACAAAGAGATGATTATGCCAGCTTGGCTTCCAGACGGGTGCGGATGGCTTTGATAAAGCCCTCGCTGTCCACAGCGGTGGGAGTGATGCCCTCAGCCAGACCGCACAGGTCTTTCGTCATGATGCCGTCGTTCAGGGTCTGCAGGCTGGCGGCTTCCAGTGCCTCGCCAAACTTCACCAGCTCCGGCAGGCCGTCCAGTTCACCGCGCTTCTTGAACGCGCCGGACCATGCAAAGATGGTCGCCATGGGGTTGGTGGAGGTTTTTTCGCCCTTCAGATACTTATAGTAATGGCGGGTGACGGTGCCGTGGGCGGCTTCGAACTCGTACTTGCCGTCCGGGCTGACCAGCACGCTGGTCATCATGGCCAGAGAGCCAAAGGCAGTGGAGACCATATCGCTCATCACGTCACCGTCGTAGTTCTTGCAGGCCCAGACAAAGCCGCCCTCGCTGCGAATGACGCGGGCAACGATATCGTCAATGAGGCTGTAGAAGTAGGTGATGCCTGCGGCCTCGAACTTTGCCTTATACTCGGTGTCGTACACCTCCTGAAAGATATCCTTGAAGGTGTGGTCGTACTTCTTGGAGATGGTATCCTTTGCGCCGAACCACAGATCCTGCTTCACATCCAGTGCGTAGTTGAAGCAGCTGCGGGCAAAGCTGCGGATGGAATCATCCTTGTTGTACTGGCCCTGCAGAACGCCAGCGCCCTCAAAATCAAAGACGGTGGCGCGCTGCTCAGAGCCATCGGCACCGGTGAACACCAGTTCAGCCTTGCCTGCACCCGGGATGCGGAACTCAGTGCACTTGTACACATCGCCGTAGGCGTGGCGGGCAATGGTGATGGTCTTTTTCCAGTTTTTGACCACCGGCTTGATGCTGTCGATCATGATGGGTGCGCGGAACACGGTGCCGTCCAGCACCGCGCGGATGGTGCCGTTGGGGCTTTTCCACATCTCATGCAGCTTATACTCGTCCATGCGCTGGGCATTGGGAGTGATGGTGGCGCACTTGACCGAAACGCCGTACTTCTTGTTGGCAAGGGCGGCATCCATGGTCACCTTGTCGGCGGTAGCGTCACGGTTGGGCAGGCCCAGATCGTAATATTCGGTCTTGAGGTCCACAAACGGAAGGATCAGTTCGTCCTTGATCATCTTCCACAGAATGCGGGTCATTTCGTCGCCGTCCATCTCGACGAGGGGCGTGGTCATTTTGATCTTTTCCATAGCAGGGTTCCCTTTCCTCTCTTTGGATCGTTTCTCCAGCCGCGCTGCACTGCCAGATGCCGCGCGGGCAGTTCGGCAGAATGTTTATTTGCGGTAAGCGGCTGCCAGCTTTTCAAGGGCCGGCAGGCTGCGCTTGACCTTTTCGGTATCGATGCAGTAGGCAAGGCGCACATAGCCCTTGACACCGAAGCTGTCGCTGGGCACCAGCAGCAGGTCAAACTCCCGGGCCTTCATGCAGAAAGCGTTGGCATCCTCTTCCAGAGCCTTGGGGAAGATGTAGAAGGTACCGCCGGGGCGCTCCACCTCAAAGCCCAGCGCGGTGAGCTTATCGTACAGCAGGTTCATGTTGGTCTCATACACACTCAGATCACTGGTCACATCCTGACAGCGGCTTACGGCCCGCTGGATGATGCTGGGCGGGCAGTTGTGGCCGGTGAAGCGGGAGATCTGGGCCATCATGTCCACCAGCACATCCTCGCCTTCACAGCCCGGACGCACCGCCACATAGCCAAGGCGCTCGCCGGGCAGGCTCAGGCTCTTGGAGTAGGAGAAGCAGGTGAGAGTGTGGGGGTAGAACGCCGCCGGGTAGGGCACCTTTTTGCCGTCGAATGCGATATCCCGGTAAGGCTCATCGCTGACGAGGAAGATGTTGTGGCCGAACGCCTTGCTCTTCTCGGTCAGGATCTCTGCCATACGGGTGAGCGTCCCGGCAGAGTAGACCACGCCGGTGGGGTTGTTGGGGGTGTTGATGAGCACACAGGTGGTCTTTTCGCCGATCATCTGCTCGAATGCGTCCAGATTGGGCTGGAAGGTCGGTGCCTGCGGCGGCACCACCTTGAGGACTGCCCCGGTGCCCGCCACATAGGGGCCGTACTCCGGGAAGTAGGGCGCAAAGGTGAGCACCTCGTCGCCGGGCTGCGTGACCGCACGGATGGCATGGGCAATGGCACCCGCCGCACCGGTGGTGGGGAAGATGTGCTTCTGCTCATAGGGCAGGCCAAAGGTCTTTGTCAGGTGCGCTGCCACATCGGTGCGGAAGCCCGGGTCACCCTGACTGGGGCAGTAGCCGTGCAGATTTACCGGCTCTTCGTTGGCCAGCAGATCCTGCATAGCGGCAGTGAACTCCTGCGGGCAGGGCACGCTGGGGTTGCCCAGCGAGTAATCGAACACGTTCTCATATCCGATCTCGGCAGCACGCTGCTTGCCGTACATGAAGGTCTCGCGGATGACGCTCTTATTGCCGAGCATCGCGCGATAAGTCTCGTTCAGCATAATACTTTCCCCCGAGAGTTTATTTGTGGGCAGCCGTATAGCTCTGCTCCACCTTGATGATGCAGCTGTAGGCTGTATCCTGTTCCTTGATGAACTGTTCCAGCTGTTCCAGCAGCTCTACTTTATCCCCTGCATAGCCTGCCGGCAGCACCAGATCGAACAGCACGTTGGTGTGGGTCCTGCCCGGCACGATGCGCAAATCGTGCAGCGAAAGGGCCGGGTCGAGCTGGCGCAGCTTTTCGGTCAGGCGGGCGCGCAGCACGCCCACGGCAGCATCCGAGGTAACGATGGGGTCGTAGTGGATGGTAACCAAAAGCCGGTCATTCTTTAGAAAATCCCGTTCAATGTTGTCGATCAGGTCGTGTGCCTCCAGCGGGTCCTGCTCGGCAGGCAGTTCCACATGCAGGGAGGCGAACTGGTGTCCCGGGCCGTAGTCGTGCACCATCAAATCGTGCATTCCCAGCACGCCGGGATAGGAGAGCACCTTCTGCTCGATGTGGTCCACCAGATCCTCGCTGGGGCTTTCGCCCAGCAGCGGGCTGAGCGTATCCATTACAAGGCCCCAGCCGGAGATCAGGATGAACGCCGCCACGCCTACACCCATCAGGCCATCCAGCACATCCCAGCCGGTCACGCGGCACAGCACCGCTGCAATGAGCACCGCGCTGGTGCTCAGCACATCGTTGCGGCTGTCCGCAGCAGTGGCAATGAGGGTTTCGGAGCCGATGATGCGCCCGATGGTGCGGTTGAAGCCGCTCATCCACAGCTTGACGAGGATGGATGCGATCAGCACGGCCACCGTCAGCCAGCTGAACATCACCGGGGTGGGGTGCAGCACCTTGACCACAGATTCCTTCAGCAGCGAAAAGCCGATGCCGAGAATGGTCACGCTGACTACCAGCCCCGCCAGATATTCATACCGGGCATGGCCGAAGGGATGCTCTGCGTCCGGGGCCTTGCCGGCCAGCTTGAAGCCCACCAGACTGACCACGTTGGACGAGGCATCCGACAGGTTGTTCAGGGCATCTGCCATGATGGCAATGGAGCCGAACAGAGTGCCTACGGTCAGCTTGCCCAGACACAGCAGCAGGTTGCATGCCACGCCCACCCAGCAGGCAAGGTTGCCGTAGGCGGCGCGCACCTTAGGGTCCTGCGCATGGTCGGGCTGGCGGATGAAAAGACGAATCAAAAACTGAGTCATAACTGTCCTCCATGGGCAGCGCTGGACACCTGCATACCCTGTCATCGCTTATAGTATAGCATTTCGCTTTATCGTTTTAAAGTATTTTCCGAAAACTTTTGCCCGGTATAGAAAGACCCCGGCAGAGCGGGGTGCCCTGCCGGGGAGCTTTATGGGAACGGTAAACCGGGATTCTCGAATGAATTACTTCTCAGAAGGCTTGCTCAGGTCCACGCTGCGGATGATCTTGCGCACCGGCAGGATGCTCTTGGCATTCATGGACAGCTCGTCCACGCCCATGCGCAGGAAGGTCTCGGTCAGGGCGGTGTCGGCACCCAGCTCACCGCAGATGCCCACCCAGATGCCGTGGCGGTGGCCCGCCTCAATGGTCATCTTGATGGCGCGCAGCACAGCGGGATGGTGCGGGTTGAAGAACGGCTCCAGCTTTGCATTCTGGCGGTCCAGCGCACAGGTGTACTGGGTCAGGTCGTTGGTGCCGATGGAGAAGAAGTCGCACTCGGCAGCCAGCTCGTCCGCGATCAGCACAGCGGCGGGGGTCTCGATCATGGTGCCCACCTCGATGTTCTGGCCCATCTTCACGCCCTCGGCGGTCAGTTCTGCGCGGCACTCTTCCAGAACAGCCTTGGCATCCTGCAGCTCCCGCAGGCTGGTGATCATGGGGAACATGATGCTCATGTTGCCGTAGGCAGAAGCACGCAGCAGAGCGCGCAGCTGAGTCTTGAAGAAGTCCCTGCGGGTCAGGCAGATGCGGATGGCGCGGTAGCCCAGAGCGGGGTTCTCCTCGTGATCCAGCTTCATGTAATCGACGGTCTTATCGGCACCGATGTCACAGGTACGGACGACCACCTTGCGGGGAGCCAGACTCTCCACCACCTGCTTGTAGGCCTCGAACTGGTAGTCCTCGGTGGGGAAGTCCTTGCAGTTCAGGTAGACGAACTCGGTGCGGAACAGACCCACGCCGCCGGCGTCGTTCTGCTGCACAGCGCCCACGTCGCCCATGCCGCCGATGTTGGCAAACACGTTGATGGTCTTGCCGTCCAGCGTGGTGTTGGGCTTGCCCTTCAGCTCCTGCAGCAGGGCCTGCTTCTTCTGATCTTCCTGCTGGCGCTTCTTCAGGCTCTTGAGCAGGTCGGGGGTGGGGTCAACGTAAACGCAGGCGTTGTAGCCATCGATGACCGCCATCTTGCCGTCCCAGTCGTCCTGAATATCCTTGCACTGGATCAGGGCAGGGATGTTCATGCTGCGGGCCAGAATGGCGGTGTGGCTGTTGGAGCTGCCCTCACGGGTGATAAAGCCCAGCAGCAGGCTCTTATCCATGCGGACGGTCTCAGACGGGGCCAGATCCTCCGCGACCAGAATGCTGGGCTCGGTGCCCTGCAGGCTGGCGTTGTCCACCCCCTGCAGGATGTCCAGAATGGCCTGTGCGATATCGATGACATCTGCACTGCGGGCCTGCAGATACGGGTCATCCATGGCGGCGAACACCGCAGCCTGATTGTTGCCTGCCGTCTTGACGGCGTACTCGGCACACTTTTTCTGGCCGTTGATGATCTCCTTGATGGCATCCACAAAGTCGTCGTCTTCCAACATCATGGCGTGGATGTTGAACACCTCGGCGATGTCCTCGCCAGCCTCTGCCAGTGCCTTTTCATACAGCGCAGTCTGCTGCTCAATGGCCTTCTGCTGCGCTTCTTCAAAACGCGCCACTTCCGCTGCGGTATCCGCTACCTCTGCGGCAGAAATGGCAGTATCCTTTTTCTTGTAGATCTTGAGCTTGCCGATGGCGATGCCATTCAGGACGCTCTTACCGGTGCCTACCTGCATTGCACACTACTCCTTCTTCATCTGTGCCGGGGCCGCACTGCTCCGACAGTCCAAAAAAAGCCCCCGCAGCTCACCCGCGAGGGCCTTCCTCATCTTAACTGCGGAATCAGACGTTCTCGGTCAGGAACTTCTGGATGGCTGCTGCAGCAGCTTCCTCGTCGTCGCCCTCGACCTTGACGGTAACGGTCTCACCCTGCTTGACGCCCATGCCCATCAGAGCCATCAGCTTGCGCATATCGCAGCTCTTGCCGTCCTTTTCCAGGGTAGCGCTGCTGGCAAAGCCCTTGACGGTCTTGACGAGCAGGCCGGCGGGACGAGCGTGGATGCCGCATGCATCCTTAACGGTATACTGGAATTCCTTCATAATCATTTTCTCCTTACTTGATCCCGTGCGGCGCTTCTGCACTTGCACCAGACGCGGCCGAGCCGCGGCACGGTTGATACATCTATTATAAACCCTTGCCGGGAATTTTTCACCATTTCATATTGCTAATTTTTTATGCAAAATTTTGGTACAATTGAACATACAAATGTGACAAAAATGCACGCATTTCACTTTTTCTTCTGCTTGTGCGCAAATTTTAGGCAAATTGCGACCTGATTTTGCATCAAAACCCGAAGCTGTTCCCGGTCGTTTCCGGCTTTGGCAGGTCGTTCCGGTGCTTATTCCACCGGATATCCCTCGGCATCCAGCGGCAGTTCCGTATAAGGCACAGCCTGCGGCACGGCATCCGGCTCACCGGAGGTCTGCTGGGCGGTCAATTCCTCGTCATGGCGTTCGCCCCAATCGCCGCTGTAGTCCTCGCCGGAGGTCTGCTGTGCCGGTTCGCTGCCGGTCAGCTCTTCGTCGTGGCGCTCACCCCAGTCGCCCTCGTAGTCCTCGCCGGAAGTCTGCTTTGCCTCAGCTTCCGCCATGGCGGCCTGCATGTCTTTCAGGCCCACCACAACGCCGGAGGGCCGTTCCAGCAGGTAAGCTCCCACGGCCTTTTTGCGGTACACCAACAGCACGCCGTAGCGGCTGGTCTCGCCGCTGCTTGCCGCCGGGATCAGCGCCGTCCATTTTTCCACAGTCTTGCCCTTGTAGCGTGCAAGGTCCATGCCGCTCTGCTGCACCACCCCGTTGAAGGCCGAAAAGCTGTCATCCCACTTGCGGGGGATCTTGACCTTGTCTGCCGTGATGGATGCGCCGTCCACATCCAGACCATAGCCGGTGAACCATGTCTGGATGTCCTGTGCACTCTCAATTTTGTTCACTGCCGCCGAGACCGCAACGGTGCGGTTGCTGATGAACCGGCCCAGCAGAGCACTGCACACCACCAGTGCGCAGCACATGGCACCCAGACCCAGTTTTTTCAGGCTCGTTTTGCTCAGTGTAACTACAAACATATCCCCATGCCTCCCCAGCCTGTTTATTGCTCTGAGAACAATTTATTCAGCACAGCTGGGGTGTATGACAAAAGGGCAGGTAAAACCTGCCCTTTTGTCAATATCGATCAATGTGCTTTTGTAAAATCTTCCGAGCTTACTTCGCCGTTCTGGCGGAGCACCTGTTTCAGCACCTGCATCACGCCGTATTCCCGGTGGGACGGTGCCAGAAACGGCACCTGCGCCCGCAGCGGTCCGCTGCCGTTCTCCATCAAAAAGCCGTACTTCGCGGTGGTGAGCATCTCGGCATCGTTGTAAGTGTCACCAAAGGCCATCATGCTGTCGGCCGGAATGCCCAGCAGTGCACCCACCTTTGCCAGTGCTGCACCCTTGTGCACACCTGGGTTCATCACGTCCACCCAGTTTCTGCCTGCCACTGCCACCGAGAATGCACCGCCATTTCCGGTGTGGAATGCGCCGTAGATTCGGTCAAAGGCTTTCTGCGAGTCGTCGTTGGGCAGATAGACGGTAAACTTATCCGCCGCCGCTTCCACCGCAGTCAGGTCATCCACGTATTCCACCCGGGTATAAAAATTCTTGAAAACTTTATCGTATTTCTCGTCCTGCTTTTCCGCGTAGGCCGCCTGCAGTCCGCACAAAAGGCCCACGTCTCCGGCCTGCTTTGTGCTGCGGGCCAGCTGCCGCCAGCCCTCGGCAGGCATTTCGGACACAAACAGGTCTTTCCCCTTCCAGCGGGCAGCGCCGCCGTTGTCGCCAATGAGAATGATCTCCTCCAGCAGATCCGGGAACATCGTTTCCAGTGTGTACAGAGGCCGCCCGCTGGCGGCGGCAAACAAGATGCCCTGCCCGGCCAGTGCACGGATGGTCTCGGTAAACTTTGGCGGCAGCTGGCTGTACTCGTCCAGAAGGGTCGCGTCCATGTCCGATGCGATCAGGCGAATGCGGTCCATTGCAGTTTCCTCACTTATCCGATGTAGCTGATGTTCACGTCCATATCGCCCTTATAGCCGGGCAGGCGTGCCGTGCAGGTGCCCTGCCACAGGGCGCAGTCGATGGGGCTGCTGGCAACACCATAATGTGCGTTCCAGATGGTATATTTTTTCAGGCTGTTCAGATCGACACGCTTGCGGTACCACAGGGTAGAGGCATACACACCGGGTTTGTAGCCCTGTGCCTTGACCTCCTCACAGAAGGCGATGGCGCACTTGGTGCGGTCCTTCATACCCAGACCGTCGGCGCGGCCGGAACCATTGGAAGCGCCGGATGCTTCGGTGTCAAAGAAGATGGGGTAATCCAGCTTGCGTCCGTTCAGTACGTAGGCGCAGGCAAAGGCTTCCTCCTTGGCTTCCTCCTCGGTGGTGGCCTGACTGAAGAAATACACGCCCACCTTCAGGCCCGCATTCTTCACATTGGTGAAATGCTCCTCGAACATGGGGTCCAGCACCAGCGTGCCGGAAGCACCATAGCCGCGGTAGCCGATGCGGACGATCACAAAGCTCACGCCTGCCTTTTTGATCTGGTTCCAGTCGATGTTCTTCTGATACTTGGAAACATCCACACCGAAGGTCTTGCCATTTTCCAGCACACCGTCCGCATTGAAGTAATAGAGTTTATTGTCGATGCACTGGATGCCGGTCACCGGTTTGTTGGTGGTCTGGCTGTAGTAGTAGGTCTTGCCGCCGGAGGTGCGCCAGCCGGAATAGACCGGCTCCGTATCGCTCTTGCCCAGCCAGCCGAACAGGAAATTGAGCAGCCAGGTGAAAAAGCCGTTCTCATTGCTCAGGTCGATGCACTGGGCCTCGGCGGCATCCATGGCACCGGCATCCAGCGCGGCACGGATCTCTTCCGGTGTCAGCACCACGCTGTTTTCCGGCGTGCGCTGGTTCGTGCTGTTCTCCTCCGCTTCGGTGGCCTGTACAGGCGGTGCTTCCGGGTCCTGTGCAGCAAGCTCCGGGGTCTCCGTCTGCAGGGTGGGCATTGCCGTTTCCTGCTGTGCAGAAACAGTCTCGGTCACTGCCGCGGTGCTTTCTTCCGGCTGTGCAGCCAGTGCCAGCGGTGCGCCCATTGAAAAGGTCATTGCCAATGCCAGAACTGCCGCTGCACACCGCGTTTTGCTGCGGGTGCCGCGGGCAGTCAGTTTATTCCAGAACGTTTTTTTCATGCTGTGCTCCAAACCTCATGCATTTTTATCGGGATGCCGCCCTCCACAAAAAGGGCAGCGTTTCATCTTCTCAATACTCTTTCAGTATACACCCGCGGGCAAGCCCCCGTCAATTGCCGCACACTGCAAAGCGCAGCTCCGAAAAGCTGCCGCCCCGGTATCAGAAAATGCTCCAAAATAGATACGTCTCAGCCCGCAAAAACATTGCACAAAGCCAAAAATTGCAGATATTTCCAGCAAAATCAGCATTTTGTCTTGCTGTCTTGACATGTGTATGGTATTATACTTGACATGCAGTTTTTGCATTGAATCCACCATCTTGAAACAGAAAGGCAGTTTCTCATGTCAAATGTGAAAGATTTCTTAAAACGCAAGGATATCGTCATCACCCCGCAGCGCTATCTCATTGAAGCGCTGGGTGCCATGGCGCAGGGCCTGTTTGCCAGCCTGCTGATCGGCACCATCA
>OLPW01004014.1_pt1 | contig 10840 bp, 8 predicted proteins | sample 1672161 | NCBI WGS metagenome assembly OLPW01 (sample SAMEA3136654, study PRJEB25190) | human gut metagenome
AGTATATCATCGAATTTTTGTCTGTCCAATATAATCTTATACCCGAAATTTTTCGAGAAGTCAAGCGATTTGCGGAATTTTTCCACGCAAGAATAAGCAAGGGCTCTCTGATTTTCAACAGATCAGAGAGCCCGGAGGGGGTTCTGCCGCCGGCAAATACTCCAACAATCCGGCAGACAGAAGTTTATTCCGCAGTTCAAACACATCTACATATTTCCCATTTTACGGTAATACGGTAAGAGGAAAACCGCATTGAACTGCGAAATAACACAGGTAACAAATGGTACGTTTTTGCGTACTTATCCAGTATAACACCATATCCTGCACAGTCCATAGGCATTTTTTGCCCCAAGCCTGCTATTCCTTACTGCAAATGAGCCTTCCGGCACAGGTGGCTGCCGGAAGGCTCAGGAGAAAGATTAAGATGCTACCAGATTCGGGAGGAAATATACAACCTGCGGGAATACCGTTACCAGAATTACCACTGCGATGATAATCAGGATGAACGGGATAACGCCGCGGTAGATTTCCTGTATTTTGACCGACGGCGGCACAATGCCCTTGATGTAGAACAGTGCGAAGCCGAACGGCGGCGTCATGAAGCAGGTCTGCAGCATAACAGCCGTAACTGCGACGATCCACAGGCGATCAAAGCCGAACATATCCATAATCGGCAGGAAGATCGGGAATACGATCATAACGATGCCCAGCCAGTCGAGGAACATGCCCATAAAGAATACGATCGCCATCATGATTGCGAACGCGCCCCACTTGCCGATGCCAACGCTCGAAATCCAGGTTGCAATCAGCTGGTCGCCGTCGAGCGACATGAAGATGCCGGTGAAGGCAGACGCGCCGAACAGGATGATGAATACCATCGCAGATGTCTTTGCGGTGTCGATCAGCGAATCGTACAGCATCTTCCAGCTGAACTGCTTGTAGAAGATGGCGAGGATGAGCGAGAACAGTGCGCCTACGCCTGCCGCCTCGGTCGGGGTTGCCCAGCCGGTAAAGATGGAACCGAGCACGCCGACGATCAGGATGACCGGCGGGATCAGGTTGATGAGCGAACCGGTGATGCGCTCACTCAGCGGCATGGCAGCCAGCTCTTCGGTGGTCATCGCCGGACCGTAATCCGGGTGGATATGGCAGATGACGAACACATAGATCATGTAGAACAGCGACAGAACAAGACCCGGAACGATGGCGGCGAAGAAGATCTTGCCGACCGATACATTCGCATAGGAGCCCATCGAAACCAGCATGATGGACGGCGGAATCAGGATACCGAGCGAACCGCCCGCACACACCATGCCGCACGCGAGAGACGGCTTATAGCCGCACTTCAGCAGCACCGGTACGGACAGCATGCCCATGGTAACAACGGATGCGCCGACGATACCGGTCGTGGCAGCGAACACAGTGGAAACCACGATCACTGCCAGACCGAGACCGCCCTTCAGAGGACCAAGCAGGTAGCGGATAGAGAGGAACAACCCATCCGCAACCTTGGAATGTGTCAAAAAGTTTGCCATCAGCACGAACATCGGAATGGCGACCATGGAATAGCTTTGCATCTGGTCGTACACCTTGGTCATGGCGATGGTGATGCCCGGGCCGCCCCAGGCGAGATAGCCGATAATAACACCGGCGCCGCCGAGGACGAACGCAAGCTCCTGACCGGTCGCAAGACCGATGATCATGATAAGGAACAGTACGCCAAGCAGGATCGCGCTGAGCTGTGTTGCGCTCACGCCGGACTGCGTGACAAGATTGGTCAGCATTTCCATCATGCAGCGTCGCCTCCCTTCGTATCATCCGTGCCGGAAACGGCTTCACCGATGCCGCGCACGCACTTGAGCATCTCGGAAATGCCCTGCAGTGCGAGCAGCGTCATGCCGACGAACAGCGCCAGCTTGACCGGCCATGCCGGCGGCGCCCATACCGAGTAGCCGCGCTCACCCGTGGTATACGAGCGAAGGAAAAATCCGAAGCTCTCGGGCACGAGCACGAATACGAACGGAACAAAGAACACCAGATAGGTAATCAGGTGCAGAATGTTCTGCGCAAGCGGTTTAAGACGTGCATACAGCACATCAACCGCAACAAATGCCTTCTTCTGGAAGCCGTAGGCGCAGACCATGATAATGTAGCAGCCGAAGGTCATGCAGATGACGTCCATCGTCCAGATCTGCGGACTGTGGAACAAACGGCGCAGCACGACTTCGGTAACAATGACCGCGAGAATGCCAAGAACGGCGAAGGAAGCAATCCTGCCGATCCAGTCATTGACGAGGTCGATCACATCGCAGATGCGTTTGATCACTTTCATATATTACACCTCATCTTCTGAGGCTCCGTGCTCTCAAAAGAGAGCACGGAACACTCTGTCGGTCACTTTTCGGATTCATCGTAGTTGAAGCCCCAGCCGTAGTCACCGAGCATTGCACGGTAGGTATCGGCATGTTCACGGTAATCCTGCATAGAGCTGTATACCATGTTGAAGTTTTCATTCTTCGCAGCTTCTTCTTCGTAAACCTGACGGCAGGTCTCACGGATGGTATTCCAGTCGTCCTGGTTCATCTTGGTGACGACGCAGCCGTCCTCCTCGAGCATCTTCTTGGTGGAATCGAAATCCATCCACAGGTAGCGGGACAGCTGCTCGGAGGTGCAGATCTCAGCCGCCATCTGGATGGCGTTCTGGTACTCCTCGGGGAGCTGATTCCATGCATCCTTGTTGATCATAACGCCGTTGACGCCGCCGGACTGATACCATGCAGGCGAGCACCAGTACTTGGCAACCTCCTGCAGTTTCAGCGAATCATCCGAGCACGGCGTGGAGAACTCGCCGCCGTCGATAACGCCGCGCTGCAGGGACTCATAAAGCTCGCTTGCCGCAACGGTGGTGATGTTGATGCCGAGCTTTTCCGCTGCACGGCCGGCCATAACGCCGCCGAGGCGGATCTTCATGCTCTGCATGTCCTTGATAGAAGTGATCGGCTTGGTCGAACGGATACCGGACTCTGCGTGGTTGATCATAATCGGGAAATACGTCATGTTGTACTTGCCGTACATATCCTGATAGCACTTCAGGCCGCCGCCCTGGGTGATCCAGATGTAGTAGTCCATGCCGGTGAAGTTATCCATTGTAGTGGAGAGCAGCTCAAAAGCGGTATCCTTGCCGCTCCAGTAGCCGCCCCAGTCACCGCCGCACTGGATGGTGCCGTTCTGGACGTAATCGAACAGCTGGTTTGCCGCACAAAGCGAGCCCTCCGGATAGTTGGTGATGGTAAAGCGTCCGTCGGTCAGCTGGCTGACCAGCTCGGAGAAGCGCTCGTCACAGGTGAAGTGAATGTTGCCGTCACCCCAGGTGGAACCCATCTTCCAGGTGATGACTGGCAGATCACTGCTGCCGCCTGCAACTGCATTGGCGTTTGCCGCATCCATCATGCCGCTGTCCGCGGCATTGCCGCAGCCGGACAAACCAAGGGTTGCCGCACCGACTGCACCGCAAAGCAGACCTGCCATCAATCTTTTGATTTTCATCTTTTTAGCCTCCTTGTTCTTTTTCCTCTATCGAAAACGCCGTTTTGCGGACGTTTGCGAACAAACTGGTCATGCACAAGGAGAGGATCTCGCTAATCGCTGTCGGCCAGTGCCTGTACGGCCTGCACGACCTCCTTCTGCGCATCGGAAAGGTGTTCGTAAATCGGCTGCACTGCTGCACGGAACTTTTCGGCCTGCTCCTCATCGAGCAACGCCATGTAGCAGCCGCTGCGGGATGCATGCAGCATTGCTCGAACCTCTGCGCTCTGCCAGTGGTCGCGCTGCCACGAAGCCGCCTCAGCGGCGCATCGCTCAATGATGGTCTGCTCCTCCTGTGAGAACGTTTCCCACGTTTCCGAGGACGCGACCAGCACATCCGCGTTGTAGGAATGTCGGTCGTACGTCCAGTACGGTGCAAGCTGGTAGTAGCCGCTGTCCACATAGGTAGGCAGCGTGCTCTCGGCGCCGTCAATCCGGTCAGTGCGGAGCGCGAGCGCGATCTCATCCGGCAGCAGCGTCACCGCCTCGGCGCCCCACATCGGAATGACCTGCTTCATCTGCGAGGAATCCTCGGTGCCGAGCCGCAGGTCCTTCATGTCATCGAGTGAGGTGATCGCCTTTCCTGTCGTGAAAAAGCACCGGTAACCAGCATAAAAATAGCTTAAACCGGTAAGGCCCTTGTCCTCGAGCGAGGCCATCACCTGCTGACCGACTGCGCCGTCCAGCACCCGGAACAGGTGCTTGTCCGAGGTGTACTCGTACGGCAGCTGCAGCGCCGCAAGCTGCGGTGCATACGCTGCGGCAGACGAGATTGGCGTGCGTACAAAATCAATGCCGCCGTACACGCACTGCTCAAGTGCGGATGCATCGGTACCAAGCTCGTTATCAAAGCTCGGCAGAATTTGTATCGCGCCGTCCGTTTCCCTGCGCACCATGTCGCAGAAGCGCTGACACGCCTGATTGGCGAGGTAGTTTTCGCTCTGCCCGCTGGCAAGGCGGTAATAGCGGATATGCGGCTCGTCCGTGCCGCCGGTACATGCACAGAGCATGAGCAGTAGCCATCCGGCGATCACACACCGAAAGCGTTTATTCATCTTTCCATCTCCTATTATATAGGGTGACCAGTTTCGGCAACATCGTAAATACTTGCGGTAGACAGGTAAAATCACAGCGCACTGAAAATTTTCATATTCTATTTTATGACATTTGCATAAATGTTTTGGAAGAAATAGTAAATTTTCCGTATAAATTCCGTAAATTCTGCCGCGCGGCTCGTTCAGTTTGCGTTATGATTGCGGTACTCGGTAGGCGTTACGCCCAAATGCCGCTTGAACACCTTCGTGAAGTAGTTTGCATCCGTATAGCCGACCCGAACAGCGATTTCCCGTACCGGAATATCAGTCTGCTGCAGCAGCTCAACCGCACGGTCGATACGGTAGGCGGTCAAGTATTCAAGGAAGGTCTGGTTATATGAGGTGCGAAAAAAGCGTGAGAAGTAGAACGAACTCATGCCCATCGCCTCTGCCGCCTGATCAAGCGACACATCCTGCATGTAATGATGCTCCAGCCACACGGAAAACTGGGTGCAGAACGTATTTCCCGGCTTGTCCCCGCATACCGCCGGACGGCTTTCCGGCAGCAGATTCAGCTTGCGCAGGCAGGCGGTAATCTGTGCGCTGTCAAACGGCTTGACCAGATAATCCGTTCCGCCGGCCCGCATGGCGCCTACGGCGTAGTCGAAGCGGTCGAAGGCAGTCAGGAATACAATGTGGGTTTCCGGCATGGCTTTGTGGATGATAGCTGCCGCATCAAGGCCGTTCATCACCGGCATTTCAATATCCATCAGCACCAGCTGCGGCTGAATTTGACGGGCGCGTTCAACCGCCTCCCGTCCGTTCGCAACTCCCTCGATGAGTGCATCCGCGCCAAGCAAATCGCGCATCTGTCCGCTCAGATTCTGCAGACTCAGCGGTTCGTCCTCCGCGATCAGTACCTTTAACATATATGCTCTTCCCCTTTCATGGGCAGTATGATGCGGGCTGTCGTGCCCAATCCGGGACAGCTGACAATGCGGAAGCTGCCGCCGGACAGCGCAATGCGTCCCGCGATATTCTGCAGGCCGATGGACCGGTGTCCCTCGGCGGTATTCTGTTTCATTTTGCTGCGCGAGAAGCCGCCGCCGTTGTCCGTAATCTGGATGCGGCAGCCATTCGGTGTGCTCTCAGTGACAATGCGGATGCGGCCGCCCGCACTGCGGCTGCGCATGCCGTGTACGATAGAGTTTTCCACAATCGGCTGCAGTGTGAATTTCGGCAGTTCACAGGCCGCACAGCGGCTGTCGCAGTTCATCTCGAACGAAATACGTTCACCGAACCGCAGCTCCTGCAGGGAAATGTAGTCGCGCAGCAGCGCAAGCTCGCGGTCGAGTGTTACCACGCTGTCGTCATGGTCGACCGTGTAGCGGAAGAAGTTCGCCAGCCGCACCACCATGTCGCCGGTGACGGTCGCCTGCTCGATTCCGGCCATATTGGCCACGCTCTGCAGCGTGTTGAACAGAAAATGCGGGTTGATCTGGCTCTGCAGCTGCGCAAAGCGGCTCTGCTCGATCAGCTGCCGCAGGCGTGCTGCCTCGCTCTCCTGCTGACGCAGGGATTTTTCCAGCTGTGCTTCGCTTTCCAGTGCGTGGATCGTCCGCGCAATCTGGTGCTTGAGGTGGTTGAACGAGTCGGCGAGCATACCGATCTCGTCCGAGCGTGCAAAGTTGAAGTCCTCAATGTCGTATTCGCCATCCGCGACGCGGCGTGCACCGCGGCTCATCTGCTGCACCGGCAGCAGCAGGCTGCGTGCGTAGTACAGCATCGCGCCTGCAAACAGCACGCTGCCGATCGCGGCTACAATGGTAAATACCATGTTCTGCGAGGTACCCCGCTGACCGAGGACCAGATAGCCCTCGCGTCCCTCCATCAGAAACGCCGCCGTCAGCTGATCGGTGTATTGCGTCAGATAGCTGCCCTGTGTACGCAGAGCTTCGTAGTTCACCGCGTCAAATGTGCCGTCATGCAGCTGCGCGATGAACGTCTCCTGACGGACACGATAGCTTTTCATCGTGCGGTCGATGACCTGCTTAAGCACCTCGCTCTGCGTGCTGCCGTCGGTCTCTGCGCTGCGCAGCCGCTCCCACGCAGAGGCGGTGTCCTGCACAGCGTCCGCATATTTGTCGATCGTATCGGACTCGGGCGCCGCAAACGTCAGCTCGCCCAGAAGCGCATTTTCCTGCTCCATGGCGTTCATGTAGTCCGTGCAGCGTGCATATTCAGACAGGATATCATCGCTTTTCTCGCGATAATCGTAAAAATCGTTCATTAACAGTCCCACCACCAGCAGAATGGGAATGACGAATGCGCAGCTCAGCACGATCGCCTTGTGCAAAATGGACAGACGCACCCACCATTGACGTACTCCGTGCACAGGCCCACCTCCTTTGTCAGATTTTATCATAAGCCAATTGATAAGCAATGTAAACCTTTTCTGGGCAGAAAAGGTAAAAAAACGCCGCACCGGCGGTGTGCAAAGAAAAACGCAGAAAGGCATCCCAAACGGACGCTTCCTGCGTTTCCTATTCAGTCTGATCCGGCGGCTTCATTATCGAATAACGCGATGAAAATGAAAGCGTTACGGCGACAGCTTCTCCCGGAGCATCGTGAGCAGCTGCTGCATATCGAACGGCTTGGAAAGATGGCCATTCATGCCTGCCTTCTCTGCGTTCTGCCTGTCCTCGTCAAAGGCGTTCGCCGTCATGGCGACAATGGGCAGACCCGCCTTTTCGGCATCCGGCAGAGCGCGGATGGCACGCGCGGCCGCATAGCCGTCCATGATTGGCATCTGAATGTCCATCAGCACCAGATCATAGTGCCCGGGCGCACTCTCGCGCACCTTGTCTACCGCAACCTTTCCGTTTTCCGCTGTGTCCACCTCGAACCCGCCTTCCTCGAGCATCGTCACCGCGATTTCGCGGTTAAGGGCGTTATCCTCGACGACCAGCAACCGTTTTCCGGCGAAATCTGCCGTTTTCTCCGTCCGTTCCGCAGCCTCTTCCGGAAGAAACGGCTCAGCCAGTATGCGGCGCAGCTCGGACATGAACAGCGGCTTGGCGCAGAACGCAGTCACGCCTGCGGCCTTTGCCTCAACCTCGATATCCGCCCAGTCGTAGGCGGTCAGGATGATGATCGGGGTATTGCTGCCAATCAGCTTGCGGATGCGGCGCACGACTTCAAGACCGTTCAGATCGGGTATCATCCAGTCGATGATAAAGACATCGAAGCCGTCACCCTGCTCGATCGCATCCTGCGTGCGGACAACAGCCTCATGTCCAGAGGTTGTCCAGTCCGACCGCATGCCGATCATGCGCAGCATTTTGCTGACGTTCAGACAGGTGTCGGTGTCGTCATCCGCCACAAGCGCGCGCAGGCCCTCAAGCTGCGGGATACGCTGCGGCACGGCCTGCTCTCCGCTGATGGGAAAGCGCAGGGAAACCGTGAATTCCGAGCCCTTCCCCGGCTCACTCTCGACCGAAATACTGCCGCCCATCATATCGACCAGATTTTTCGTAATCGCCATGCCAAGACCGGTTCCCTGAATTTTGCTCACGGTCGAGGTCTCCTCGCGCGCAAACTGCTCGAAGATATGCTCCTGAAACGCCGAGCTCATGCCGATGCCAGTGTCACGGACATGAAATTCATAATCCACACTGCCATGCGGCGCAGTCTGCTTCTGAATGATACGCAGGGTGATCATGCCGCCTACCGGGGTGAACTTGATGGCATTGGACAGGATGTTGAGCATGATCTGGTTGAGACGCATGGGGTCGGCAACAACATCCTCATCCTCCACATCGACCATGTCGATGAAAAGTGAGATGCGCTTGGCGGTGATGCTCGACTGGATGATATCGCGCAGATCGTGTACAAGCTCGGGCAGATGCACCGGACGCAGTTCGAGAGAAACCTTGCCGCTCTCGATACGGCTCATATCGAGCACATCGTTGATGAGCGAGAGCAGATGCTGGCTCGCCGTCGCGGTCTTTTTCAGGTAGTCGAGCACCTGCTCACGGTTGTCGATATGGGTGGCCGCAAGCGAGGTGAAACCGATGATCGCGTTCATCGGCGTGCGGATGTCGTGCGACATATTGAACAGAAATTCGCGCTTGGCGCGGTTTGCCGCCGTTTCCTGACGGATAGCGCGTTCAAGCTCGGCGTTTTTCTGCTCAAGCGAGGTCTGATATTCCTTTTCGAGCGTTTTCTGCTGCTGGAGGAAGCTCTTTTCTGTTCCTCGCCGCACGAACAGGAGCAGCGTTAGAACGATCGCACAGGCGAAGAACGACACGATCAAATTGATCGGCGTGTCCCTGTAGAGCAGTCTGCCCGGGACATATATATAGTAGTAGAAGTTGCGCCCGTGGCTGTACATGCCGTAATATCGGGTCAGGCCCCTGCGTCCGGCATAGACCAGCCGGTCGGCATGGCCGCTCGAGCGGATGCGGCGGAGCAGATCATTTTCCGTGGTATCCGTACCGATGAGGGACGGCTCGTCCGACGCAGTTACGCGATTGCCATCCGACAGGAGCACGGTTCCCGTGGTCTCGGCGTCGTAGCCGTCGAGCAGATTCTGCACGGAGAGCACGGATTTCTTTGCGAACGCCGCCCCGGTGTGCCGCCAGCCAAGCACCGCGCCGCGTCCGTCCGTGCAGCTGCGCACGGCAGCGTCGGCAAACGAGCCGTCGGTCAGCTGCACGCGCCGAACATAGGTGCTCTGCGGATGACCGATCACGGCGAGCACGCGCTCGACTTCCAGATCGGTTTGCAGGCGGGTATAGCCGATGCTGTCCGCGCTGTACTCGCAGACCAGCCTGCCGTTCGCGTCCAGCACTGAAATACCGGTCAGCCCCAGCCGCTCCACATACTGCCGCAGCTCGTCCTCGCCGCAGTCGAGCGTCACGCCGTCCAGCTCCTGAACGGCGGTCGTTTCGCGCACAAGTGCCTTGGCCACGGCGATTTCGTTATACTGCACATAGGAGGAGGACTGCTCCTTTACAAAGTCGATCAGCTCGGTCATGCGCCGCTCGCAGTCCTGCATATCCGCGTGCCGGGACAGCAGGAATACCGCACCGAGGAACAAAAGCCCCGCCGCGAGGCACAGGCACCAGAACGTCCTTCGGGAGACGATGCGCCGGGAATTATTGTTCAAGCTGCTCCACCTCCAGACTGCGCGCGGGGACCTCGGGATATTTTCCGACCAGCTGTTTCATGCTGCCGTCCTCGCGCATCTGCGTGAAAACCTCGGTCAGCTGCGCCGCCAGGCCGCGTGTGTCGTTCTTGGAAAATGCCACGCCGATGCCGGTCGTCAGCAGCGGTTCATCCAGAATACGGAAGTTCGCGCCGTAGTCCTTCATATACTGCCGGATGGCCTCCTCGTGTGCCGCGACCGCGTCCACATAGCCGCAGTCCAGCATGGCATACTGCACACTGCTTTCAGCAAGGCTGATGATATTTCGGAAAGCCGGGACGTTTTCGTCTCCGCTCAAAAAGATCGCCTCCGGCTTGCCGGTGGACTGCACCGCGATAGTCTTTCCGGCGAGGTCGCTCATTCGCTCGATGCTGCTCTGCTCGCTGACGGCGATGACCTGACGGCTTACCAGATACGGTCCCGCCCACTGATAGTCGTTCTCGCGGCCGTCCATGGAAAAGCAGTCCCAGATGCAGTCGATTTCTCCGTTATCGACCAGTTTGGTTTTCTGTTCCCAATCGATCGTGGTGAATTCCGCGCGGTATCCCATGCGGCGGAATGCCTCCTCCGCAATATCCACGTCCAGACCGGTAATGTCGCCGTTATTGTCCATATAGACATAAGGCGGATAGGTGTCGCTGCCGACGGTGATCGTCGGGAGTGTGCTGTCGGACGCCGCATCCGAGACGCAGCCGGACAGCAGACCCGCCGTCAGCATGGTCAAAAGCGCCAGAGCGCATCTTACCCGTTTGTGTCTGTTCATACCAATGATGGTGTCCTCTCCCTCTTGCTCGTTGTCTGTGCCGCAGATCGGCACAGTTTACTCTTCATTATACACGCTGCCGCACTCCTGCACAACAGAAATTTCCGCCGTCGGTGCTGACCGTGGGCGCTGACGGAAATTTTCCTTTATTCTGCATTACATTGGTAGTATAATAAAAAATGGTGAAGCCGGTCAAATTCCGGTAAACAAAGGGAGGGAGGGCGACCCGGCTGCGGTCGAACGACTATG
>OLPW01004016.1_pt1 | contig 10836 bp, 9 predicted proteins | sample 1672161 | NCBI WGS metagenome assembly OLPW01 (sample SAMEA3136654, study PRJEB25190) | human gut metagenome
TTGTTATGAACAGAGAAGAGATGACTCTTTTAGGGTTTGAAATTGTTGCTTATGCTGGAGATGCTCGCTCTAAACTTTTAGAAGCGCTTAAAGCGGCTGAAAATGGTGATTTCGCTAAGGCAGATAGTCTTGTAGTAGAAGCAGGAAGCTGTATTGCAGAGGCTCACAATTCACAGACAGCTATGTTGGCTCGAGAAGCTTCTGGGGAAGAACTTCCATACAGTGTTACTATGATGCATGGTCAGGATCACTTGATGACTACGGTCTTGTTAAAAGATGTGATTTATCACCTTATCGAACTTTATAAAAGAGGAGCAAAATAATGCATAAACTCATTGAACTTATTGAGAAGGGGAAACCATTCTTTGAGAAAATCTCTCGAAACATCTATCTTCGTGCTATTCGTGATGGATTTATCGCTGGTATGCCAGTCATCCTTTTCTCATCAATCTTTATCTTGATTGCCTATGTGCCAAATGCTTGGGGCTTTCACTGGTCTAAAGGTGTTGAAACTTTCTTGATGACTCCTTATAGCTATTCGATGGGTATCCTAGCATTCTTTGTTGGTGGTACTACCGCTAAAGCTTTGACGGACTCGATGAACCGTGACCTACCTGCGACTAATCAAATTAACTTCTTGTCTACAATGCTAGCGTCTATGGTTGGTTTCCTTTTGATGGCAGCTGAACCTGCTAAAGAAGGAGGCTTCTTGACAGCCTTCATGGGTACAAAAGGTCTCTTGACAGCATTTATCGCAGCCTTTGTGACAGTTAATGTTTATAAAGTCTGTGTAAAAAATAATGTTACCATTCGTATGCCTGAAGAGGTTCCACCAAATATCTCTCAAGTATTTAAGGACTTGATTCCGTTCACTGTCTCAGTTGTTCTCCTATATGGACTTGAACTCCTTGTTAAGGGAACTCTTGGTGTAACTGTTGCAGAATCAATTGGTACCCTTCTTGCTCCTCTTTTCTCAGCTGCAGATGGTTACCTTGGAATTACTCTTATCTTTGGTGCTTACGCTTTCTTCTGGTTTGTTGGTATCCACGGTCCTTCAATCGTTGAACCAGCAATCGCCGCTATCACTTACGCCAATATCGATGCAAACTTGCATCTTATCCAAGCTGGACAACATGCAGATAAAGTTATCACTTCAGGTACTCAAATGTTCATTGTTACCATGGGTGGTACAGGGGCTACATTGATTGTTCCATTCTTGTTCATGTGGATTTGTAAATCAGAACGTAACCGTGCTATCGGACGTGCCTCAGTTGTTCCAACATTCTTTGGGGTTAACGAGCCAATCTTATTTGGTGCACCAATCGTATTGAATCCGATTTTCTTTGTACCGTTCATTTTAGCTCCGATTGTCAACGTTTGGATCTTTAAATTCTTTGTTGACACATTGAACATGAACTCATTCTCTGCCAACCTTCCATGGGTTACTCCTGGTCCGTTGGGAATTGTACTCGGTACTAACTTCCAAGTTCTATCATTTATCTTAGCCGGACTCTTGGTAGTTGTTGATACTATCATTTATTACCCATTTGTTAAGGTATACGATGAACAAATTCTTGAAGAAGAACGTTCTGGTAAAACAAACGATGCTCTTAAAGAAAAAGTAGCTGCAAACTTCAATACTGCTAAAGCAGATGCCGTTCTTGGAAAAGCAGGCGTTGCTAAAGAAGATGTAGCAGCAAACAATAATATCACAAAAGAAACTAATGTCCTTGTTCTTTGTGCAGGTGGAGGTACAAGTGGCTTGCTTGCCAATGCCTTGAACAAAGCAGCAGCAGAATACAATGTTCCAGTCAAAGCGGCAGCGGGTGGTTACGGTGCTCACCGTGAAATGTTGCCAGAGTTTGACTTGGTAATCTTGGCTCCACAGGTCGCTTCAAACTTCGATGATATGAAGGCTGAAACAGATAAATTGGGCATTAAACTTGCAAAAACTGAAGGAGCTCAATATATCAAATTGACACGTGATGGACAAGGTGCTCTTGCATTTGTTCAACAACAGTTTGATTAATAAATTTGTAAAAGTTATTTGAGACGAGATCACTCATTCCATTTCCTCAACACAGTGTTAACCATATCATTTCATTTCCTTGGTTTTCAGAACACAGAATCTCGTCTCAAATGCTTTTTTTGAAAGGATTTATAGTTATGACTAAAACACTTCCTAAAGATTTTATTTTTGGTGGTGCTACAGCTGCTTATCAAGCAGAAGGTGCAACTCACACAGATGGTAAGGGCCCAGTAGCATGGGATAAGTATCTTGAAGACAATTATTGGTATACAGCAGAACCTGCAAGTGATTTTTACCATAAATACCCAGTTGATTTAGAATTGGCTGAAGAATATGGTGTTAATGGTATTCGTATTTCTATTGCCTGGTCTCGTATTTTCCCAACGGGCTACGGCGAAGTAAACGAAAAAGGTGTTGAATTCTACCATAAACTATTTGCTGAATGCCACAAGCGTCATGTTGAACCATTTGTGACTTTGCATCATTTTGACACACCAGAAGCTCTTCATTCAAATGGAGATTTCTTAAACCGCGAAAATATAGAACACTTTGTAGATTATGCCGCTTTCTGTTTTGAAGAGTTTCCAGAAGTAAACTACTGGACAACTTTCAATGAAATTGGCCCAATTGGTGATGGTCAATACTTGGTTGGTAAATTCCCTCCAGGAATTCAATATGATCTTGCCAAAGTCTTCCAATCACACCACAACATGATGGTTTCTCATGCACGTGCTGTAAAATTGTATAAGGATAAAGGTTATAAAGGTGAAATTGGTGTTGTTCATGCTTTACCAACTAAATACCCTTATGATCCGGAAAATCCAGCAGATGTTCGTGCTGCTGAGTTAGAAGACATCATCCACAACAAATTTATCTTGGATGCAACATATCTTGGGCACTATTCAGATAAAACGATGGAAGGTGTCAACCATATCCTAGCTGAGAATGGTGGAGAACTTGATCTTCGTGATGAAGACTTCCAAGCACTTGAAGCAGCTAAAGATTTGAATGATTTCCTTGGTATCAACTATTACATGAGTGATTGGATGCAAGCCTTTGATGGTGAGACTGAAATCATTCACAATGGTAAGGGTGAAAAAGGAAGCTCTAAGTACCAAATTAAGGGTGTTGGTCGTCGAGTAGCTCCTGACTATGTTCCACGCACAGACTGGGATTGGATTATTTATCCTGAAGGCTTGTATGACCAAATCATGCGAGTGAAAAATGATTATCCGAATTACAAGAAGATTTACATCACTGAAAACGGTCTCGGATACAAAGATGAGTTTGTAGATAATACTGTTTATGATGATGGTCGTATTGATTACGTGAAGCAACACTTGGAAGTTTTATCAGACGCGATTGCGGATGGTGCAAATGTTAAAGGTTACTTCATTTGGTCACTTATGGACGTTTTCTCATGGTCAAATGGTTATGAAAAACGTTATGGATTGTTCTATGTAGACTTTGATACGCAAGAACGCTATCCTAAGAAATCAGCACATTGGTATAAGAAAGTAGCAGAAACTCAAGTGATAGAGTAATATCACTTGAAAATGTATTGATTTGTTATCCGATTTTTAGATCAGGCTTTGAAAAGGTATATATTATTAATTTCGAAGATTGTCCTATAATTCCTGAGCTTGAAGCTACCTCACTACTAAAATGTAGTAACTGGTGTGTTTCACCTGGAAAAGAGTGGATTTGCCATTCTGATTTAGCATTATCCGAATTTGAATGGGAAGTTTTACAATTACTCGATGTAGCAATATGTGAGACTGTTCACTTCGAGGTAGATTATTTGCCTTTCCAATAACAAAAAGAAAGGAATTGACTGTGACTATCGAATTAAAAAACGAGTATCTTACGGTTCAGTTTAAAACACTTGGTGGTCAACTGACTTCGATTAAAGACAAAGATGGGTTAGAATATCTCTGGCAAGCTGATCCAGAGTATTGGAATGGACAGGCACCAATTCTATTTCCTATCTGTGGTAGTTTACGTAATGATTGGGCTATTTATAGACCTCAAGAAAGACCCTTTTTTACAGGTCTAATTCGTAGACATGGTTTTGTTCGAAAAGAAGAATTTACTCTTGAAGAAGTTAATGAAAATAGCGTGACTTTCAGTATTAAACCAAATGCTGAGATGCTTGATAATTACCTTTATCAGTTTGAACTAAGAGTTGTTTATACCTTAAATGGGAAATCCATTAGAACCGAGTTTCAGGTAACGAACTTGGAAACTGAAAAAACGATGCCTTACTTCATTGGAGCCCATCCAGCATTCAATTGTCCTTTAGTAGAAGGCGAAAAGTATGAGGACTATTCTCTTGAATTTAGTGAGGTTGAGTCTTGTTCGATACCAAAGAGTTTCCCTGAGACAGGGTTATTAGATTTACAAGATCGGACGCCATTTTTGGAAAACCAAAAGTCTCTTGATTTGGATTACTCACTTTTTTCTCATGACGCCATTACACTTGACCGACTGAAATCTCGCAGCGTGACACTTCGCTCGAGAAAGTCTGGTAAGGGTCTTCGAGTTGATTTTGATGATTTTCCAAACTTGATTCTGTGGTCTACAGCTAATAAAAGTCCATTCATTGCTTTGGAACCTTGGAGTGGTCTCTCCACTTCACTTGAAGAAGGTAATTTCTTAGAAGATAAAAGACAGGTAACGAAAATTTCACCTCAAGAAACTTCTAGAAAAACCTATGATATTACTATCCTTAATTAAAATTTGTTATTATTTGAGTCTTCAATAAGATTTGAATACGTTTGCCTTGTGGTTATAGATTGGTCTTCTCCGTGCCAATCTATCATCGCAAGGTTTTTTAGGACTTTTATCAACTATGTTGGTTTTATCCACTACAGAAATTATAGTGCCGAAATTATAGAAACCAAAAGAAACAACAAGATTCTCATAGAGTCTTGTTGTTTGATGTCTAAACAAGTAAGTCAGTATCTGCGAATCAATCTGTGATTGAGAGTGAACAAATTTTAAAGAGATGGTATGGCTTTGGTTGATAGATTCTATTTCCTAACTTTTTAAGATATGCTATAATATGAATATGTTTGATAATTATATTGTACCTGTATTTTTTGGTGGTGGAGCTCTTGCTCTACTAGGTTTAGTGTTATTTGGTTGGGCTTTGCCTTCATTTTTGAAGGGTAAGTGGTCTTATTTGATTTCTTTGCTAGGTTTAGGTTTGGTTGCTTTTGCCTATTTTGATTCGGCGATTGTTATCACTTATAAAATCTGGCTTGGATTGCTAGGTGTTATCATGGTTGGTTGGGGACTTCCTTTCAACAATCGCAAGGGACGCCGTGCAATGACTATTTTTTGGGCCATCATGGCAATCGTTGTAGGTATTGCTGCTATTGCATTCACTATTGCTTATGGTGTTATTAACCGCCACTAACATGAAACTGTAAAACATGCTATAATAATGGCATGTTTTATTTTATGACCCTATCATTTATTATCATGCCTGCCTTGGGTTGCTTCTTAATAGGTTTGGCTTTTGCTAAATCAGATCGTTGGGACTTTTCTTGGATTTTATCCTTAATTGGTTTGGTGGCCTTTATTTCTTCTTTTTGGCATATAGCACGTGTAGATTTATGGTTTATGCTAAGTTATAGTGTTGGTCCTTTTTTGATGGGATTTGGTTTCTCTTGGGATCTAAGTAAGAAACGCCGTAGGCAGTTATTATTATTAGGGGTATTTTTCCTTATCTTTTTTGTGATTCTGTACTATCTTATTGTGCGAATCCTGAATACAGCTGTTGTCTAAAGGAGGGCTGTTGTGATGTTGCTAGATTTAGAAGAGAAGACACGTGTGCTTGTAGAAGATATTGTTGAACGTTCCGCTATTGGGCGAGGAGCTATCTTTGTTTTGGGATTGTCTTCCAGTGAGGTCGCTGGTGGGATAATCGGAAAAGCCTCTAGCCGTGAAATTGGCCAACGAATTGTGAAAACGATTCTTGAAGTTTTGGAACCTAAAGGAATTTACTTGGCTGTTCAAGGCTGCGAACATCTGAACCGTGCTTTGGTTGTTGAGCGTGAGCTCGCCATGGCTAAAGATTTGGAAATTGTTAATGTTCTTCCGACCTTGCATGCTGGGGGAAGTGGTCAGCTGGCTGCTTTCGACTATATGAAGGATCCTGTTGAGGTTGAGGAAATTGTCGCTCAGGCTGGTATCGATATTGGTGATACATCTATCGGTATGCATGTGAAGAGGGTCCAAGTTCCTCTTCGCCCTATTACTTCAGAATTAGGTGGTGCTCACGTAACTGCTTTAGCTAGTCGTCCTAAGTTAATTGGTGGAGCTCGGGCAGAGTATTTAGCAGATCCTATTCGTAAAAACTAAAAAAGTATCGGACAAGAGTGTTCGATACTTTTTCTGTTAGCTGAGCCTTTTCTTTCAATGGTGGCGCTTAGCATAATCAACAAATTTGAATTTTTCTAGTTTGTGGCGACTTTCTGTAAATTGGAACTGTTTCCCATTACTTAAATAAACTTTTGAACGAATACAGACAACGTGCAGGTCCTTACCTAGGTCTATGAGAATCTTATCTTGCTCAGTAGCATTATCGATAGTGATTTCTTTAAAGGCATGGGAAATACTGAGGTTGAGATGATTTTCAAGGTAGTCGTAAATAGAGTGCTTAGCAATGTCTCGATTTAGTTGAGGAATGAGCTTTGCATCCAGGTAGTCAATATCAACTACAGAGGCACAGCCTTCAACCACTCTCTGACGGATAACACGCCAAACTTGTTGGCTACTGGAGAATCCAGTTTTTTCTGAGAGTTTGCTATCAACGATGATTTTGTCCAGAGAAATGACATTGGTTTGAGAGTCAATGCCTTGTTGCTCCATTAGTTCTTGATAGCTAGTAAGGTCAGACACAGGAAAGTTGATTTGTTCCTGGTTAATAACCTGAGAGCCAGAGCCATGAATTTTTTTGACCAAGCCTTCTTCAACGAGTAAGGTTAATGCCTTTCGTATAGTATCTCTACTAACCTGGTAAGATTGAACCAGTTCTTGCTCGGTGGGGAGAAAGTCTCCCACTTGATACTTTTGCTCATGGATAGCTTTTTCTAAATCCTTATAAATAATCTGATATTTTTTCATCTTTCTCCTCATTTGTAGGTAAAAAAACATACAACCGATGCTTTTTTACAAAAATATGTTAAAAAAACACCGGAACACTTGCAGACAAATTTGCAATCGTTTACAATCAGTTTATCAAGTCAATCAGATATTGTCAAAAAAGAAAAGGAGATTCAAATGGGTAAATTTGAACAAGAAGCAAAAGATCTGCTTGCTGCAATCGGTGGTAAAGAAAATGTGACTGCTGTTACTCACTGTGCGACGCGCATGCGTTTCGTTCTTGGTAATGACAAGAAGGCAGATGTGAAAACAATCGAAGCCATTCCTGCTGTTAAGGGGACTTTCACCAATGCAGGTCAATTCCAAGTTATCATTGGTAATGATGTACCAATCTTTTATAACGATTTCACTGCTGTATCAGGGATTGAAGGTGTTTCTAAAGAAGCTGCTAAATCAGCTGCCAAGAGCAACCAAAACCCAGTTCAGCGTGTTATGACAACCTTGGCGGAGATCTTTACGCCTTTGATTCCAGCTTTGATTGTTGGGGGGCTTCTTCTTGGTCTGCAAAATGTCTTGGGTAGTATCCAATTCAGTAATCTAGGTGGTAAAACAATTGTTGAGGTCTCGAAATTCTGGGAAGGGGTTAATGAAATTGTTTCAGTCATCAGTGGTGCTATCTTTGGTTTCTTGCCAGTAGGTATCACATGGTCTGTCTCTCGTAAGATGGGGACAAGTCAAATTCTTGGTATTGTACTTGGGATTTGCTTGGTTCATCCTAGCTTGCTTAGTGCCTATGAATATGCGGCTCACAAGGCTGCGGGAGATGTTCCACACTTTATCCTTGGTTTTGAAAAAGTTGGTTACCAAGGACAAGTTATTCCAGCACTCTTGGCTGGTTTGACACTCTCTTATCTTGAAATTTTCTGGCGTAAATATATTCCAGAAGTTATCTCAATGATCTTTGTGCCACTCTTATCATTGGTTCCAGCAGTTATCCTTTCTTACGCTGTTCTTGGTCCAATTGGTTGGTGGCTTGGAGGCCTTATCTCAGGTGTGGTATTGGCCGGTTTGACTGGTCCTGTTAAATGGCTCTTCGGTGCGATCTTTGGTGCCATCTATGCACCATTTGTTATCACTGGTCTTCACCATATGACTAATGCGATTGACCTTGAGTTGGTGCGTACTGCTGGTGGTACTGGTTTATGGCCGATGATTGCCCTCTCTAACATTGCACAGGGTTCAGCAGTATTTGCGTACTACTTTATTAAACGTCACGATGAACGTGAAGCACAAATTTCACTTCCAGCAACTATTTCAGCTTATCTTGGTGTCACTGAACCAGCACTTTTTGGTGTTAACGTTAAGTATGTCTATCCATTAGTAGCAGGTATGTCTGCCTCTGCCTTGTCAGGATTGCTCTCAGCAGTCTTTGGAGTTCAAGCAAACTCTATTGGTATCGGTGGTCTTCCAGCTATTCTCTCAATTAAACCTCAATATTGGGCAATCTTTGCGATTATTATGATTGTTGATATTGTAGTTGCTATGGTATTGACATTCCTCTTCCACAAAACTGGATTTTTAACGAAAACAGAGGAAGATGGGCATGCACAAGAAGCGCTTAAAGAAGCTTCAGAAGGTTTGGTACGACCAACGGTTCTTGCTGAGTCAGCAGAGGTTGTTAGCCCACTTGCTGGCCAAGTTAAACCGCTTAGCCAAGCAACAGATCCTGTCTTCTCATCAGGTGTCATGGGACAAGGTGTCGTGATTGAACCAAGTCAAGGTGAATTGGTTTCACCAGTGAATGGTACAGTGACAGTACTCTTCCCAACTAAGCACGCCGTAGGTATCGTTTCTGAAGAAGGTGTTGAAATGCTAATGCACATTGGTATGGATACGGTTAGTCTTGACGGAAAAGGGTTTGAGGCTCATGTTGAACAAGGTGATAAAGTTGTTGTTGGTCAACAATTGATTAGTTTTGATATGGATGTTATCAAAGAAGCTGGTTTGGTCACTGAGACTCCAGTAATCATTACAAATCAAGATGATTTCCAAGCAGATGTTGAAGGTGATCTTCCACGTGATATCAAACGTGGGGATGTTCTCATGACTGCAACACGTACAAAATAATGACACATGAGGGGTGGAGGTATCAAGGCTCCGCCCCCTTGTTAAAAAGAGGTTAAACAAATGGCATTAGATAAAACAAAGGTTGTTTACCAAATTTATCCAAAATCATATAAGGACACTACAGGAAATGGAATCGGTGATTTCAGAGGAATCATTGAAAAAATTCCTTATCTAGCAGAGTTGGGCGTGGATATGGTTTGGCTCAATCCTTTCTATCCGAGCCCACAACGTGACAATGGTTACGATATTTCAGACTATACAGCCGTCAACCCTGTCTTTGGAGATATGGCTGATTTTGAAGAAATGGTCCGTGTCGGTAAGGAGCACAAGATTGATTTCATGCTAGACATGGTACTTAACCATTGCTCAACGGAGCATGAGTGGTTCCAAAAAGCATTGGCTGGTGACAAGTATTACCAAGATTTCTTCTTCATTCAGGACCAACCAACCGATTGGTTATCTAAATTTGGTGGTTCTGCCTGGGCTCCTTTTGGAGATACAGGGAAATACTATCTTCACCTCTTTGATGAAACACAGGCAGACCTCAATTGGCGTAATCCCAATGTTCGTAAGGAGTTGTTCAAGGTGGTCAACTTCTGGCGTGACAAGGGAGTCAAAGGCTTCCGTTTCGATGTGATCAATTTGATTGGGAAAGATGAAGTCTTAGTGGATTGCCCTGAAAATGAAGGGAAACCAGCTTATACGGATAAACCAATTGTCCATGACTATCTTCGTATGATGAATGAAGCGACCTTTGGTTCTGATGATAGCTTTATGACAGTTGGAGAGATGTCATCGACAACCATTGATAACTGCGTTCTTTATTCAGCACCGGAGCGTCACGAGTTGTCTATGGCCTTTAACTTCCATCATCTTAAAGTAGACTATGAAGATGGTCAAAAATGGACCATTACTCCTTTTGATTTTGAAGAGCTCAAACGTCTCTATCATACTTGGGGCAAGGAAATGAGTGAACGTGGTGGTTGGAGTGCCCTTTTCTGGAATAACCATGACCAACCTCGTGCCTTGAATCGCTTTGTGGATATTAAGAACTTTCGTAATGAAGGAGCGACCATGCTAGCAGCTAGCATTCACCTATCACGTGGAACACCTTATATCTACATGGGCGAAGAAATCGGGATGATTGATCCAGATTATGATTCTATGGCAGATTACGTGGATGTCGAGTCCATCAATGCTTACCAAATGCTCTTGGACCAAGGCGAGTCTCCTGAGCAGGCCTTCAAGATCATTCAAGCCAAATCACGTGATAATTCTCGTACGCCAATGCAATGGGATGCTTCTGAGAATGCAGGTTTTTCAACAGGCACTCCATGGTTGAAAGTCGGTAAATCTTATAAAGACATCAACGTTGAAAATGAAATCGATGGACCAATCTTTAAATTCTATAAAGAATTGATTCGCTTGCGCAAAGAAATGCCTATCATTTCAGAAGGAAGCTATCAGCCAGCATTTGAGGATAGTCAACAAGTCTACGCCTTTGAACGCCACTTAGAGGATCAAAAACTCTTGGTACTCAATCATTTCTATGGAAGTGAAGTCGAAGT
>OLPW01004018.1_pt1 | contig 10829 bp, 2 predicted proteins | sample 1672161 | NCBI WGS metagenome assembly OLPW01 (sample SAMEA3136654, study PRJEB25190) | human gut metagenome
AATCCGCAATATCTTTCACATCAGAATATGTAATTTCATCACTGTCTAAATTATATTCCTTAGTTTTTGCATAGCGATATAATATAGCTGCCATTTGTTCACGAGTTATATCACTGTTAGGATCAAATTCCGTTTCTGTTTTTCCGCTTATAATATCATTGTTATAAGCCCATAAAACAGCTTTAGCATACCAAGAATCATCAGATACATCACTGAAATTCAATTCACCGTCTGCTGTCGGTTCATTTTCTATACGATACAATGCCGAAACGAACATTGCACGGGTTAATGTAATGTCAGGAGCAAATTCACTGTCGCTTACACCTGTCATAAAACCTTTGTCATACGCATATTTGACAGCTTGATAGAACCACATATTTTCCGTTACATCAGTAAACCACACTGTTTGAGTAGTATCCTTTTCAGGTGCAGTCGTAGGTATAACAGTAGGTGCTGTTGTCGGTTTTGCTGTTGATGTACTGCCACCCGAACCGGAACCACCGCTTTGAGGCTGTTTTGTGGCAGTCGGAGTGACTGTCGGAGTCGGTTTAGGTGTTGAATCTGTATCTTTTGCATCTAACCACCTATTATAAAGTGAACCGTCACCTGTTTTATCCGATTCACTCCAATCGGCAACTTCTTGACGGTAATCGTCAACGTAATGCCATACGATTTCTTCATCACCAATCAATTTATACTCATTCAATCCCAATGAAGGGTGACTGCCGTTTACAGTATACATCCAACCGGAATATTTACCGTTTGTAAATTCACCGAGCCAATATCCTTCCGGTGATTGAATTGTACTGATATATCCGTTTTCCCAACCACGATATTTTAAGCCGTTATCGTCAAGTGCTTGTTTGAATACATCTCCCACTGTACTTCCTAATTTTACTTCATACTCTTTTTCAGGAATCCATGTTTGATATGTATTCTTCGTATCTTTTGTCAAGACAAAGTCACTTCCGAGATTTTCTTCACCGATAAGTCTGAAACTTACATTTATCTTTTCAACATTATCAGGATTTTCTTCTACATTCATCAATACAGCCACATATGTATAAGGACTTGATTTTGCATACAAATATGCCTGACCTATTCCATGTCCGACTGCAACGCCGTTTTCTATTGAAACAATGTTTTCGTCACTGCTCTTTACTTCTGAATTTGACGAAACATTTGCAGTACCGTTTACAATTATATCGCTGTTATCTACTTGCAAATTAACTGTTTCGGCAGAATATTTGTCTAATTCTGCTTTTGTGATTGCATTGATACCGTCAATATCACCTTTACAGCTGTCGTTTGCATTATTTTTATCGTCACTCAACCAATAATTTTCGCAAACAACGCTGTTTATATCATAATTTGAATTAACATCACCAAAAACACCGTATTCGCTCTTTCCGCCATTGTAATTATATCTTGTATAACACTTACCGCTTTCGTCCTGATAATAGCCGCAGATGCCTGCTGACGTTTTAGCTGTTACAGTTCCGTAGTTATTTGAGAAATCAACAGCTGATTCCCCTAAAACTGTCGAACTGTAATTACGTCCGACAATACCGCCGGCATAGTTTTCACCGTTTACATCACCTGTATTTTCACAGAAATATACCAAGCCGTTTATAAGTTCACCGACTATACCACCGCCGTATGAACCTTGTGCTGTGATATTACCGCTGTTTTGACAATTTTTGATACCGCTTTTTTTATAACACCCTGACGCACGACCTGCGATACCGCCCGTCATACTTCCCGACACTTCTGCCGTATTAGCACAATTTTCTATTTTACCGCAGCTATAATTTTCAGCTACAATTCCTCCGACGTCATATTTACCGCTTATTGCACCGTTATTGACACATTCGGAAATTTCTCCGTTTACGGATAAGTCTGCGTAATCGTCAATAAACAATAGCGCCTGACCTTTGCCGTTTCTGTTTTCTATCGTAATACCGCCGACATTACCGCTGTTCGATAAGTCACCGTTATTTTCAGATTTTCTTATAGTACCGTAATTTTCGCCGACTATTCCCGACTTACTGTTACCGGCAGATGTCATATTGCTGTTATTCACACAACCTGTTACAATTCCGTAATTTTCGCCGACTATTCCTGCAAGATATGTTACGTTTGAGGCGGTAAATCCGAAATCAGCACTGTTAGTACAATTTTCTATTGTACCAAGATTTATTCCGGCTAAAGCGGCAATTTTTCTTACGTTATTATGAGCGGTCAATCTATTAGTAGAATCTATATTAAGATTTTTAACAACACCATTCTTTCCTATGTATGAGAACAATCCGAAATAATTGTTTTCGGCATACAGAATCGCGTTCTTTACAGAAAAACCGTTTCCGTCAAACACACCTTCAAACGCACGATTCTTCTCGGACTCCCACCATTCTCCGTTATCGTTTGACTTTAATCCATCCCAATAACCGATTGAACTAAATTCTTTGCTATCGCTTAAATCAATATCGCTTGAAAGTTTAAAGTATACACCTTTATATGAATTTCCGTCTGCAACGCTTTCCGAAAGAATGTTCATATCTTCCAATGATTTTATAATATACGGTTCTTCTTCCGTACCTTTACCGCTCCATTTAGGTTCTGAAACTTTTACGGAAACAGCACTTGATATTCCGCCAATTTCACATTTAACAGTTATATCCTTTGCATTGCCAAGCTTAGCGGAATCTATAATAATACTTGCATTTAGTGTCCCTACGCCATTTGTAATTGTAATATCGCCACTTTGTGCAACTGTAACGGCACTGTTGTCACTGCTCCATTTTGCAGTTATATTTTTGTTTAAATTCTTACCGTATATCTTTGCTGTAAATGTATGAGAAGTATCTGTTTCAAGACTTTCGCCCGATGATACAAGATTTATCGAAATAATTTTGCTTTCCTTGTATTCGTTATTAAGTACCGGATATTTACTTCCAACATAAAATATCGGTGCTACTTCTACTGTTTTGCCGTCAACTTCTTGTTCTTTAACACACCACAAATCATACACTAATGCGTCGCTTTGCATATATTCGTCTGTTCTGCCTGTGGCAATATTCGTGTTTGTTGATGCATTTTCGCCATACGGCATTTTATCGCCGATAATTCTGTAATATAAATTTTCTGCCGATACACCGTTTGTAAATGCTCCGAATAATGTACCTGCTTTTTTTGCTTTTACTGTCCCCGTTGCGTAACAATTTGTCACTTTACTGCCGCTTAAAAGCTGTCCTACCAGTCCGCCGACATATTCATCTGCCAAAACAGCAGTATTTGAATAGCAATTTTCTATTTTAGTGTCCCTTGCTATACCGACAATACCGCCTCCAATATCTTCACCGCTTACAAGTCCGTCTACTCCAAGCAATGTAATTTCTGCATTTGCGGTATATCCGAATAATCCGCTTACTTTTTGATTTTCGGTATTTAGTTTTACTTCATATCCATTACCGTTAAAATGACCCGAAAATGCTTTATCTTCCGCATTGCCTATTGAAATCCAATACTTTTCTGTTAAATCAATATTATTATTTAATTTAAAGTATGCGTCTTTATATGATTCACCTTTATTTACATTTTTCGCAAGTAATGCAAGTTCGGACGCTGTTTTTATAACATACGGATTTTCTTTACTTCCGTTTCCGATGTCAAATGTTTCAGCCACACTGTCTGACCATTTTCCTTGTGATGAATATGACGGTATTTTCTCTTCAATTTTAGGTGTTGAAGCAGGTGTTACTGACGGTGTAGGTTTTGTTGATGTGTCTATATCATCGGAACCGTTTACCTCCCATGCCAAAACAGGGAATTTATCCGATTTCACAAACGCACTACCTAAAGTTTCAGTCATATCTGCAAGCTGATTTTCCGTTTTCACTTCAAGTCCTGTACCCGAATTTTCCGCATACGGCATAGATGCGGTATCTTTAAGAAAATAGCAGTTTTTAACTGAATATCCGCTTACTGTATATCCAAGTATTCCGCCGTTGGTATTGTTTTGCGATGAAATTTTACCGCTGTTATATGAATTTGAAATATCACAGTTGTATGATTTACCCGAAATACCACCCGAATATGCTGACGCACTTACTTCACCGCTGTTATAACAACTGTCAAGAAGTATACTGCCCTCGTAATTGTAACCGACAATACCGCCGGCATATCCGCCGGTTGCAGTTACAGTGGCTTTATTAGTACATTCTTTTACAGTTCCCGAACTGTAAGCGGCAATACCGCCAACTTCGTCCTTACCTGTAATAGTTCCCTTATTCTCACACTGAGCTATAACACAGCTTGTAACCGTTTTATTAACCGCACCGTTATAACCTACTATACCGCCGACTCTGTTTTCGCCTTTTATTTCGGCATAGTTGATACAATGAGATATTAAACCATAGTTCACGGCACATATACCTGCCGCAATTCCATATGTATCATTCGTGTTTTCTATATTTCCGTATACATAAAGATTTTTTATTACCGCATTTTCTTCCGTAACTCCGAAAAGTGCCGAAAGATAGCTGCCCGAAGATATATTTATTCCCCTTATACTGTTATCTTGACCGTTAAAATTACCGTTAAAAGCATTGCCTTGATATTTATTTGATATGTATTTATCGGATACACCTATCGGCGTCCATTCCTTGCCTGATAGGTCTATATCATTTTTCAAGACAAAATACTTGTCTGACATATCATTGCCCTTTTCTACTTCATACGAAAGCAAAGCGAGTTCTTCTGCATTTGCAATAACATACGGATTATCTTTATCACCGTTACCGCCGTCAAATTCTTCTGCGCGATAATCTATCCAGTAATTTGACGTATCCGTTATAATCTGCTTTTCAATTCCGTTTACCGAAATTTTAAGCGTCTTTTCGGCATTTACTTTGTCAAATGTGATGTCTATGGCTGTTTTTTCGTCTGATATGTATTGAGATAACTGAACATTTTTAAGTTCGACTTCTTTATCATCAACAAATGATTTTATTTCAAAATCATTTAACGTAGGATTTGTTCCTACAAGTTTTTTGTTTAACAATACAGTTATCTTACCGTTTTCGATATTAATGCTTTCAATATCAAATGTTTCGTCTTCCCCTGTCGGCGCATTGCTCCAATCAATAACAGGAAGATTATCACTGTCTGTAAATGCGTCTGACAAATCACTTGCTGAAACAGTGTCAACGGCATATACCGTACTTATATCACCCCCGTTTTCAAGTGCCACAAGTTTAGTGCTGTCACCTATGTTATACAAGTTATTTACTGTCGTATTTTTCATTGAACCGATTAGTTGATATTCCGTATGAGTATTCACCTCACCGCTGTTGTACGCATTTTCTATCGTACCGCCAAGCTTGTAGCCTACTAATCCGCCACTGTAATTGTAACCGATTACCTTACCGGTATTATATACGTTAGTTATGTCACACGCATAGTTGCAACCGATAATACCGCCGAAATAATTACCGTCTTCAGTACCTATTTGACCGTCATTATATGCTCTGTCAATCTTTCCGCATTCGCTTACACTTATATCCTTGCCGACAATTCCACCTACCGCAACTCCTCTTAAATAACTGTACATATCGTCATCTTTAAAAGGTGCAGATACATTTCCGTGGTTTGCGGCATATGTAATGTCGCCGTATGCAAGCTGACCGACAATTCCGCCTGCCTCTGCAAAGCTCTTGGAAGTAGCTGTAACCGTTCCGTTATTTGTAACATTTATAAGATTTCCGCTTACTCTGTTACTTCCTTTAAATTGAGCTCCAAGCTGACCTGTTATACCGCCCACATAAGCAAGACCTGTTATATCGACGTTGTTTGTACAATTTATAATCAATCCGGCATTTATACCGGCGATTCCGCCGATATATTTTGCCGCATTAATGTATTCATTACCCTCAGCCTGTGCGTTTATTTGTCCGTTTACCGTAACATTTCTGACAGTTCCTTCTTTTCCTATAATTCCGAAAAGGCCTTGACAATAAGTTTCGTAATGATTGTCGCCTTGCTTATTGTACTTTTTGGTTTCTATGAAAAGTCTGGAAATGCTGTGACCTTTTCCGTCAAATATACCGTTATATGCGGTGTCGTCATCTATACCGTAACCGTTATTATTGATATAATTATATCCGTTACCGATTGGTGTCCAATTTTGGTTTTCCAAGTCAATATCACTGTTTAATACTGCATTTGCTGTTCTGTCACCACCGTTTACTTTTTCGGCAAACCAAACCAAATCTTCCGCACTTTCAATCTGATAAGCACCGTTTATAAGTTCCGGTTCATCGCTTGCAAATGCAGTGAAATTTACAGGTACAAAACTCGCAAGCATACATAAAGACAACAATATACTTGTAAATTTATTTTTTACGCTCATTTTTTTCTCCAATCTTTATACTATTTTATACTTAAATCAAGAGTATTTGAAATAGGTGCCAATGATGATATATTTCCGTTCCATGTTAAAATCTTGATTGTATATTCATCAGCTGAATCGGCAGATATTTCTTTAAATTCAACTTGATTTTCATTACCGGGCTTTAAAGAAATTTCTTTAGGTTGTATTCCTATCAATTTGCCGTTTGAATCATATACGGCAGCCATAACACTTACTTTCTTTTCTTCTGTAAGATTACTGTTAAGTTTTACCGTTAATGTACCTGTTAGTTTTCCGTTTTCAACTTTTAATGTGTTTTGTTCTGTTGCAGATTGTACAGGTAAAGGTGTTGAAGTTACTGTTGGTGTCACTGTTGGCTCTGCTGTTACCATTGGTGTTGCTGTTGGTGTTGCCGTCGGTGTTGCTGTTGGTGTTGCCGTCGGTGTTGCTGTTGGTGTTGCCGTCGGTGTCGCTGTTGGTGTCGCTGTTGGTGTTGCCGTCGGTGTCGCTGTTGGTGTTGCCGTCGGTGTCGCTGTCGGTGTTGCTGTTGGTGTTGTTTTCGGTTCTTCGCTCGGTACCAATGCGTTAATCAGATTATCTTCAAGTTCTGTTTGCATATTTTCATCAAAGAAATTCTCTAAAGCCGCTTGATATGCCGATTCTGCTTTTTTAGCGGTCTTTGGATCAGTTGCCAACGTTTCATAATAATCTCCTACTGCATTAATAAGTTCATCTTTTACAGGAGAACTATAGCTGTAGCTTGAAAAATCTCCATCGTCAACAACAAATCTTATAACTTCACCATCATAAAGTTGATGTTGTGTCGAACCGCTGAAAGAGTAGGCTTGTAATCCGTCTCCGCTTCCATCACTGTATCTTACATTCGGATAGTTATATGTCACACCACTGATTGTAATAACTTGATACGAATCATAGTCTTCTAATATTCCTTCAACTTCATTAATAGTTTCGCCTTCATTCTTGTAATATGAAAAAATTTCATTTACAATATCTACAGCAATATCAAGTTCACTGTCAAACTTTACGAATTGACCATTATGATCATAAAATCCATTCTTAGATATTTTAATAGGTGATATTACCATATCACTTGTCGTACTTTCAGCAAACAAATAAAAATATGTTTCATCTTCATTATCAGCCTGTACAACAAACGTTACAATGCTGAATAACATTGCTACTGCTACAATTAAACTTAAAAATTTTTTCTTCATTAGTCTTTCACCTCATATTTTATTTTCGACTTATTCTATAAGTCCGTATTTTATTTTAATTCTCTCAAGCTTTTCGAGCATAGGCTCTGTGGCAAAAAAGAGAAAAAACACTGTTGATACTGCGTGAATAAAATCAAACGGCATACCCATTACGTATGATGACAGCACCATATTTATATTTATATTCGACTGCCACATTATAACAGACGCAGGATTCATTATTCCGCCGTATATAACAAATGTCACCAAAAATCCAAACACGCACATATCTGTTTTTGTCTTGCGTAAAATGCCTTTTTGAAACATTATTCCCGCTAAGAAACCTATAATTCCGAATGAAAACATTTGCCACGGTGTCCACGGTCCTTGCCCGAAAAAGAAGTTTGATACAAATGCCGTAATTGCTCCGACAAGAAATCCTGTTTCACCGCCGAATGCCACACCCGAAATTATCACTATCGCCGCAACAGGTTTGAACTGCGGCAACATAAAAAATGCCGTACGTCCCGCTACTCCTATTGCACACAACGAGCTTATTATAACCAATTCCCTTGCTTTAGGTTTACGATTTTCAAACGCAAATGCAAACGGAATCATTGTTTCCAATATAATAAGCAAGCTTATAAAATAATATTTTTTATCGCCGAGATAATATATCCCGATAAAAATTGTAATCGGAATAAGAAATAATATTAGCAATGTTGCTATTTTTGTTCTTTTTGATATTTTTCTTTTGCTTTTTTCGTTCTGTATTAATTCTTTTCCGAGTTTTTTTCGTGGTATTAAATTAAACATTGCTACGGCAATAAATAATATACTTATCGTTTGTGCGACATAGTTCTTCCAATTATCGTACCGTCCGCAAAACAGACATTGTGTTAACACAAATAAAATTACAAATACTATCCCTAAAATAACATTGTGTACATTAAGTTTTTTATATTCTTTTTTGCTCTGCTTTATAACCGTTTTCTTTTGCAGTATATAATTCAGTTCAACATTCGTTTCAGTTAAATCTTCTGCTTCACCGCCCAATGCTCTTATTATGTCTTTGTCTAATACAGCATTTTCGATTATACCGTCAGCCATACGTTTTGCCGAAGTGGTATAAAAATTATTTTCCGCAAAGAACTTTCTCGGAGGAGCTTCACTGACAATCTTACCGTCAAAAAACATCGCACATATATCAGCATATTCAGCACAAAATTCTATGTCATGTGTTACCATTAACACAGTCATCCCATTCTTTTGCAAACTTTTGAGTATTGTTGCAAGTTTTCGTTTAAAGCAAGCGTCAAGCCCCTTTGTCGGTTCATCAAGCACCAACAAATCAGGTTTTCTCAAAAGCATTTTTGCAAGTGCCGCTCTCTGCTGTTCACCACCTGACAAATCGTAAGGGTGATTTTCAAGCAAATTATCAAGTTCACAAAGTTTTATTATATACTCAATCTCATTTTTCCTTTTTTCTTTTTCCACATCAAATACCGCGTCATACAACTCCTCAAGTACACTTTTTTTCAAAAATAAGCTCTGTGGATTTTGTGGCATCACCGCCACTTTGGTATCATCGTTTATAAACACCTTACCTCTATACGGCTTATTAATCTTTGAAATAACAGATAACGCAGTACTCTTTCCGACACCGTTACCGCCTACTATCGCATAAAATTCATTTTCGTGAACTTTAAATGACAAGCCTTTTAAAATATCATCTGAATTTTTCTCATATCTAAACCATACATCTTTTAATTCTAAAATCGGTTCGGTATTAATTCTGTTTTTTTCCGCCTTGAATTCAAAATGCTCGTTAATCTGTTGTTTTTCCAACCATTTACGGCCGTCACGAATTGTTATAGGACAATTACCCGAATTATTTCCCAAGGAATAATATATTTTTGTCGGTGTGGGTAATGCCTCAAACATACTGTTTTGCTTTAATTCCTCACCTATTTTATACGGTGTGTTTTCGTCTGTAATCTTGCCGTTCTCCATAACCGCGACCTTATCGGATAAAGGAAATACTTCGCTCAAATTGTGCTCACTCAATATTATCGTTACACCAAGTTCGGTATTAATCCTCTCAAGCATTGTAAAAAAGTCATGTGCCGCTATTGGGTCTAATTGACTTGACGGCTCGTCAAGCAACAACAATGTCGGATTCATTATCATAACCGACGCTAAATTGAGAATTTGTTTTTGTCCGCCCGACAGATTGGCTACATTTTCGTAAAACCAATTTTGTATTCCGAAAAATGACGCCATCTCCGCAGCTTTCGATCGAATTTCAGCCGAATTAATACCCAAACTTTCCAATCCGAATACAAGTTCGTGCCAAACCTTATCCGTAACAATTTGATTATCAGGATTTTGCATTACAAATCCGATATTTTCGGCTTGCTCCCTGTCCGACAAATCATATATACTCTTTCCGTCAAAGTATATTTCCCCACTTGTTTTACCGTGCGGTGTTAAAATCGGTTTTAAATGTCGTAGAAGTGTCGATTTTCCACATCCGGATTTACCGCAAATCGTCACAAATTCACCTTGATTTACCGTTAAATTTATATCGTCTAACGCCTTTTTTTCGCTATTGGGATATGAAAATATTAAATTTTTGATTTTAATTTTCTCCACTTTAATTCCTCCCATATCTCAATAACTATCGGCATTATGCAAATCATAATATACGATATAAAAATGCTTGTGCTGTAAAACGACATATCCGTACCACGCATAGACGGAAAATATCTGTAATGAATTTTTCCAAGCAAAGCACCTATTAAAAAATATATAATCGTAACCGACAAATAAATTAAAGCAGTTACGTCTCTTTTGTCAAATACATAATTTGAGTAAGCCGTTCTGCCCGTCAAACCGTAACCGCGACTTTTCATACTGTCGGAAGTATCTATTGCATTTTCCAAACTCCATGTTATAACCGCCGACAAAATTCTTATGCTGTTTTTAACTCTTGCAAATACAGACCCCTCTGATGAATCTCTCCCCATACTTTTCTGTGCATTTGAAACTTCTTGTACCTGTTCTTTAAATTTCGGAACAAATCTGAATGTCATAGACAATATCAGCGAAAGTGACGGAATTATTCGTCCAAAAAGATAGATAAACTTATCACTTGTCATAATTTTATTGAAACAAGAAAACCAACAAATGACCGTTGCAACCAT
>OLPW01004021.1_pt1 | contig 10816 bp, 9 predicted proteins | sample 1672161 | NCBI WGS metagenome assembly OLPW01 (sample SAMEA3136654, study PRJEB25190) | human gut metagenome
GAGCTATCAGTGCTTCGCTGGATGCCTGGGATGACAGGTGGGGGATGTGATGAGATATAAGGAAACGATATGAAGAAGCAGACTTGTAATACTCGTGGTTATGTAAAAAGTGCATATTGCTTTTTGACGGTATTACAGAGTTGCTATGCTGTGTTAAAATATAAACAATATTAATATAATACAGTTATATTATTCATTTTATAACTATTTATAAATGTGTTATGATATCTTCTGATGAGAGATATATAATGAACACGGTCGTATGAAATGAGAGTGTTCATGAATAGCTGGCTGTCCGGGTTGCCGGGGCTTATGTGATGAAGGAGAGGATATTATTATGGAATTTAATCATGGCGTTTTGTTTTCAGATACATATCAGAAGAAGCTGAAGTCTCAGTTTTATTATGCAGATAAGGATCCGCAGTATGGTGCGAGACTTTTCTTTGAGAACTCTGGTGGTTCTCTGAGACTTAAGAAAGCTGTTGAGGCTAAGGCTGCTATCGAGGAGTTTCCGGATTGTCCGGAGCGTGCCCGCGGCAGAGGTTTTGATCTGGCAGATTATGTTAAGAATGGTACTAAGGAGATCCTTGAGGTTATTTTTGGTGCAAAGAGTGGTGCGCTTATCACTGAGCTGACTGCTTCCCAGACTATGTTCCATGCAGTTGGTACGATTATGGAAGGTGTTGACTGGGGTAAAAATGCGGTTACTTCTGCTCTGGAGCATCCATCTGCCCACGATGCGGTTGAGTATTACTGCAAGAAGACCGGCAGGGAGTTCCGCGAGGTTCCGGCTAATAAGGTAACCGGTGGTCTTGATCCGGATGAGATCATGAAGTATGTGGATAAGGATACTGTTCTTCTCAGTATTATGGCTGCTTCCAATATTTCCGGTAATATCATGGATATCAAGGAGATCGCACGTCGTGCAAAAGAGATCAACCCGGATATTTATGTTGTCAGTGATGCAGTTCAGCATGCTCCTCATGCAGTGATCGATGTTGAGGACTGGGATGTGGATGTCTGCAACTTTGCACCATATAAGTTCTTTGGTGTTCGTGGCTGCGGTTATGCTTATGTTTCTGACCGTGTTGCTGTGATGCCGCATATCAAACTGACATGCAAGGATGATAATGTATGGGCTCTTGGTACACCGGCTCCGGCTAACTTTGCGGCTATGATGGCGGTTATTGATTATGTTTGCAGTATCGGTAAGCATTTCCTGGGCGATTCTGCACAGAAATATAATAAGCGTGAACTTTTTGTTGAGGGTATGAATCACATTCATCTTCAGGAGAGAGCGCTTCTGTACCGTATGCTGGAAGGTACCGATAAGGTTCCGGGTCTTCGTCATATTCCGGGTGTTCAGGTTTATGTGGATATGGAGGATCTTACTTATAAGGATCTGATCGTTGCCATGGGTATTGAGGGTATTGAATTTGCAGAGTGTGCAAGAAGATATCTTGAGCATGGTGTTACGCTGTTCGAGCGTGTTAAGAGCAGCCCATATTCCAAACGTATCGTAGAGACTCTTGGACTTGAAGGTGCACTTCGTGTTTCCCCGCTTCACTGCCATGGAACAGATGATATTGATAAATTCCTGAAGATCACTAAGGATATTGCTGAAGGTAAATAAAACAGAATAAGTTTTTGTAAAAAATAAAACAGGAACCGCTCTTTTCTCATGTTTTGGCATGGAAGAAAAGGGTGGTTTTTTTATAAGGATATTGGGGATTTTTCAGGGCAAGTGATAATAATATGGGATAAATGATAATCATATTGAATAAATGATATTCTGTGCAGGAAATTTCTGCTAAGATAGGATTATTAAAATATACAGTGGGAGGCAGAGATGAAAGAACTTCTTTTTGGGGCGGCTTATTATGATGAATACATGCCGTACGACAGACTTGATAAAGATATAGAGATGATGAAAAAAGCGGGGATCAATACGGTGCGTATTGCGGAGTCTACGTGGAGTACCTGTGAGCCGCAGGAAGGTGTGTTTGATTTTTCTCATGTGGAGCGTGTGATGGATGCCATGGAGGAAGCAGGGATCAATGTGATCATCGGAACGCCTACGTATGCAGTGCCTGCGTGGATGGTGAAAGCTCACCCGGATGTGATCGCCACAACGAAAAAAGGCGCAGGGATCTATGGTGCAAGACAGATCATGGACATTACCAATCCGGTGTATCTTTTTTATGCAGAGCGTGTGATCCGCAAGCTGATGGAGCTCAGTGCACACAAGAAATGTGTCATAGGTTTTCAGGTGGATAATGAGACAAAATATTACGGCACAGCAGGAAAAAATGTGCAGCTGGCTTTTGTGAAATATTTAAGAGAAAAATTTCATGATGATCTGGATGCCATGAACCATGAATTCGGGCTGGATTACTGGAGCAACCGGGTCGATGCATGGGAGGATTTTCCGGATGTAAGAGGAACCATTAACGGCAGTCTGGGAGCAGAGTTTGAGAAATTCCAGAGGACTCTGGTGGATAAATTCTTAAGCTGGCAGGCTGGGATCGTCAGTGAGTATAAGAGAGAAGATCAGTTTATTACCAATAATCTGGATTTTGAATGGAGAGGTTATTCCTACGGGGTGCAGCCGGATGTGAACCATCTTCATGCATCACAGGCCCTGACTGTTGCTGCAACAGATATTTACCATCCGTCACAGGACGATCTGACAGGAGCGGAGATTGCTTTTGGCGGGGATATGATCCGCAGCCTGAAGCATGATAATTATCTGGTGATGGAGACCCAGGCGCAGGGATTTCCGTGCTGGACACCGTATAAAGGACAGCTTCGGCTCTGTGCGTACAGCCATCTGGCATCGGGTGCAAACAGTGTGATGTACTGGCACTGGCATTCTATCCATAATTCATTTGAGACATACTGGAAGGGCCTTCTCAGCCATGATTTTGCGGAGAATGATACTTACCGGGAGGCTTGCATCATTGGAAAGGAATTTCAGGAAAAAGGCAGCCATCTGGTGAATCTTAAGAAGAAAAATGATGTGGCAGTGATGGTAAGCAATGAGGCTCTGACTGCGCTGAACTGGTTTGGTATCCAGGCGACGTCCGGGGATAATGGTGAGATCCGCTACAATGATGTGGTGCGCTGGATCTATGATGCGCTGTATCGGATGAATGTAGAGTGTGATTTTGTATGGCCGGAATCTGAGAATCTTTCTGAATATAAGGCGATTTTTGTACCTGCGCTTTATGCTGCACCTGACAGCACTTTGGAGAGACTGAATCAATATGTGAAAGATGGCGGCACTCTGGTTGTGACGTTTAAGAGTGGTTTTGCCAATGAGAATGTGAAGGTTCATGCGGATGCACAGCCGCATATCCTTAAGGATGCGCTGGGGATCAGCTATGATCAGTTCACGTTTCCGAGGGATGTAAAGCTGTCAGGGAAACTGTATGGTGAGGAAGGCACTGATGATTCTGTAAGGATCACAGATGCAGATATAAATTCTGATGATGCGGATTCGGCAGAGGTTGGAGAAGCCAGGGTTTTTATGGAACTTCTCAAACCGGAAGGAGCAGAGGTGCTTGCAGGATATGAACATTATAACTGGAAAGGATATGCTGCAATAACCCGAAATAAATATGGCGAAGGTACTGCATATTATCTGGGATGTATGACAGATGATAATACTCTTTATAAAGTGATAAAAGGTGCTCTTGGAAGTGCAGGTGTTGAATTATCTGGTTACAGCTATCCGGTAATTGTACGTGAAGGAACAAATGATTTTGGAAAAACTGTCCGGTATTTCCTGAATTATTCTGCAGAGGAACAGAAAGTTACTTATAAGTACGATGATGGAGAAGATGTGATTTCCAGTGAGGGAATTAAATCTGGTGAAGAGCTGAAGATTTCTGCCTGGGATATGCGGATTGTTGAGGCATAGTAACAGTTAGCGTTTGCAGGGAATATTTTGCGGGTTTTCCAGGGGAAAGTCACAAATTGGACAGCAATTAATAATATTGGGAAAAGGGGGCGCAAGCTCCCTTTTTGTGTACATGATAGGGGTTTCTTATGCTATACTGGAGTAAAAAAATGAAAGGGGTGTTATGAAATGGAAAAAATGAGCAGCATAATAAGGCGGGAATTCAAAAAAGGTGATGATATCCGCGATGCAGGTCTGACAGCTCCAGATGATGTGATACAATATAAAGATATTGCTTATGGAAAAGATTCTGCCATGCAGGTGCTGGATGTGTACCGCCCGAAGGATACAGAGGGAAGTCTGCCGGTAATCGTCAGCGTACATGGTGGCGGCTGGGTATATGGTGATAAAGAGCTGTATCAGTATTATTGCATGAGTCTTGCACAGAGAGGCTTTGCAGTGGTTAATTTCACTTATCGGCTGGCACCGGAGTATCAGTTTCCGGCACCTGTGGAAGATGCGAACAGTGTTTTTGCATGGATTCTTGATAATAAAGATAAATATGGCATGGACGTGGAGAATCTTTTTGCAGTGGGCGATTCAGCTGGTGGACAGATCCTTTCGCTGTATGCAGATATCTGCACGAATGAGGAGTATGCAAAAGAATATGATTTCCAGGTACCTGAAGGCCTTAAGATAAAGGCTGTGGCCTTAAACTGCGGTCAGTATAACATGGAAGATACCAGCGATATGACCAGGCAGCTTATGGAGGAGTATCTTCCGGAAAAAGGAACTCAGGAAGAATTAAGAAGGATATCTTCTGATCTGTACATAACAGATCAGTTCCCGTCGGCGTATATTATGACTGCAGAAGGTGATTTTCTCCGTGAACAGGCACCATATATGTACGGGAAATTGAAAGAGAAAAATGTATTCTGTGAGCTTCATGAATACAGCAGTCCGAAGGAAAAGCTGATGCATGTTTTCCATCTCAATATGAGATCTGAGGATGCGAAGAGATGCAATGATGATGAGTGTGAGTTTTTCAGGAAATTTATTGGGAGGTGACAGGAAATGAAAAATATTCTTATCGTAGTAGACATGCAAAATGACTTTATTGACGGAACACTTGGCACAAAAGAGGCTGTTGCCATTGTGCCAAAGGTGGAGGAGAAGGTTCGAAATTTTGACGGAGAAGTATTTTTTACAAGGGATACCCATGAAACGTATTATCTGGAAACCCAGGAGGGAAAAAATCTTCCGGTTAAGCACTGTATCCGTGATACCGAAGGCTGGCAGATCCGAAAAGAGTTGGATGCACTGAGAAAAACAGAGCCGATCGACAAAGAGACTTTCGGCTCAACAGATCTGGCGGGCGAACTGGTTACACTTAATGAAGACCAGGGAATCGGAAGCATTACTCTTGTGGGACTTTGCACAGACATCTGTGTGATCTCCAATGCTCTTCTGATCAAGGCATCCCTTCCGGAAGTGCCGATCTGTGTTGATGCCACATGCTGCGCTGGCGTAACACTGGAGAGTCATGAGAATGCACTGAAAGCCATGGAGGCGTGCCAGATCAGGATTATCAGATAAAAATATATCTGACGAAAATTAAATATTTTTTTCAATAAATAAAACTATCCTGAACAAATTGCAAAGTTGAGAAGCTTTGTACCTGACAGGATAGTTTTATTTGCGTTAAAAGGCTGCGAAAAACATATTGAAATATGAAAGTGATGAATGAACAGGATACGCGGGCAGACGAGATGAGTGAAAAAGAACAGCTGAAATATACAGAATATTCTTATATAAGATACCGCATTAATGTGCGAAAGTTTATTTTTTTTGAAAAATGACAATAAAAATGTGGACAAAACCAAAAATAATGGTTAATATATACACATGCTCAAAAAACTAAATATAAAAACTATGCGAAATATATAATATAAATCCACTATTGATAAAAAATATATAGATATATTTATAAAACAACATCGGGTATATCAATACAGGAAACAGTGGGGAAATAACGGGAGGGAGATATTATGTTGAAATTTTTCAAAGGAAAAGATAAAGGAAATGTAATTTATGCACCCTGCAAGGGAAGAGTGGTTCCCCTTGCGGAGGTTCCGGACCCGGTCTTTGCAGATAAGGTACTGGGTGACGGTTTTGCCGTGATCCCGGCAGAGGGCAGGATATATGCTCCGGCAGACGGTGAGGTAGCAATGGTATTTGATACTCTTCATGCTGTTACGCTGACAAGCACTCAGGGAGCGGAAATACTGATACATATCGGACTGGATACAGTCACACTTAAGGGAGAACCCTTTAAAGCCCATGTTGCAGCAGGTGACAAGGTTAAAAAAGGTGATCTTCTGATAGAGGCTGATCTGGACAAAATTGAGAAAGCCGGTTTAAATACAATTATCCCGGTTCTGATCTGCAACACAGATGATTACGGAAAGATAAGCCTCCAGAAGGAGGGGGATGTTTCGGCGGATGAAGCCGTCCTCAAGCTTTCATGATCATCTTCATGCAGCTGACAGGCTTATAGCAGCCCGGAGATAGTAGCAATTTTCGGGGTGTTATAACCGGAGTGATCCGGTCAAATATATTTATTTTAAGGGAGGGGAAATATATGAAATTTCTTCAAAAACTGGGAAAAGCGTTAATGCTTCCAGTGGCAGTACTGCCAATCTGTGGTATCCTCATGGGTATCGGATACAGGTTATGTCCGGCAACCATGCAGGGTGGAGACATTCACGGCGCAGCCAATCTGATCGGTCTGTTTTTGGTTAAGGCAGGCGGAGCGCTGATCGACAACATGGCGATCCTTTTTGCTATCGGTGTTGGTGTCGGTATGTCAGAAAAGAATGACGGAACCGGCGGAATTGCTGCACTTGCATCCTGGCTGATGCTCACAACACTTCTTTCTACAGGATTTGTTACAACCATCATTCCATCAATCGCTGACAGTGCAACAAAAACTCTTGCATTTGACAAAATTGCGAATCCTTTTATCGGAATCCTTGCCGGTATCATCGGATCTACATGCTATAACAAATTCAAGAGCACCAAGCTTCCTGACTGGCTGTCATTCTTCAGCGGCAAGCGTTGCGTAGCGATCATCGCAGGAGTGGTTTCCATTATCGTATCTGTTGTATTACTGTTTGTATGGCCATTACTTTTCAGCGCACTTGTAGCATTAGGAAAAGCGGTTGCAGGTATGGATGTTGTTGGTGCAGGTATCTATGCATTCCTGAACCGTCTGCTGATTCCTACCGGATTACATCACGCACTGAACAATGTATTCTGGTTTGATACCATTGGACTTGGTGATCTTCAGCGCTTCTGGGCAGGTGAAACCTCTGCAGATGTATCCTGGAGCCTTGGAATGTACATGTCCGGATTCTTCCCATGTATGATGTTTGGTATTCCTGGTGCAGCACTTGCAATGGTTAAATGTGCGAAACCTGCAAAGAAAAAAATCGCGATCGGTCTTGTTGCATCTGCAGCAATCTGTGCATTTATCTGTGGTGTAACTGAGCCGTTCGAGTTTGGATTTATGTTCCTTGCTCCTGGCCTCTATGTGATCTATGCATTACTTTACGGTATCTTTACCATGATCACAGTTGCTCTTGGATTCCGTGCAGGCTTCAGCTTCTCCGCTGGTGCGATGGATTTACTTTTCTCATCCTCACTTCCGGCAGCACAGAAGACATGGCTCATCCTTCCTCTTGGAATTGCAGCATTCATCGTATTCTATGTTGTATTCCTTTTTGCCATCAAGAAATTTGATCTGAAGACTCCGGGAAGAGAAGACGATGACGATCTTGAGGCAGAGAAGAATATCGAGCTTGCAAATGATGATTATACTGCTATTGCCGCAAAAATCCTTGAAGGCTGTGGCGGAAAAGAGAACATCACAAGCATTGATAACTGCATCACAAGACTGAGACTTGAGGTTAAGGATATTACAGCTGTAAATGATAAAGTGATCAAATCTGCAGGTGTTGCAGGCGTGATCAAACCTGGAAAAACTTCTGTACAGGTTATCATCGGAACCAAGGTTCAGTTTGTTGCAGATGCATTTTCTGCGCTTTGTAAATAATGGCTTTTTTGGAGTCAGGTATTTGTTAAAATAATTATGGGGCAGCAGCAGAACTGTGAAAACGGTTCTGCTGCTGTTTTTTTGTATACCTTATATTGACCGATACTTTCAAAAAGCGTACAATGTTACTTCGATAAAAAGCAACCGGTCAGTGCGTTTACAATTGCAATATTTCTACAGGGGGAATGAAGTTAATGAAATCCTGCATATTTCACAAAAAATATCTTTTAGCCGGCATATATATTATTTTTGTTCTGTTTACCTGCTGTAATTCCCGATTTTATCATACACCGCTGGCAAAAATATGTTCCGTAACAGAAAAACAGACTCTGAGCAGAGAAGGAACTAGGGGCTCAAAAGAATATTACTATACTCAGAATATTACGGCACGGATATTAAACGGTTCGCATAAAGGGGAAAAAATAACGGTCTCTAATGAATATACATCTTCTCAGGTTCAGACCAAGAAATATCATAAAGGAGACACCGTTCTTTTAAGCGGTTCAAAGGAAAGCCCCGGAAAAACGATACGTTCTGTAAAAAGGGATGGGTATCTGGCATTACTGGCAGGAGGATTATTTTTTCTTCTGATCTGCATTACAGGAAAGCAGGGATTTTACACGATCATATCACTGATACTGAATACAGTCATATTTGCGTATGGATTTCAGGCTTTTACAGAAGGGAAAAATATTTTAAATATCTGTAATGTCATCGCAGTTCTTTTTTCATTGACTACATTGATCTGCTTAAATGGAATTCATAGAAAAACATTTTCCTCAGTTCTTTCAACACTGTGTGTTCTGTTTCTGATCATGGCATTGTTTGAATTTTCTATTTATATGTACGGAGATCTGGATTATTCCAATCTGGAATACCTTGGAAGTACAGGCAATTCAGCAGATATATTCTGGGCAGATATTATGCTGACAGGACTTGGTGCAATTATGGATGTGACGGTGACGATCAGCGCAGCAGTAGGAGAGATCGTGCGGAAAAATCCATCGGTTTCTCTGAAAAGACTGATACATTCCGGTCGTGAAATCGGATATGATATTATGGGAACCATGATAAATGTACTGCTGTTTGTTCTGGCAAGCGGCATGATTCCCATGTTCATACTTAAGATGAATAATGATATAAGCTTTATAACGATCGTGAGATACCACATTCCATATGATATCTGTCGTTTTCTGATAGAAAGTATTGGAATTGTACTGGCAATACCGGTATCTGTTTTTATTGCTTCAGCGATTATGAAAATACCATCACGGAAAAGGGGTGTCGGAGAATGATCATTTTTCTTGCATTGATTTTAATTTTTCTGGTGATCTTGATTGGCGGAGAGCGTGGAGCCATGTCAATTATGACACTGGCAGGAAATATTGTAATTTTGTTTTTTTCAATTATGCTGATGTCTGCCGGTTTTCCTGTACTGCTCCTGATATTGGTGGCAGGTGCAGGTGTCTGTTATATTTCTCTGTTTTATCAGAACGGAAATAATCCAAAGACGCGGGCGGCTTTTCTGGCTACACTGCTGGTAATGTTACTTTTGTTTATTCCGATTTATATTATCACATGGAGATCAGGAAGTTACGGGTTAAATGAACTGCAGATTTCGGAAGACGATTTTATGTATTATTACAGTACGGATCTTCATATTAACATGCTTCATGTAGGAATATTTGTAACTGTTTTCAGTACTCTTGGGGCTGTTATCGATACAGCATTATCTGTAACATCTTCTGTATATGAAGTCTGGACTCATAAAAACAGTCTGACAGCGAAAGAGCTTACAGCTTCCGGCTATCAGGTTGGGAAAGAAATTATCGGTACAACTGTAAATACGCTGCTGTTTGCTTATCTTGGAGGAACTATTTTATTATTTTCATACATTCAGACACAGCAATATACCCTGGAGATCATTCTTAATTCCCAGTTCCTATTCCAGGATGTTGCAGTCATGCTATCTGGTGCGGTAGCCTGCCTTATTACCGTCCCGGTATCGATCGGATGTATTATTCGACAGATTCACCGTACTGATTCGGAAGAAAAATCTGAAGTTATATAATAGCGTTAAAAAACAGTCAGATCTGTCGTAAATGTCGTAAATTTGTGGTCAAAAAATGATAAGAAATGGAGAGTGCTAATAATATGAATGCAGGCTACGAAGTGACTGCGTTCATGAGCAAGCAGCGAAGCGGATTGCGAATGTCCACTGTTATGACGTATACAAAGGTAAATGGATACCTGATTCCGAATCTCACTTATAAATCCGGTGAGCAGATGGAGCAACTTGGCAAATATGGATTCTTGCGCAGAGATTATCTGAAGAATCATAAAAATTCTCTGTATCAGGTGATGCTTCTGCAGGATACTATTGGAAAGCACCTTCTGGAAGTAGACAAGGCAGCCAGAGAACGGGAAGAAGTGGTCCTGAAACATAAAACGATTTCCAGAAGATTTTTGTTTTCAGCTTACAACAGAAGAAGCAGAATCTTTGAAGTGCCAATCTGGCACCTCAAAAATACAAGAGTCAGGAAAAAAGGATGGACGAGGTGGCAGACGTACGCTACCGTATGTATTTACAGAGCAGGGAATATCAATGCTAGCCAGTGTATTACATAGTGAGGTGGCAATCAATGTAAGCATAGGTATTATGCGGGCATTCGTAGAAATGAGACGGTTTATAGCCAATAATGCACTTTTGTTTGAAAGGATTAGTAACGTTGAGTTAAAACAACTTGAATATCAGAAAAAGACAGATGAAAAGCTGGAGCAAATTTTTGAGTACATATCAG
>OLPW01004023.1_pt1 | contig 10813 bp, 10 predicted proteins | sample 1672161 | NCBI WGS metagenome assembly OLPW01 (sample SAMEA3136654, study PRJEB25190) | human gut metagenome
CCGGAACGCCCTAGAATAAAAGAGACTCCGGGCAGCAGGCATTTCAACCAATACCGCATTTTTATCCGATTGGTACACACAGACTATGTCCGGGAGCATCAAGTGTCCTATTATGCATTGAAAATGAATATGAGACCGGCAGCTCTTTGCCGCCTTGTCAAAAAGGAATCAGGACATACAGCCATGGAAATCATCAACAATACTATCATCATGGATGCCAAAGCACAACTTTGTACCGCCAACACTCCGATAAAGGATATAGCCGTGAGTCTAGGTTTTAATAATGCGGCCTTCTTCAACAAATTCTTTAAACGTCATACGGGAATACCTCCTCAGAAGTTCCGCACATCCTCAAAACAATAAAATCCACTCAAAACACAAAATGCGGATATTCTGCCATGAGAATACCCGCATTCCTCAATAAGAGAAGTCTGCCATCAATCTACCTTCTTAGCAATAAAAAACACATAACCGTAGAATTCCTTATATTTGCCGTATAGTTCATCCTCAATCATTTGGAGTGAGCTGAACTCTTCGGCAATTTTATTACCGGCATATTTCTTACGGAAAATCTCCTGGGCCGCAACCTTTGAAGCAAAGTAATGCTCTGTCCAGCAATTCTCCGGCAGAATGAATGTAGCAACGGGGAGATAACCCGCCTTGTACAACTTGGCTACCTGATTGGGAAGTGTATCCATTTCAGAATAGGCGTCCATCCAGAAGTCATTGATTTCCGCAGGACGTTCGTCCGTAAACCATGAACTCTCGGATACGGCAATATACCCTCCCGGTTTCAGATATTTACGCCACTCCTTCAAGCCACGTTCAAAGCCGATGTTATAGATAGCACCTTCACACCAAATCATATCCAGCTCCTCCTCACCGAAAGGGAGGGCATCCATTGAACCGACAATTCCTTTTACTCTGTCCTGCAAGCCCAACTGCCTTGCATTACGGTTGAAGATGTCAATAAAGCCGGGGAAAAGGTCAATTCCGGTAATCCGCCCCGGCACATGCCCGGCTACTACTATTGTCTGGCCACCCGTTCCACAACCTATATCGGCAATAAGGGATTTATCAGTAAGGCCGTCTACAAAGCTCAATGCCTTCAACGTCGCTTCGGGACTGCCAGGGCCTTGCCGTTCCATATTGGAGAAAAAGTCACAGATTAAACTAAGTTCGAAATCGTGGATGGTTTTATTTTCGTTACTCATTTTCTTACTATATTTTGCATATACGGAAAGTATCACAATACCTTCAGCATAATACGCGGATTAAACTTTAATTATAACAATAGAGAAACACTCTCGAAAGAAGTTATCCGAGAGTAAACGAAAGGGACAATCTGTGCATGGAACACAGATTGTTTACAAAACCAAATCCGATTTAAATGTCTTTGTCATACTGCAAAGATAAGCAATATTTTATTTAATCAAAGAATTTACGGTTAATAAAGATTTTCCTTTGCACCGGGTGCATGCTGAAGAACGGCACCTACCACCTGGCAAGTTTCCAGTTCCTTACAGTCACCGCAAGTATTGAAACCTTTTTCGTACACACATTTGCGGATAGCACAATAATCGCTGCAATAGGCAAACTTCACCCCGTCTGCACGGCACCCCATACAATGGATGGTTTCTGCCGTAATTTCCGGCGTATTGTTCAGCACACTCCACTCTTTGGCGGTTTTCTCTCTCAGCTCATCGTCATTATTGACAGTGGCTATACGGGCGGCGCAATTTTCGCAATCCAGTCCGCAACATGCAATTAATTGTTTCATCACTTGGTTATAACCATTTATGTGTTTCTCATAGCAAGCATTTGTCTACCTCCTCTTTATCTGAATTTAAGAGGAGGCAGACAGCCATGCTACAAATATACGGTTATTATTGTGTGAATGCCAAATTAATTTTCCATCACTTTGCTTCCACACTTCCACCCACCTCCTGCATCCCCCTGTCCATCGGCATTTGCCCTGCGGTGGAAGCAACCTGAAAAGGTGGAAGCAAAATTTGCTTCCACCTGCCTGAAACGCTTGAGTTTTGCAGTAAGCTGCTATCCCCTACCATAATACAGCATGCAGATTACATGAATCGGCAGGTTCGGTTTTCCTGCATTTTCGGGCTTGTCCTTACTGTGAAGTCAACGGATATGGAGTTGGACTGTAGGGGCATAGTAGGAGTTATCGGGAATCAAAGGCCGACTATGAATAATGCACTCTAATGTCTTTTACACCGTTGTATAATACGTTTGCGCCTTGTGCGCAATAGGTTCGGGCTACGTACTTCATCCGTAATAGCTCTGGAGTTAGTGACGCCTAACGGCCATGAACAACTCTGCTTACGGTCGTCAAGCGATCGCTTTATGGTCGAAAGCAGGGTTGTTCATGGCCGTTAGGCGTCATAAATTCCCTATGCCACAGCAGACAAACAAAGGGAGAAGAGCAAAGGAATACCTATGTTTTAGATAAAAATCCACAAGCTTTCACTCGTGCTCTCCATAGGTTATGAGAGCAGGCTTCGCGCTCTGTGCGATAAATTCCCATTTATCAGCAGGCATACTCACTTACGAAACTTCAATTACTTATATAAATTGTTTCAGCCAAAGGCAGTATGGACATTTGCAAAAATATGGAAAGTCTTATTATGAAAAATTGCTATGGCATCGACTTCCGTTCGTGGCGTAAAGAGCTACGTACACGTGAGAAAACCAAGCAGACACCCTGCAAACTGCCGGACAGAGTAAGCCGGAGTTTGCAGGGTGTTCTGTTTAAAGTATATCAAATCTCTGTTTTAATTTTGCTTAAAAAGATTTTATTCAGCTTCTTTTCGGTCTGTCTTCCTCTCTTTATTCGCCACATAGCCGCTATGCTCCTCAGAAAAACATCCTCAAAGACAATGCAGACAGTTACTAAATATTTGAAGGAGTTATCGGGAGTTAGAAGTGATAACTCTCCTAACTCCTATAAATGAAAGAGACGTGAGCCTTTCCCCAAAAAAATAGAGAAACATAGATACACTTAAACAAAAAACAATTATCTTTGTCACAAATTCGCTATAGCGTAGTGGGTTTATTTACATATTAGTAAGAGCATTATTGAAATTATCTTCTTTATTCAAACTTCGCAACTTTGAAAATTTCCCTGAAGATAACAACAAGGATGCTCACGTCTATGTTTATATGGTTTTCTCCCATCAGGGGGATGGTATATACACAAACGACGTGAGTGACTGTTGTATATCCAGGGAAAGGGCAATGCGAAGGCCTGAATAAAGGATATACAAACATAGTTACTCACGTTTTTTTTATTGTTTAACCTTTAAATAATTTGTGTATATGAAACAGAACAAACCAGACGGTAGAGAAGCATACATCACTCCGTCTATCGAAGTTATCAAAATGGAGAATGAAGGAGTCATTGCAACAAGCGGCGAACCTTACCATCCCATTACGCGCTCCTATTCGGGCAGCACCTCTACCCATAGCTACAATTCGGCATCCAGCAGCGACTTGGAAGACCTAATCAATGACATCTTAACCGTAGAAAACTAAGGGGGACTTCATTATGATGAAATTAAGAAACCTTATGCAAGTTGCCTGCATGGCAACTGCTGCCTTGACCGCATTCAGTTGCAGCCAAGAGGAATTTGAAAACAGCGGGCGGAAAGGAAACATCACCGTTAACGCAACGTTTGAAGGCGCAGGTACCGACACCCGTACTACCGTAAACGATGAATACAAGATTCTATGGCAAGATACCGATGCCCTAGGGTTGTTCTGTAGTAATGCAGAAAGTAATTATAGCAATACAAAATTAGAATATGCAAGCGGTGCTGGTCAAACTTCCGCCACTTTCAACGGCAGCAAGCCAAGCGGAGAAACGGCTGTATTCTCCATCTATCCTTACCAACAAAACATGAGCGTAAGCGGCAATACATTGACCATGACTCTACCTGCCACGCTTACAAATTATAACGGCAGCAGCAATGGCCCGATGTATGCCAAGGTGACAAATCCCGACAATCTGAGCGCTCTGTCCTTCAAGCACATGGCAGCCATGATAAAACTGACCGTCAACAAGATTCCGGCAGAGGCCACTACTTTCAAGATTATTGCCTCCAATAACATTGCAGGTACTTGTACGGTAGACTTAACCGCAGCAGACCCGATACTGGCAGTAACGAGCGATGAAAGCAAGGAAATCACCGCCTCCTTCACAGCCTCAGCTGATATAAAGTCTCGCAACTTCTACATTCCTTTGCCCACAGGTACTTATAGTTCCATCACTGCCCAACTGACGAATGGAAGCGACAAGGTATATTTTACCAAGACGCTTAATGACAAAATCCTAGGCAGAAGAGACATATTGGTAGTACCTCCTTTGGATTGCGTTGTGGTAGAGGCTACAACCCCCAGTGCGCTTAGTACAGCTTTAGCTGATTCAAAAAATCTCCCACAAGAAGCACCGACAGCAGCAACCGTAACCGACATTGCAGTCAGCGGCAGCTTCAATACCACTTCCGGCAGCAACGACGGCATCGCCATCCCGGTTTTACAGAACTCGGACATCAACCTGGCGTTCAATACAGCCCCAACGACCAGTACTGCCGCTCCGTTGACGCTGACCGACAAGACCAATACCAGCATAGGTGCTCCCGCCGCCACTGCCACCAACAGTGTATCCTTGGCTGTGCCGGAAACCAATGCAGAGCAAGAAGCTCCTTCTGTAGCCATCACCATGCCAAGCACCACCGTTACATTGGCAGCAGTAGGCAATAAAGCCACTTACAATGAAGTGACTGCCACTACCGCCCAGCAGACATTGATTATCAATGCAGGCGTCACCGTAAAGAAGCTGACCGTAAAAGGCGGTAACTTGAAGATATATGGAAAGGTAGAACAATTGGTACACGATGCCGGCGATACCACAATCTATATAATAAAAGGAACCGAAGCATCACTTCCGGCAACAATCGACAGCAAATTTGTAGTTCAATCCGACGTGGCAGTCCTAAAGGCCGCTTTCGCCAACGGCGAAGATTTTAAATTGTCCGCCGATGCCGACATCACAGGGCAAAGCGTCAGTGTACCCGCCGGAAAGTCCGTGGTTCTTGACTTGAACGGATATACACTGACTGCCGACAACAGCGCAACAGGCAAAATCATCGTCTTGGGCAAGATGACACTGAAGGACAGCTCTACCGAGAAGAAAGGCAAGATAGTTGCCAGCCAGGATTATACAGCGGCTTCTTATAATGGCAGTCTGATTGAAATAGCCGGTGAAGATGCCTCCATGACCATGGAAAGCGGCAACATCAGTGCAGTCAGAAAGACTCCGAACAGTAACGGCCAATATGGCGTCGGAGTGACGGACGGTGGAGACTTCACCATGACAGGCGGCAAGATAGAAGCCGGATGGTTTGCAGTGGCAGGCAACGGCAATTACAAGACGCAGAACTCCATCATCAACATCACAGACGGAGAACTCATTTCTACTGCTGACTATGCAGTCTATCTGCCCCAATCCGGCACAACGACCATCAGTGGCGGCAAGGTTTATGGTGCCGCAGGAGGTGTATGCATCCAACGAGGCACTCTGAACGTGGAAGGCACAGCCTTGATTACCAGTAAAGGCACAGGCAGCACCGGCAACTGGGGCGACGGTACCGGAGGACTGGACTGCGCCGCCATCAACGTAAGTGGAGCATATGGCATTGCCACAGTAAACATCAAAGGCGGTACACTGATTGCCGAAGCAAAGTCACTCATCACAGAAGGCACCACTTATACACCGGTCATCAACGTTACCGGCGGTACATTCTCCGACCCAAGCGCGCTGAAGTACATGAAGACAAATGCAAATGTGAACATAAAGTTGACCGCCGACAAGACCTGCCCGGGATTCAAGACCACAAGCGGACAAACCTTGACGATGGACTTAGGCGGCAAGATCCTTACACTTGCTGACCCGACCGTAGGTTCCACCGGCACCGAAACGAACAGCTGTCAATTACTCGAAGGTTCAAACGTTACTTTCAAGAACGGAACGCTGAAGAGTGACAACAACAAAATCATGATTCAGAACTACTGCAACCTGACATTAGATAATATGACAGTAGAAGACACAAATGCCCAATACGTAGTAAGCAACAATTGTGGCAATATAAGCATCAACAATACCACTATCAACGCAGGAAGCAATGCGAATCAATTTGCATTCGACGTATGCGGCTATGCAAAGTACACTGCTGGAGTCACGGTTACGGTAAGCGGTACGAGCGTCATCAATGGAAAAGTGGAAATTTCCAAGAGTGCAGGAAATACCGAACCTATGAAGCTGAATATCACAGGCGGTACTTTCAACGGTGACTTAAAGGTAGATGCATCCGTGGGAACCGAAAATGCCAAAAGTATCATCTCTGTTTCCGGAGGTACATTCTCCGACCCAAGCGTACTGAAGTACATGGCAACCAACGCAACTGTGGATATAAAACTTCTCTCAAATATCAACATCGCCAAGACGGAGCTTGCCACAGGCTACATATTGAATGCTGCAAACGCAACGGCAAACTTAAACCTGAATGGCCACGACATCATCAATTCCTCAGAAACAGCTGATGCCACTCCTTTCACACAAATCTTTACTGTACAGAACGGAACACTAAACATTTCAGGCAACGGCAATGTGAAGTGCGATGCATCTGCTACAGCGAAAGACGATGGTTATCGCATGGTAATTGAAGCCCGAGGACACGGGACAGTAAATATTCATGGCGGTTCTTACTATAACACCCAGAAACTGAACACCCAGATAGACCTGATTTATGCAAGAGAGAATGGGAAAATCAATATCTATGGAGGAACATTTGAATCCGGCAAATATGGTACACCCAACAACGACACGGATGGCAGATACTGGGTACTGAACTTAAAGAATACAGACAAGAACACTGCCAGCATCCAGGTGTCCGGTGGAACGTTCATCAATTTCAACCCGGCAAATCCGAATATGGACGACAATGAATCCTATTTGGTAACAGGTTACGAGGTTACCCGTGACGGCAGTGTATATACAGCAGCCCACAAAGTCAACGATGGGAGGAAAGAATATATTGTTGGCCCAACAAGTCAGGAGAACCGATAAGCCAAATTCTAAGAAAGGAAGCAATATATCCTCGCAGACCAAACGAAGAGGTATCGGAATCGCCTTATTACTATCTTTTAGATGCGGCGGACAGCGGATTTTCTTTTATAAATCTGCGTCCTCCGCGTCTAAAAAATGACAACAAGACAGTTGAAAAATCTCTCAAATCTTCCTCATTCACACAAACATTCATTATTTTTCTGAGTAGCCCAAAGTATCATGAATAACAACTAACAATCAAAACATATGAGAATACAGATATTGGATTATCAAGTAGGACCGCACACCTTCCGCATGGTGAAACCTTCCGACTTCAATATATTCAAGGCGTTGCCTTCACTGATTCCGTTCATCACGACAATAGACACGACGCAAAAAGTAATCTTTGAAACAGAGATAGACGATGACGAAACAGCGACAAAACGAACCATAGCGAAAACTCCCGATGATATATGTTTCAACTGGGAAGATGCCGATTGCATCATTCGCCCTTTGCCCCACAGCTCACACCTTGTATCCATCACCCCACGGAAAAGCGGGAAAAACTATTGGATGGAGTGCAACGATAACTTCAGGCAATGCTTCATCCACCTACCGGCCTGCAGGACAGAAACACCGGCTCCGGAAAACGAAACGAACTTCGTACTGAACAACTTCTTGATGATGCTCTATGCCTTCAATGCCGCCCGCCACCATACACTGCTGATGCATGCCTCGGTTGTCGCTACTGAAACAGGCAAAGGCTACCTCTTCTTAGGGAAAAGCGGCACGGGCAAAAGTACGCACACCGGGCTCTGGCTGCAACAGTTCTCGGACTGCCATCTACTGAACGATGACAATCCGATAGTACATGTGGACAGCCTCGGCAAGCAAGCCACTGTTTTCGGTTCTCCGTGGAGCGGAAAGACACCATGCTATCGGAAAGAATCCATGACCGTAGGCGCCTTCGTCCGCTTGGAACAAGCACCGCAGAATGAAATAGAGCAAGAGAGAGCAGCACATGCTTTCGCCACCCTCCTCCCCTCCTGCTCTTGCCTGAAGCAGAACAAGGAAATCTATAACGCCATTGTCACCACTGTGACGGAACTTGCCACGCTGGCACCCGTCTATCATCTGAAATGCCTGCCCGACCGTGAAGCGACGGAGCTTTGCAGAAAGACGGTAGAAGGATAAGTTATGAATGATGAACTGAACAGCCGATGAAGAAAAGCATTCCCAACGAGATATTGCTTCCCGAAGTGGCGCGTCTCATCAAAGAGGGGCATACAGTAACCATCACCGTGCGGGGCAACAGCATGAATCCTTTCTTAGTGGACCGCCGTGACCGGGTGACACTGGGCGATTTCACCACAGAACAGCTGCAACCGGGCGTCGCCGTACTGGCACGCGACCTGACGGAACGCATCGTCTTTCACCGCATCATCCGTCGGAACGGAAATATACTCATCCTGCAAGGCGACGGCAACCTCGCCCAGACCGAAGAAACCGACATCGGACGGGTAATGGGCGTCATGACCGAAGCCATGCGAAAAGACAAACGGTACACCGGTATCGACATACGTGCCGTTCCGCAATGGACTGTTTTTATCCAGTGCGGCAAGCTGGTGGATGAAGCTAAACCCTGCTCGCCGCTGGCTGCTCGCCCTGTTCAGAAGAATATAAAACAAAATAACCATGAAAATCAAACAAGGATTTATCCTGCACCGGATAGGCGATGACTACATCATCATGCAAGACGGCTCGTCGAACGTGGACTTCAGCAAAGTCATCAGCCTGAACCAAACTTCCGCCATGCTTTGGCAAGAGATAGAAAACAAAGAGTTCGATACAGACAGCGTGACAGAAGCCCTGACCAGCCGCTATGATGTAGATAACGAATCGGCCCGTCGCGATGCGCAGAAGTTTATCGACTCCCTTGACCGCGAAGGAATCATAGAATAAGGACGGATATGCAACACGCTTTCTTTTCATTGGTACGCTCCGGCCTGTGGGGCACTCCGGCAGACCGACAACTCTTCCGGTCGGTCTCGCCGGACGACTGGGAAACCGTGTACCGCATGGCAAACTCACAAGCCCTGCTTGCACTGACTTTTGACGGCATAAGCAGTCTACCGGCCGAACTGCGCCCTCCACGCGCCCTCTATCTGAAATGGGCTGCCCGGACTGCACAGATAGAACAAGCCAACAAACGCCTCAACCAGCTTCTGCCCGAACTCAATACCCTTTACCGGGAAGCCGGGCTGCATCCCGTACTGCTGAAAGGGCAAGGCATCGGCACCAACTACCGCACTCCCTTGCACCGGCAATGCGGAGACATCGACATCTATTTAGGAAAACAAGGACAACCCATAGCCAACCGCCTCCTGCTGCAACAAGGCGCCATAGTCGAGGGAGAAGCGTCCGACAAGCATGCCAGCTACAGTTTGAAAGGAGTACACATCGAGAACCACCGCATCATCCTCCGGCTGAACAGTCCGCTTGCCAACCGGCACTTTCAGCAGATTATCAGAAAATGGTATCCGCAGGAAACAGACTATGCCCTATTCTCCGAAACCGGGAAAGAGGACTCGAAGGCCGTCAGTATCGCCATACCTCCGGCCACCTTCAATGCACTTTATATCTTCCTACATGCCTTTGTACATTTCCTGAACAGCGGAATCGGCCTGCGCCAGCTATGCGACTGGACTTGTCTGCTTGCCAATCGCCACAAAGAAATAGATGCCACCACCCTGCTTCGCCAGTTGCAGGACCTCGGACTATTGCATGCCGCACAAGCATTCGGCTACATTGCCGTCACCCGACTGGGATTGCCCGCCAACCGGCTTCCTTTCCCCTTGGAAGGCACCAAGCAGATAGGAGAACAATTATTGGAAGACATCCTGTCTACCGGTAACTTCGGGCAACATGATAACCGCATCAAGCCACGCCCCAAAGGATATTGGGCAGGAAAGTGGTACACCTTCTGCCGCGCCACCCGACGCTGCAACGAACTGCGTCAATTTGCACCGTACGAAGCACTCTGGTATCCCGTGACTCTGATAGGGGGAACGATAGCTATACAAATAAACCGATTAAAAGGAGTAAAAGACAAGAAAGCAAGGACAAAGAAATAAAAGAACCCGGAAAATAAAAGGAATGAAAAAGCAACAGAAGGACAAAAAAGTGAAAAAGGACAGACGTGAAAAACTTAGGTATATTCGAGAGGTATCTGCCGAACAACGCGGACGTATCCTGCTAAGTTGCCTCACCGGCATTCTGGGCGTGGCCTTTGCCCTAGCCTTTATCTATGCAACCAAACGGGTGATAGACACCGCTACCGGAATAACAGACGACAACCTGACGCATGTCGCCGTTCTCACCGTTGTCCTGCTGACTGCCCAATTACTGTGCGGAGCTGCTGACACTTGGATAAGTACCCAGATAGAGACGGGCAACGCCCTTCGCCACCGCCTCTTCTCGCGCTTACTGCAAAGCCGCTGGAACGAATTGGAGCATTTCCATACCGGAGACGTAGTGAACCGGGTAGAACAAGACACCGCCGCCATCGTCACATTGCTCACCTCTTCTGTCCCGGCATTCATCGTCACGAGTATACAACTGCTGGCAGCCTTTCTATTCTCGAAAGTACGCAAAGAGCCGCTTCTACCGCCGCGAACGCAGCGCAAAGAT
>OLPW01004024.1_pt1 | contig 10808 bp, 10 predicted proteins | sample 1672161 | NCBI WGS metagenome assembly OLPW01 (sample SAMEA3136654, study PRJEB25190) | human gut metagenome
CCGGGACGGTGTTCCGGTAACGGAAGAGTCGGATACTGATTATTAATCTAAAACTACTATCATGAAAATTAAAATTCTTTTCTGTTTTTGCCTTGTACTATTGTTTACGGGCTGTCATGAGATGTACACTGTTCACTATGTTTATCGCAATGGCACGGATAAGTCTCTCGAGGTGGTGGCATATGATATCACTGATAATGCTCAAGGCTCTGCGGTGGAAATACAGTATCGCTTTTCCCTTGTTCCGGACGGCGAGTACTCGATTACAGTTCATGTTCCCGGGAATAGCAATTTTTTTCCTTTTTGGACAGTCGATTATGTCCAATTGTCGAATGACGAGCAGGCGGTTGTTTTTGCAAAGGCTGGTGATATCGATGGTGTAAAATACAGCATCTTCAGGCCTGACTGTTATAAAGAGCGGTCCAGAAAGCGTACATTATGGCGTACCTATATTTTTACGGAAGCCGATTTCCGGGACGGTGTTCCGGTAACGGAAGAGTCGGATACTGATTATTAATCTAAAACTTAATTATTATGAAGAGACACATTGGACTGCTGCTGTTGGCAGCGTTGTCGGTCGTATCCTGCAATAAGGAGGGAGAGATTTTTTACAGGGAAGGGGAGCAGAAAACGGAGGAGGCAGCGGTGACCCGTGCATTGCAAAATGCCAGCGACCCTTTCGCCATCGATGCCATGCAGCAAGCGCTGGACCTCGTGGCGGCCGATGACCCGTCGGTGCCGCGCATTACCCTGCAGCCGACCGGTTATTACGTGAAGTTCAATCCGCAGGACAGCGTGCAGATGGCGACGCTCGACGGGCTCGGTATCGAATTGTTCAGCCATCCCCTCGACAACGGGATTTATCCCGAAACCGAACCCGAAGAGGTGACGGAGGACACCCCCATCGTGTATGAACCCCTTTATGCCGTCGTTCCTGCCGGTTTCGTGTTTCCGGAAGAGGTGGATTACGAACTTATTCACGGCGTATTCATCCAGAACAAACGAGGTCCTGCATCGGATGAGGGCCAGCTACCTGCCGGGGTGTATGCCAGCGTATTGGATACGTCGCTTCGGCTGACGGGCAACGTTTCTTCGGCGAGGAGCACCGTACAGCCGTTCCAGCCTTCGGCGAGGCTCAGGTTTGAAATTACGGATAAATCTGGTTATGGTATTAACAATGATACCCTCCCGCTGGTCGGAGCGAAGGTGCTGGCATTCTACTATACCGATGTTTCGTGGGGCGTTACCGATGACAACGGCGAGACGGGACCGATATGCACTACCAATACGCCGGTGCGCTACGAGGTGCATTGGGGCGACGACCGTTGGAATGTGTACATAGCCAATAAGAACAAGAAAAGGATAAGCATTCTGGACGGCACCCATACGGGGCCGGTGGATGTCGTTTTCGCCGACGGAACCTGGGAGGGGGTGATGTCCGGTATGCACACGGCCCTTTACTCCTATTTCTACCGGGACTATCCGCTGACGCGCTACCTGATAAAAGGCGATTATACCCTCGATATAGCGACGATGACGAAAGGCGGAAGGAGCAGCGCCGCTCCCGTACGGCCGTTACGTGAAATATACTTTTACGGAAAATATAAAGGAGCATCCCGGTATCATACACCGGAAGAGGCGATGAATACGATGTTCCACGAACTGGGGCACATTTCACACCATAAACTGGAACCGTTGAAATTTATTGTCAGGGCATTGAGGAAAGACGGCGAATCGTGGGCGACCGGCGTGGAATATGCCTACATGAAGTCCTTCTTTCCGGAGTATACCGACCCTAATAACAGAGGGGAGAAAAATAAATATACCCGCGTGGTCGAATGTCTGCTGAAGAACGGATTTTCGATGGGCGACATCCAGCACGGTTTTCACGAGAGCGGAGGATGGGACTCCTGGCAGGTAGAGATGAGGCGCATCGTGACCGGCAGGACGGACATGACTGACGATGAAAAGGAGCGGTTGTGCGAGATAGTGAATATCATTTTCAGTCATCCCAACGACGCCGCCCTGGACCTGCGCGATATCGTGGAGGCGGAGTATGAATCGGTCGGTTTGAACCAGCTTGTTCGGCTCCGTCTGAACGAAGATGCGAGGGCCTTGAGCTCCGGCCCGAATCCTTTCATATCCATAGAGGGTTGGGAGATAGCGGACAGCGACGGCGTTTCGGTGCCGCACCAGTACACGGACAACTCCCTGTTCGTCTATTTCACCCGGCCGGGGAGAAAGAAGATTCGGCTTACCGCCAATGTTTTCGGAGGAGAACGGGTGTATGAAAAGGAGCTGAATGTCGGTTCGCAGGACATCGTCGAACGGCCAGCGGACCCGATTGTCGGCCGGGAGGAGGTGTTTAAACTGCGTCAGACGCTGACGGATGCCGGCGTCGAGGTGAAGAAGTGGGCCAGCGGCGACAATAAAACGGAACTGCTCTCTTTCCCCTCCAATGTGCCCAACGGAAGGTTCCGGTTTACCGAAAAGGGCGAACGTACCGTCAAAGTCACGGTATATTATCCGACGCTGCGGGGAACGGTGGAGTATGAGATAAAAACGCTGGTGCGCGACCCCGAGTCCGATGAAATCTTTTACATCCTGAATCCTCCGGAACTTTTCGCCTACGATACGACCTACCGGGCGATGTACGGTGTCGTCGGGGAGAAGATAACGGGCATCGAACGGATTGAGTGCGACCACTGCCATTATCTTTTTTATCTCTATTTCGATGATTCGTGGAGTTTCGACAGAAACAGCGGCGTCCTCTCTTTTTCCATTCCGAAGCACGGTACCTACCTGGATTATTGCCTGACGATATTTTATACCGTGGAGAGCTCCGATGATGTGCGGGAGGCCCGGCTGTTCGTCTCCAATTACCGGTAATCCCGTTTCGTGGAGACGGGGCTCGGCCGGAAACCGGAACGGCTGCAAGGGAAATTCCCCTGCAGCCGTTCCTCTTTGTCCGGAGCCGCAACCGAGACTTGAACTCGGGACCTCTTCATTACGAGTGAAACGCTCTACCAACTGAGCTATTGCGGCCTCTTTATGCGGGGCAAATATAGGACATTTCATTTAAATGACGAAGTTTTCCGGGCGGAAATTTTGTCCGCGCGGCGTTATATGCTTTTTTTGCAGGCATTATTGCTATCTTCGCGCCTGCAAAACGATACATACGTATTCTCAGCAAAAGGTCTGTCAAGATGATGAAACCGGTACTTAGGCCGACGGGGGAGGACAGCTACGTTATCGCCTATCTCCCTGCCGCCGACGGAGATGATTTCGATTTCGCTGCGGAGCTCGCCCGTTCGAGGAGGCAGGAGGACGAACGCGATTTCGAGGGAGCCTGCAATACGCGGCTGCATGCGTTCCAGCGGTTGGTGGATATGATTCCCGAAGAGGGGGAGACCGTGCTGGAGTGGGAGGATGAGCCGACACAGGCCGCCGTGCTGACCGGTTACTGTTCCGGCATCGACCATTTTCTGGCCGGAGACTGGGAGATGGCCGCCGCCATTTTCGAGATGCTGCTCGACGTAGACCCCGAAGACCATACCGAAGCGACCATTCCGTTGGCTTATACCTACATCGCCATGGAAGAGTATGAGTCGTTCGACGATATTATCAACGACGTGAACGACAAGTATATCGACAAGGTAATCTTGACCCTGTGGAGCGAATTCCGGCGGACGGGCACGCTGCCCCATGGCGAGGTAGTGAGGCTGCGCAGCCGCTTCCGGCCCTATTATGACGAATTTCTGGCCGGGGAGCATCCCGTCAGTGACGCTTACCTGCAGGAGATACGTGCCGAAAGGCCCTCCAAAGAGGCGCTCGCCAGGGAACTGTGGCTCCAGACCGAACATTTGTGGTCGCTCTTCCCGGGTTTCGTCGAGGCGCTTCGGAAGGCGTGAGGCCCCGTGAGGAGGACTCCGTGCGGGAATTTTTTTCAATCGAGAACGATGATATATCCCTGGGGTGACGAGAGGCCTTTCAACAGCTATTCGGGCTACTTCCGGAGACTGTTCGGAGGGCGTGTGCAGAAGCTGGCCGTCAATGCCGGCTTTACGTGTCCCAACCGCGACGGACGGGTGGGAACGGGTGGCTGCACCTTCTGCAACAACGAGGCTTTCACCCCTTCGTATTGTCAGCCCTTCAAAAGCGTCGCCCGCCAGATAGAAGAAGGTATCGAATTTCACCGCAACCGGTATCGTCGGGCCGAACGCTACCTCGTCTATTTCCAATCCTTTTCGAATACATACGCGCCGCTGGAGCGGTTGCGGGCCGTGTACGGCGAGGCGCTCGCCAACCCCCTCGTGGCGGGTATCGTGGTGGGGACACGTCCGGACTGCGTGGACGATGCGGTACTCGATTACTTCGCGGAGCTGGCCCGCACCTGTTACGTGGCCGTTGAGTACGGCATCGAGTCGTGTTACGACGAAACGCTCCGTGCCGTGAACCGGGGGCACGATTTCGACTGCGCACGCCGTGCTGTGGAGGCGACCGCCGCACGCGGAATACATGTCGGGGCGCATTTCATTCTCGGGCTGCCGGGCGAGACCGACGGGATGATGACCGCCCAGACGGAGACCATCAATGCGCTCCCCCTGACGACGGTCAAGTTCCACCAGCTCCAGATATTCCGGGATACCCCCATGGAGGCGGACTGGAAGGCACATCCGGAACGATACCGCTTCCGTACCCTCGACGAATATATGGAACTTTTCATCGGCATCCTGCGCCGGCTGCGGCCCGACCTGGTCGTGGAACGTTTCGCCGGAGAGGCTCCGCCGCGGTTCCACTGCGGGCCGACCTGGGGCCTTATCCGCAACGAACAGTTGATGGCCATGCTCGAAAGACGTCTGCTCGAAACGGGCGCCTGGCAGTCCCAGCTCTGGGAGGGGTAGAGGGGGGGCGCCTGCGGCCTGTTGCCGGTGCTTCCATGCGGTCGTATGGATATGAGAGGCCCCGTACCTTTCGGGTACGGGGCGTTCGTTTCTGCGGGCATGTCCGCAGCTTTTATATGGAGAGCATTTTGATGGTCTGTATCAGGTCGCGGTTTATCGGCTTGTCGTCGCGTATCGCCTTCGAGAAGGGGACATAGATGAGTTTGTCGTCCTGTATGCCTACCATGACGTTCCGCTGTCCCTCGATGATGGCGTCCACCGCCGCTTCGCCCATCCGGGTAGCCAGAATCCGGTCGGCCGCCGTGGGCGAACCTCCGCGCTGGATGTGACCGAGGATGGTGACGCGCACCTCGTACTCCGGATACTCCTGCTTCACCCGTTCGGCGAGCCCCATGGCTCCCCCCGTCACTTCGCTTTCGGCCACGAGTACGATGCTGCTGCTTTTGCTCTTGCGGAAACCGTTCTGAATGAGTTCGGCCAACTGGTCTACCTCGGTGGCGATTTCCGGTATGATGGCCGCCTCCGCACCGGTGGCTATCGCGCCGTTGAGGGCAAGGAACCCGGCATTGCGTCCCATCACTTCGATGAAGAAGAGCCGTTCGTGCGACATGGCCGTGTCGCGTATCTTGTCCACCGCCTCCATGATGGTGTTCAGGGCCGTGTCATAACCTATCGTCGTATCCGTGCCGGAGAGGTCGTTGTCTATCGTTCCGGGAAGGCCCACAATCGGGAAGTTGAATTCGGCCGCGAACTCCCTCGCCCCGGCCAGCGAACCGTCGCCGCCTATCACCACGAGCGCGTCGATGTGTTCGCGCTGCATGTTCTCGAACGCCTGCCGGCGTCCTTCGGGGGTCTGGAACTCCTTGCTCCGGGCCGTTTTCAGGATGGTTCCGCCGAGCTGGATGATGTTGCTTACGTTTTCCGTGCGGAACGTTTCAATCTCTCCGTTCAGGAGTCCCCTGTATCCGTGGTAGATGCCCTTGACCTCGAAGCCGTTGTACAGGGCGGTACGGGTCACCGCACGGATGGCGGCATTCATGCCGGGGGCATCGCCGCCGGATGTCAGTATGCCTATGCAGTTAATACCGAGCATATCGTTTGTTTTTTAATCGAATATCGTTCTCTCCGGGATTCAATAATCGTGCAAATGAAGGTCCGTTTCCCTTTTTGCCGTTCGTACGGGATGCAGACCACGGTGCAAAATTACCATAAAATACACGAGTAACGGCCCCTGCTGCCCTTTTATTTCATTTGCAGCGGTGCGGCCTCTCCATGTTATTTGCGGTCTTTCGCATCTCTTTGGCAGGACCTGGGGAATATAATTGTGATATTATTGCGTCCTTTTATATTATTTTGATAAATTTGTATTCGTATAACTGTCAGGCGGTGTGCAGTGTAACCGCCGGAAATTGAAAAGTTGCGCATGATGGAAAAAGAGATTTACGCCGCTCCCGTCGCGGAGATGGTGGGAGTGGCGTGCGAGGGGGGCATCGCGCTCTCCTATGGTGCGGAGGGGGCCGCCGGCGGTGACCTCCGGGTGGATGATACGGATTTGGAATGGTAAGGCGTATGAAACATGGTTATGTGACGGCGGCATGCCGAGTGGGTGTGCTGGCCGGTATTGCGGCTCTGGCGGCATGTGCCGGAACCGGGGAAGGAAATGACGGTCGGAACGGCGTACGCATCGTATCGGGTGCCTATCCGGACGGGGAAGATACGCGGGTGGCGTACGAATACGACGGGGAAGCCCATCGCGTGGTGTGGTCGGAGGGCGATGCGCTCCGGGTGGCGGCTTTTGCGGATGGGGCACGTGTGGCCGACGGCGGCAGGCTGTGGAGCCGTTTCGACATGGTGACCGATGGCGGTTTCGATGCCTCGTATATGTTGTTTGCGGGGGATGCCCTCGTTCCGCCGGATGCCGGGCCGTTTTCACAGCAACGGCTCTATGCCCTGTATCCGGCCGGTATGCTCGCCGGGGATGCGGACGATTCGTTGCTCTTTCCCGCCGTACAGGCGTACTCCCCAGATGCTTTCGATACCGAAGCCGTGCTGATGGTGGCCGCTCCGGTGGAGGCGGAGATACCGCAGGAGGGTACGGTGCATACGGCTCCGTTCCGATTCGCTCACTATACGGGTTACCTGCGGCTGTCGCCGAAGGATATGCCGGCGGCCCTGTCGGATGAACGCGTCAGCCGTATCGTGCTGGAGAGCCTGGAGGGGGTTCCCATGGCCGGCGGTTTTACGGTGTCGATAGACGATGCGGGCGGCGGCTGGACGCTGGTTCCCGGTGCGGATACGGAAAGTACCGTAACCCTTGACTGTTCGGGCAGCACCGTAACGGTGGGGGAACTCGGCGACTGCTGGTTCGCTCTGCTGCCGGGGAACTACGGCAGGGTGGCGGTCACCGTCGCTACCGAATCGGGTGCGGCCGTACGGATGGAGCGGGACGGACTCGCAATGGCATCCGGGGTCATCAAGGTGCAGGATATCCATTTCGGGAGCGGCGATACCGTGAGCCGTACCTTTACCATGGACGGTGGCGACCTCGGTATACGGGATTATGTGAACGGGGAGACGCTGACCGGCACGGAGAATGGAGTGGAGTTCGGCTTTCTGAAACTGAAATATACCGTATCCGGGAGCGACAAGTACATGGAGTTCGGCAAACGGGGCGGAATGCTGTGGAATACCGCTGCGCTGCCCGGCCGGGTGGTGAGCGTGGAGGTGGATTGTACGGAGGCATATAACTCCCGCTTTATCGAAGTCGGTATGGGAACCTCTTCCGGGACGTACGAATATACCCGGATGGGTACTACGTCCGAGTTCAACAGTTTCGAGGCACCGGACGGAAGCGATTACCGGTACGTCAGTATCGAGAATACCGGTACCGCTGCCGCCGTCGTCCGGAGTATCAGGATAATCTGCGTGCAGGCCGGGTGACCTGCGCCCTTTTCAGCCCCCGTAAGGCGACAGCCCGGCAATTCGTGCCGGGCTGTCGTGGTTGAAGGCGGGCCGTTGTCTTTTGTATCTATCCCGTGTTCATACGGTGTCTTTGCTTTTTCGGAGCATTAATTTATGCGTATAATATGTATTAGGAAAATTCTTTGCAGCATCGAATTTTCAGATTCACCGTGAATGATTAGCATTGTTACGGCCGTTCACAATCAAATCGGCATGAATCGGCTTTTTTATGAAACGCTGAAACGAAATACCCGCAATGTTTACGAGCTGATTATTATCGACAACAATTCGACCGACGGGTCGCGCCAATTTTTCCGGGAGTATGCCGATACGGTGATTGAAAACCTCGGCAACTACTCTTACCCTTATTGTCAGAATCAAGGCATTGCCGCCGCCCGTTACGACTATCTCGTGTTTCTGAACAACGACGTGCTGCTGCCGGCAGGATGGGATGAGCATCTGTTGCGTACGATGCACGTCAGCGGAGCCGATGCCATTTCTCCCTGTTCGAACGACGATATGGAGTCGCGGGCTGTCCAGCGCCGTATCAATACCCGGTGGAAATATGTAAAGTATCCGCTGCTTAAGTTGTTCGGGACACGGTATGCTGTGCTGCGGTTGATGAAAAGGCTGATGTATCCCGATTTCGAACGGTTCGCTGCCGTCGCTGGGAGCGGTTCGGCGAACGGACGGCCGAGGGGTTTACCGGCTCCTGCATCCTGCTTACGCGCCGGGTAATCGAACGGGTAGGCCCGTGGGACGAACGTGTACAGGCGGCCGATTTCGATTATTTCTGTACCCTCAAACAATATTGCATAGGGCATGGGGAGGAGGGCTTGCGTCCCATGTGCGTGGCATTGGGCGTCTATGTCCATCATTACCAGCGCCTCACCTTCAAGGTGAAGCATCCCTCTTATCTCGATTCGGCGGGCATGGTCGAATTCCGCGACAAATGGGGCGGCCGCGAGGCTGCTCTGCTGGCCGATATCGAGGTGAACCGTTAGCCTTTTCCCGGCCGGTGCCGTCGTGTGGAGCGGTTGGGTCCTGTCGGAAATAGGGGCGGTCAGCGTTGGGTTGTTCCGTAGGAAGCGTTTTTCGTCCGGCGGGAAATTGTACGGCAAGGGCAGACCCGTCCATGGCCTGCCCTCGGATTCGTTGCAGAGTGGTGCCGTCACTTCGCCGGGTTGGGTGCCACGTACCAGTTGGGTTCGCTTACGGTCGAGTCGGGTGAGATTCCCCAAAGAATGAATTCGCTGCCCGGTTCGCCGGTAGGAATGACATATTGTACGAATCCGGCTGCCGGCAGATAAAGGCCGTATCGGTCCATTACCCATTCCTGGATACTGCCCAGATGTTCGCCCGTTTCGATATTGACTACCGCTCCGGCGGTGGTGAAGACGCTCGGTGTGCCGATGAAACCGATGCCGTCGTCGGTAGCCGTCATGCCGCATCCGTCTCCGAACTCGCTGAAAACGTGTGTTTTCTTAGTTTCGGTATTGAAGAACGCCGGCCAATAGCTCTCGTTGATTGTTTCCCCGTTCTCTGAGATTGATTCTTCGCGGTACGTGCCTGCGATGTATTTGCCGCTCGGACTGGCCTGATAGGTTCCCGCCCAGCTTATCATACCGTTCACTATATTGTAGTCGTATGTGCCGCCGTAACCGTCGGACCGCTGGACAGTGGTGACTGTCCGCACGTCTTCGCCTACGTAATGGACATTGCCCTCCTTGTCCCAATAGACCATGCCGAAGTCGAGGTTGTCCCAAATCGTCCCGTAGGCAATCGAGCCGTCGGCGGAGATGCCGCGGGCGATAATGCCCATGCTGTGCGGTTCGTTGCGGTAGTTGAGCTCCGTCATGGGCAGTTCGCGCACGGTGCCGTTTTCGGATATGAGCGGCACATACATCGTTTCGCCCTTGCCGGTTGCTCTGCCTACCCATTTGGTGCCGTCGGCACTGGAACTGTTGACCTGTATGGTGGCGTATCCGGCGACTTCGGGAATGAAATAGTTGCGTTCGTGCATATCGAATGCGAACATGTCTCCCTGCCCGTTTACGACATACATCAGGCCCTGGCTCGTTACGCAGCTTACGGAGGTAGGCAGTATCAGGCTCTCCGGATAGGGGCCGAATTCGGTCCGTTCGCCCGTGCGCAGGTCGATGAAGACCACCGTCATTTTCGAGTAGCTTTCGTCGTCGGCCGTGGAGTAGTATCCGCCCACGATGTTGCCGTCGGGCGAGATGGCCGACGAATGGAGGTCGTCGAGCTTACGGTATATTATCGGCAGGGTAGTGTCGCCCAACTGTGTGACCTGGATGCGTGCCGTGGCCTGGCCTGCCGTGACGGTCACTTCCGTACTCCTTTCCGCTCCGGTCAGGTTCTCTTCGGGGGTGAGAACGAGTGCCGTTCCCTGTCGTTCTGCTTGTAGCCAACTGCCCGACGAGCGTGCTTCCCAATTGTCGGGTGAAGTGATTACCTCTATCGTAAAAGGCATGTTGTCCGTATGGCGGAAGGTACAGGCGGCATCGCTGAGCCGGACGTAATGCGTTTCGTTATTTGCCGGATTGCTGCATCCCGTCAGCGTTCCTGCAAGGAGGAGCACTATGGGAATGATACGGCGGATGATGTGTTTCATGACCGAATAAGGTTTGCTAAGTGGAATTTAGGTTGTCTTTGTATCGATACGGTTTGCAAGTTACGAATGTCATATTTCATTTCAAATGATATATTATAAATTTGTTTGATGATAAAAATATCACAGAAAGGGTGGAAGATACAGATGCTCGGAGAGGGTGTCGCGGATGGAAGAAATGGGGTAGGGGGGAGTCGCCCTCCGGTCGGGGCAGCCGGCTGAGGCGGCAGGAATGCCCTGTTTTCCCGTTGTTTCCTCTTTCTGCCGTCCGGTGAATGGAAGAGAGCGATATCAGTAAAAGGGACAGCCCC
>OLPW01004025.1_pt1 | contig 10808 bp, 8 predicted proteins | sample 1672161 | NCBI WGS metagenome assembly OLPW01 (sample SAMEA3136654, study PRJEB25190) | human gut metagenome
ATGGGGCGTCGTGGCATGGGAAAACAACGTCGAAGGTTACGTGGTGCCGAATCTGGACGCGCTCATCGACGCCAAAGATCTAGTCGGATTTGCGCGAGTGGGCGTCGACGTAACTTTCGACGCATATGTGCGTGCGGGATCCAATCCGGAAGACGCCACCGTGGCTACCGCACACGCGCATGGTCTCGCGCAATGCAAACGTTTCATCGCGGAACACCATTTGGAACCGACTCCAGCGCCATCCAATGCTGCCGCATGTCGCGATATCAAAGCAAACGAAATAGCTTTCGGGCCAAGTATTTGCGGTGAACTCTACAATGTGACGCGCATCGGTACCGCCGTGCAGGATTATCAAGGCGCACAGACTGATTTTCTTGTGCTCGCACCACGCAAGGAAGCCGGAAAACTGTTGGAACAGCCTCGTTCGCAAGCTGATATGGAATACGAATCCGTGCTGACGCTTATTCCGCTTGTCACAGGTCCTGGCGTACTCGCGAACCTGCTGGACGTATTCCGCGATGCAGGCCTCAATATGACAAGTTTCATCTCGCGGCCAATCAAAGGACGCACAGGCACATACAGTTTTATCGCGACGCTCGATGCGGCGCCATGGGAGCAACGCTTCCATGGCGCGCTGGTCGAAATCGCCGAACACGGTGACTGGGCCAAAACTCTGGCCGTATACCCACGAAGAGAACGCCCCAATCCTCCAGTCACCTCATGGATGCTGCCGCAGGGAGGCGTACGGCTTGACGAACAGCATCTGCCAGATGATTGGCAGAACAGCGAAACGGTCGGAAAGGAGCTGATGTGGTGAAGCAGCGTATCGCAATCGTAGGCCTTGGTCTTATCGGAGGGTCACTGGCTCGCAGACTCGTTAATGCTGGCTGTGAAGTCATCGCATGGAACCATAACGATCGTCCATATGAATCTGAGGAAGCGGACGGCATACGATGTGTGTCCACACTGGCCGCGCTCGCCGACACAAAACCTGACGTGCTTGTGTTATGCAATCCGCTCAAGGCCATGCCGCAAATCCTGGGTGCGTTGAAGCCACTGATCGATACGGACATCACCACGCTCACCGATGTCGGCAGTGTCAAAGCAATGGTTCGGGAACAGGTTAAAGCCGTTGGATTGGAACATTGCTATGTGGGCGCGCATCCCATGGCAGGCAATGAGCTGTCCGGATGGGAATCGTCGGATCCGACGCTTTACGATGGCGCGCTCTGGGCCATCACCGTAGATGAAAACACCGAGTATCAGCGGTTCCGCGCCGTTGCGACAATGATTGTGGATCATTGTTCCAACCGACTCATCGTTCTTGACGATGCGACCCACGATCGTTGCGCGGCACTGATTTCCCACATGCCACACGTCATTTCCACAGCTATGATCAACGAGCTGGTGGCCAATCCCAACCGGAACATCGCAGCCGCGCTCGCCGCTGGTTCATGGCGGGACATGACTCGTGTTGCGCTAACCGATCCAAACCGTACCCGTGCAATGGTGGAAGAGGACGCCGCCAATGTCGAAGCGTTGCTGCGTAATATGGCCAATCGGTTGACGCTTATGGCCAACGTGCTGCACGGCATGACCACGCAACAGGGCTCGCCCACTGCCGGTGACGACAAGGAGATGGCGCGTTTCTTCATACAAGGGCAGCCATTCCGTGAATACAAGGTTCTCGCCAAAGAACCTGACTTCGAAGAACGTTGCGAAACGGTCGAACTGGCAATTCCCGAAACCGGATGGCAGCAGATGCTTCTGGAGTCGGCGCGTAGGGGAGAGCATATCGTGCGATTCGACGGTTACCGTCAAGCTATGGCACAGGTGCGTTCCGCAGTGTGACGCGCTATGGGCGCGGCCGTGTCATGGAACGTTCCGGAACCGGTTTGACAGTGACGATGGTGTCGGCGGGAATGCTGACACGTTGCTCTGGGCGTGAACCGTTGGCTGCCGCATCGCGCGTCATTTCCAATGTCTGCCCGTCCCAAGAACGTACGTGACCGACATAATCGCGGAATTTCATGCGCTGGTCCTTTGGATCGACACCTTCGCAGGTGCGCACCACAATGCGTGCACCTGCTGGAATTTCGTTTGGAATCGGCATAATCTCCCCTTCGAATAGACGATCATCGACGGATTCGCTGAGCGAACGCTACTGGACAGCATAGTTGGTCTCCTTTCAAGTTGTGCCGGTATTTCGGTTTCTATCGGAGAATGGACACATAATGGAAAGAAATTCATGGATTCGGGCTTGCTGTTGAGCTCGGGAAAGGCTGATCGGCATGCTGTTCGATAAGAGCGTAGAGGCATTCGATACATATCTGAAAGCCAACCGTGGATTGAGTGAAAACACACGGAAGGCATACCGAGGCGATGTCGAAGAATGTCTGCTTGCCTTGGAGCGGCTTAGATGCAGGGATCTTAACGAGGTGACCATCGAAGATCTTCGCATGTGGATGGCGGAATCATCGAAAAAACATGCGAAAAGCAGCATGGCCCGAAAAACTGTGGCTGTACGTGGTTTTTTCGCGTGGACGCATGAGCATGGCGTGACGACGACGGATCCGGCTTGTGCGCTCATGACCCCGAAAATACCTGATACGTTGCCGGATGTGCTCAGCGAATCACAGGCTGAACAGCTGATGGAACGCGTGGATGAGGACGGTGAAACGTCTCAGCCGAAGGAACGGACTATGAAGCAGCAGGCCATTGAGCTGCGTGACGCTGCAATGCTGGAACTGTTGTATGCAACGGGCATGCGTGTGGCTGAACTGGTGGGACTTGATGTGCCGGATGTGGTCTTTTCCAATCGAACGGTCAAAGTGACCGGCAAAGGCAACAAACAACGAGTCATGCCATTTGGCGCTCCGGCGCAAAAAGCGATACGTCGGTGGTTGGATGATGGGCGTCCCCTGTTGGTGGGGGAGCAGTCCGCAGCTGCGTTGTTTCTTGGGAGACAAGGCAAACGCATTGATCAGCGGATGGTACGTCGTGTGGTGCACGAATGCGCGCGTGATGCCGGCGTTCCCGACATTAGCCCTCATGCTCTGCGGCACAGTGCCGCCACGCATATGCTTGACGGGGGAGCGGATTTGCGTGAGGTGCAGGAGCTCCTGGGACATTCCTCGCTGAAGACCACGCAACGGTACACGCATGTCTCCATCGAACAATTGAAAGCCCGATACGGTCAGGCATTTCCTCGTGCGTAGTCGCGGTCCATGGATATTTCGTTACATTCCTGTAACAGAAATTGGTGTTTCTTCTTGATTTAGGGTGTATTACCTAGATGAAGCTGGTACGGGGAAACAATACCGACCGGTAATCCGAATAATGAGGGAAAACATAATGAATATAAGGAAAGCAAGGTGTTTGCCGTTGCGGCGGCGGCCTGTGTGCTTGGCATGATGCTGGGCGGCTGTGGGTCTTCCACGTCTGGGAACGCGACTGAAGGATCGAATGTCATTACGGCATTTGACTCCGAACCGCAGAATGGCTTGATTCCGGGCAACACCAATGAAACCGGCGGTGGCCGTCCTATCGATCTGCTGTTCGCTGGGTTGGTGTCTTTCGATAAGGATGGCAAGGCCCAGAATGAAGTGGCTGAGTCCATTACCGCCAATGATGACGCCACCCAGTACGACATCAAGCTCAAGGATGGTTGGAAGTTCACCGATGGCACCGATGTGACCGCCGAGTCCTTCACCAAGGCTTGGAGCTACGTGGCCAACGCCAAGAACGGTATGGTCGGCTCATCCTTCTTCTCCACCATCAAGGGCTATGACGCGCTGCAGGACACCGACAACCTCAAGGGTGACGAGCAGCTTGAAGGTCTGAAGATCGTCAACGATCACGAGTTCACCGTCGACCTGAGCCAGTCGGATTCCGCGTTCGCCACCAAGCTGGGTTATTCGGGATTCTATCCGATGCCGGAATCCTTCTACAAGGATCCGAAGGCCTTCGGAGAGTCGCCGGTTTCCGATGGTCCGTACAAGTTCGATTCCTGGGACCATGACAAGGAAATCAAGCTGGTCAAGAATCCCGATTACAAAGGCAATCGCAAGGTGAATAACGACGGTGTGACGTTCAAGATCTACACGGATGCCAACGCGGCCTATGCCGATGTTCAGGCCGGCAACCTTGATGTGATGGATACGGTGCCGTCCGCCGACAGCAAGACCTTCGAATTCGATTCCTCCGTGGTGCCATACAACAAGGCCGGTTCCGTGATTCAGACGTTCACCATTCCGTCGGACCTTGAACATTGGAAGACATCCACCGAAGAAGGACAGTTGCGCCGACAGGCGTTGTCCATGGCCATCGACCGTCAGGCCATCTGCGACAAGGTACTGAATGGTTTGGGAACTCCAGCGGTCGAATTCACGTCTCCGAAGACTCCGGGCTACTCCGATTCGCTCAAGGGCAACGAGAATCTGAAGTACAACAAAAAGAAGGCCAAGGAACTCTGGGAGAAGGCCAACGCCATCAGCCCGTGGACTTCCGACGACAAGCTTACGTTCTCCTATAATGCAGACGGCGGAGCCAAGCCGATCTTTGAAGCCGTGGTGAACTCCGTGAAGAACACGCTCGATATCGACGTGACCACTAACCCGGTGCCGACCTTCCAGGAATTCCGAAACGACGTTACCGGCCGCAAGATGACCGGCGCGTTCCGTACCGGTTGGCAGCCGGATTATCCGTCTCCTGAAAACTACCTGTACCAGCTGTATTCCTCTGACGCTGCTGATGGCAATGGTTCCAACGATGGCGATTACAAGAATTCGGAGTTCGATGACCTGTGCTCCAAGGCTGCTGCCGCGCAGACCACCGATGAGGCCAATAAGCTGTACCAGCAGGCTCAGGAAGTGCTGCTCAACGATCTCCCGGCCGTTCCGCTGTACTACGCCAACGCCTACGGTGTGGCTGCTACCGGCGTTTCCGGTTTCGAAATGAACTGGCAGAACCTGCCGGTCTACGAGAACATGACCAAGTCCGGCAAGTGAGCCGATCTTCGTGAGTGAATCTCGCTGAGCCAATTGCAGGAAGGGGCGGATCATATCCGTTCCTTCCTTTCCATGTAATACGCACCGTTTCAGGGTGACATCAGTGTGGCCAAGAGGCGTCAGGGGGTAGATGCCGGTAGCCAAGCATTTTTCCCAGCTGATTCCCATGAAACTGCAATATAAAGCAGTTTGTTGTGTGTTGCCACAAAACTTGCGGGGTAAATCGTTAACCTTCCCCGATGATTATGAGTAATAATCTGAAAAAGGTTGACAATGAATAAGCAAAAAAGGAGAAACCAATGGGCAGATATCTTCTGCGACGCATTCTGCAGATGATCCCTGTGGTTCTCGGCACGACGCTTTTGGTGTACGCCCTGGTGTTCGCGTTGCCGGGCGACCCGGTTAAGGCGATGTTTGGCGATAAGCCGGTCAATGAGGCCGTCGCCGCACAGATTCGTGCCGAATACAATCTGGATAAACCGTTCATCGTGCAGTATTTGCTGTTCCTGAAAAATGCGCTGACTCTTGACTTCGGCAAGACTTTCTCCGGTCAGCTGGTCATCGACCAGATCGGACGTGCATTCCCGGTCACCATCAAGCTTGCGCTGATGGCTTTCGTGTTCGAAGCCGTGTTCGGCGTGATCTTCGGCGCGATTTCCGGCCTGAACAAGGGCAAGTGGTGCGATACCGTGATCCTGATTATCTCTCTGTTGCTCATCTCCGTACCGACCTTCGTCACGGGCTTCCTTGCCCAGTATTTCTTAGGCGTGAAGTTGCGTCTGCTTCCAGTTACGGCCGGTGCCAATCCAGGATTCATCGACCTGCTGATGCCAGCAATGGTGCTTGGATCTGTGTCTATGGCATATATCATCCGATTGAGTCGTTCGGAGATTTCTTCCAATATCGCGCTTGACTATGTGCGCACCGCACGTGCCAAAGGCATGGACAACAGGTCGGTCATGAATCGTCACGTTTTGCGTAACTCCATGATTCCTGTCGTCACTTACCTTGGTCAGGATCTTGGCGCACTGATGGGCGGTGCCATGATTTCCGAAACCATCTTCAACGTGCATGGCATTGGTTACCTGACTTATCAAAGCATTCTCAAGGGTGAAGGCAATCTGGTGGTGTCCATTGTGACTCTGCTTATGCTGATCTTCGCAGTGTGCAACCTGCTGGTCGATATGCTCTATGCGGCGCTTGATCCGCGAATCCGCTACGCGTGAGTTGGGAGGATTGAACAATGACTGATATGAACGAGACGAATCTTTCTCACACGCTTCCGGGACAGGAACGATATGTTGCTCCTCTCGAGGAGACGCCGCTTAAGGACGTTGACTCGGTAGATGAGTCCGCACCGGCTTCAAGCCTTTGGGCTGACGCATGGCGTACCCTGCGCAAGAACCCGATGTTCATCATTTCCGCTGTGCTTATTGTGTTCATTATCTTCGTGGCGCTGTTCCCAGGAGTGATGACCAAGCAGAATCCGAACTACTGCACGCTTGAGAACTCCTTGGAACCGGCTTCGAAGGGACATCCTTTCGGATTCGATCTGCAAGGCTGCGATGTGTACTCCCGCGTGGTGCATGGTACTCGTACCTCGCTGAGCGTCGGCGTGTTCGCTACGGTGCTGGTGGTGCTGTTGGGTACGCTGATCGGTGCGTTGAGTGGTTTCTTCGGAGGCTGGGTCGACACCATTCTCAGCCGTTTGACCGATATTTTCCTGGCTTTGCCGATTTTGCTTGGTGCCATCGTGGTGCTGCAGATGTTCAAGACCAACGATTCCATTTGGAAGATTATTCTGGTCATGACGTTATTCGGCTGGACATCCGTTGCGCGAATTGCGCGAGGCGCTGTTATGGAAGCTAAGAATCTGGAGTTCAATACGGCTTCCACCGCACTTGGCTCCACGCCGTGGCGTAACCTGTTCCGCCACATTCTGCCGAATTCCTTGGCACCGATCATTGTGGTGGGCACAACGTCTCTGGCTACATACATCGTGTTGGAAGCAACCTTGAGCTTCCTTGGTGTGGGTCTGCCGACCACTACCGTCAGCTGGGGTGGCGACATCTCCAATGCGCAGTCCATTCTGCGTACCGATCCGATGGTGCTGTTCTACCCGTCCGCGGCACTTGCCATCACTGTGCTTGCCTTCATCATGATGGGTGACGCCGTGAAGGATGCGCTTGATCCGAAGAGCCGTACGTGAGTGTAAGTGAGGGATATTCGATGACTGAAATGAATACCGAAAACAAGCTCGAGGCCATGCAACGTGCCAACGGTCCGCTGCTGGAAGTCAAGAACCTCCAGGTCGACTTCACCACTGATGATGGCCAGCCGGTACATGCGGTTCGCAACTCCTCTTTCAGCGTATACCCGGGTCAGTGGGTGGCTATCGTTGGTGAGTCCGGCTCCGGCAAGTCCACGTCCGCTATGGCGGTGCTTGGTCTGCTTCCGGGCACAGGCCATGTGGTCGGAGGATCCATCAAGCTTGACGGCGAGGAAATCTCCGGTTACAAGCAGAGGGATTTCGACAAGTTGCGCGGCAACAAGATGGGTCTTGTCCCGCAGGATCCGATGAGCAACCTGAACCCGGTGTGGCGCATCGGCACCCAGGTGAAGGAGGCTCTGGCCGCCAACAATATGGATATCGCCCATGAGAAGCGTTCCTCGCTGTCGAAGGCTCTCGCCGATGCCGATGTCGAACTTAAAGGCAACGACGATGAAACTTTCCTTGGCTCCAAGGAGCTTCCTGAGCTGTTGTCCGCGGCGAAGGAAGCGCTGTCCAAGATCGGTAAGACCGGCGACGACTTCGACAAGACCGTGGCGTACTTCGAGTCGGAGTGGGTCTCAGGATCTGAAACGCGTTGGCGCGTGGCCGACGACCTGATCAAGGTCGGCGTGGCCGAGGATGACGCTTGGTACATCGCCAAGAAGTATGTAATCGGCTCCACCATGGATGACCGCATCGCAGGTCTTCTTTCTGAGGCTGGTCTGCCGGATGCCGCCACTCGTGCACGCCAGTATCCGCACGAGTTCTCCGGTGGTATGCGCCAGCGTGCGCTCATCGCCATCGGCTTGGCATGCCGTCCGGAACTGCTGATCGCTGACGAGCCGACCTCCGCGCTTGACGTGACCGTGCAGAAGAAGATTCTTGATCATCTCCAGATGCTCACCGATTCGTTGGGAACCGCAGTGCTGTTCATCACCCATGACTTGGGTTTGGCGGCTGAGCGTGCGCAGCACATCGTGGTTATGTACAAGGGGCAGGTCGTTGAATCCGGCCCGTCTCTGGAAGTGCTGCAGCATCCGCAGCATCCATACACCAAGCGACTGGTGGCGGCGGCGCCGTCGTTGGCCTCGCAGCGCATCATCTCCGTCAAGGAGCATGGTGGCGATGCCAGCGGCGTGATGGAACACAAGGTGAATGAAGATTCCCTGAAGTCCGGCGAATCCATCATCACGGTGGATCATCTGACGCGCGAGTTCAAGCTGCCGCGCAAGAAGGAAATGTTCAAGGCCGTTGACGATGTGAGCTTTTCCGTCAAGAAGGGTACCACGCTGGCAATTGTGGGCGAGTCCGGTTCCGGCAAGTCCACGGTGGCCAACATGGTGCTGAAGCTGCTTGAACCGACCTCAGGCACCGTCACTTATGAAGGCAAGGACATTTCCGGCTTCCAAGGCAAGGAATTGCTTGACTTCCGCCGCCACGTGCAGCCGGTGTTCCAGAACCCCTACGGTTCGCTCGACCCGATGTACTCCATCTTCCGTTCCATTGAGGAGCCGCTGCGCATCCACAAGATCGGCGATTCCAAGCGGCGAGCCAACCGTGTCAAGGAACTGCTGGACATGGTCGAGATGCCGGCTTCCGTGATGGGCCGTTACCCGAACGAGCTCTCTGGTGGCCAGCGCCAGCGCATCGCCATCGCACGAGCCATGGCTCTGGACCCGGACGTCATCGTGTGCGATGAGGCCGTGTCCGCTTTGGACGTGCTGGTGCAGGACCAGGTGTTGCGCCTGCTCAACGATCTGCAGGCCGAAAAGGGCCTGAGCTACCTGTTCATCACCCACGATCTGGCCGTGGTTCGTCAGATCGCCGACGAGGTTGTGGTGATGCAGCACGGCAAGCTCGTGGAGCATGCCACCACCGACGAGGTCTTCGACCACCCGCAGAAGCAGTACACCCGAGACCTGCTCGACGCCATCCCCGGCGGCAAGCTCCAACTCGGTTTGGACTGATAGGACATTCTAAATTAGCTCCCTCTTATGAGGGAGCTAATTTTTTATACCTCAATGTAATCGTGAGTGCGGTACTGGTAGAGAGGCCAAAATAGTATGGCTGCATGACCATCACCATCACCACATCGAACGTCAACGGCATTCGCGCGGCAAAGCGCAAGGGCATCGAGGACTGGGCCGGCAAACATGCTCCGGATGTCTGGTGTATGCAGGAAGTGCGCGCCCCGCAAGAGGATGTCGATTCGATTTTCGGCGAATTCGGTTTCGAGTATGCCACCGCCGGCAAGATCGCCTCACCCTCTGACCTGCATTCGCTGAACGAGGTCTGCCGTGTCAAGGGTCGTGCCGGAGTCGGGCTCCTCACCGATCTTGAGGTGACCGATAAACGCTATGGACTTCCGGGCTTGAGCGAGGATGTGGATTCCGGCCGTTGGATTGAGACCGATGTCAAGACGCCGCAGGGATACACGATCACCGTGGCCTGCGTGTACGTGCACGCCGGCAACACCGATGATTCGACCAAGATGGAACAGAAGTACCGTTTTCTGGACACGATGCTCACTCGCATGGGCGAGTTGCGCGACGAGGCCGCGCACGGCGGCAAGCAGGCGGTATTGTGCGGCGATTTCAACATCGCGCACACGCCGCTCGACATCAAGAACGCCAAGGCCAACGAAAAGCACGCCGGCTTCCTGCCCGAGGAGCGTGCCTACGTGGACAAGTGGCTGGATGAATATGAGTTTGTGGATGTGATGCGTTCGCTCGCCGGTGATATTCAGGGTCCGTACACGTGGTGGAGCCAGCGCGGGCGCGCTTTCGACAACAATGTCGGCTGGCGCATCGACTACCAGTTCGCCACGCCCGAGCTGGCGGAGACCGCGCGCGGCTTTGTGATCGACAAGGCCCCCACATACGAGTTGCGTTGGTCCGACCACGCGCCACTTACCATCACATACGACGTGTGACTCAGCTTTCTCTAAGCCTGAGTGCTAGTGTTAGCAAGGTTGCAACCGTTACATGAAACGAGGAATTATGGGACTGTTCGGATTCGGCAAGAAGAAGAGCAAGAAGGAAGCCGAGCCGGCCGTTGAGCCTGTCGATGAGGACAAGGTGGCCGCCGAGGCCGCAAACGCCGCAGCAAAGGCGGAAAGCGCTGAAACCGTATTGACGGAACCATCCAGCGAATACCAGGGCCGCGGAGAAGAGCGAGGCCCGTGGGACGTCAACGATGAGGACGTGCCCGATTATGACGATTATCTGGATCTCGGCGCCTACTACCTGCCCTTCCTCCAGGGCATCCAGCTGCGCATCAAGGCCAACCGCGCCACCCAGCAAGTGCTTGGTTCCACCATCACCTTCGGCTCCTCCAGCCTGGAGATCGAAGCCTTTGCCGCACCCAAGACCCTGGGACTGTGGGATGACGTTCGCGGTGACCTGCTTGAAGCCAACAAGGCCGCTTCTGAAGTGGACGGTGTGTTCGGCACCGAACTGAAGCTGCCGGTCAATGTCAAGGGCGGCAAGACCGTGAACACGCGCATCGTTGGTGTGGACGGCCCGCGC
>OLPW01004065.1_pt1 | contig 10729 bp, 9 predicted proteins | sample 1672161 | NCBI WGS metagenome assembly OLPW01 (sample SAMEA3136654, study PRJEB25190) | human gut metagenome
TGGAATGGATTTTAAATGGGTTATAATTGGTGATGGTGTAGAAAAAGAAAAGATTGAAAAAGAAATAAATGATTATGAATTACAAAAAGAATTAATTTTAATAGGAAGAAATAGTAATCCATATCCATATATAGCAGAAGCTGATTTAATGATTCATCCATCGTTAGTTGAATCTCAGGGAATCACAATTATAGAAAGTATGGCGTTAGGAACGCCAGTGGTTGCCGTCCGTTCAAAAGGACCAGAGGAATTTATTGAGTCTGGGAAAAATGGTTATTTGGTAGATAATAATGAAGTTGATATTACAAACTTAATTAAAATATTATATAAAGAACCAAAAAAAAGAGAACTATGTGCTTACAATGCAAAAAATATAATTAAACAATTTGAACCAGATTGTATTATAAAAAAGATAGAAGAATTATTGGATGAAAAATTATAATTATGCGGTTACGTTATATTGATTTTACGAAAGGATTGGCAATTATCCTTATGATATTTGGGCATACAATGTCAAAAATTAATTGCCTTCATATATGGATTTACTCTTTTCATATGCCGATTTTCTTTATTATTTGTGGAATTATAATGTGTAGAAAAGGAAGACAAAAAAGCTATAGTTTATTGAAAGAAAAAATAATACGAAGATGGTACACATTAGGAATTCCATATTTGTTTTTTGGTGGAGTTCTTATATTATTTTATACAATATTGGATTTGCTTGATGGTCAACCTATTTCTTTTTTTAGTAGATTACTTCGAGTAATTACGTTTCAAGGAATAGATGCCTTATGGTTTATTCCGGTATATTGTTTCTCAGAGATAATAATGAAAATTATTTACAAATATAAATGGAGAGATATAATAATTTCCTTTGTCTTTTTAATAATATGTATTAGTACAAAATCTACGATACATATTGGAAGTACTATTTACAAAATTATGCTGGGCATTTGTTTTGTTGAAATTGGTATATTAATTGAGCAATATTTAATAATTGAAAAACTAGGTAGAATAAAATATATCTTGTTAATTATTGCAGCTATGCTAGCGCAGGTAAATGGTTCCGTTGAAATGATAGAGGGAAGGATTGGAAATCCTGTAGTTTATTTTTTGTGTGCAACAATGACATCAGTTTCTGTTCTGGCGTTATTTAAAAATGCTGAGAGCAATAATTCTAAATTATTATTAGTTTTGGAAAAATATGGAAAAAATACAATTGTTTTGCTAGTAACTAATAATCTGCTGATAGAAATGATAAGATTGATAGATTATAAAATTACGGGGAACATTCTTATTCGATTAGGGATATTTGGAAGTATTCTTTTTACAGTAGGCTTGTTAATTATTGAATGGTGGTTTATAAAAGTAGCAAATGGACCGTTAGGATTTTTGTTTGGACGAATGAGAAAGGAAGAAAGATGAGGATTGCTTTGTATGGAAATGGTAGTAGTGGAAATCATGGATGTGAGGCAATTGTTAGAGGTACATATACATTGATAAAAGAACCTTTAACAATTTTATCAGAAGAAATGGACGAAGACATTATATATGGATTAGCAAAATTTTGTAATGTTTTAGATGCAAAAAATGGGAAAATAAGTAAAGCCCGTTTAATAAGAGCGTACATGAAATTAAAATTAAAAAATAATTATACAGATATGGATGGATTACCATATGTAGATTCAATTAAGAAAATAAAAGGAAAAGTAGATTTTGCATTATCTGCAGGTGGAGATAATTATTGCTATGAAAATCAGGCATTTTATGCTTTTTTGAACAAGGAATATCAAAAAAAAGGAATAAAAACAGTTTTATGGGGATGTTCTATAGAGCCGGAAGTTATAAAGAAAAAGAAAGTGTTAGAAGATTTAAAATCATATAATCTGATTGTAGCGAGAGAAAGTATTACATATCAATCATTAAAGGAAATAGGAGCAAATGTGATATTAAATCCAGATCCAGCATTCTATATGAAATCTGAAAAATGTATCTTAGATAAAAGGTTTGAGAATGGGGATGTGATAGGAGTTAATATAAGTCCGATGATAATTTCCAATGAAAAATGTAATGGAAGTGCATATGAAAATTATCGGAAAATGATAGAGTATATTTTAAATCATACGAGTATGTATATTGCGTTAATCCCACATGTCGTATGGAAACAAAATGATGATCGAACGATATTGCAAAAAATATATAAAGAGTTTAATTATAATGAACGGATTATTTTAGTAAATGATCATACAGCACCACAATTAAAATACATTATATCTAAATGCAGAATATTTGTTGGTGCAAGGACACATTCAACAATAGCTGCTTATTCTACGGAGGTACCAACTTTAGTTGTTGGATATTCCGTTAAAGCTAGAGGAATTGCTAAAGATATATTTGGAACAGATCAAAATTATGTTTTGCCAGTACAAGAATTAAGGAATGGAGAAGAGCTTACAAATGCATTTCAATGGATTCAAGAACGAGAAATCCATATTAGAAAGCATTTAAAAGAAACTATACCGAACTATGTCGAACAAGGAAGAAAAATTAAAACTATTTTGGAGAAAATATGAGTTGTAATATAAGTGGTCTTAAAAAAGAGAAGTGTTATGGATGTTATGCATGTTATAATATTTGCCCTTTAAATGCAATTGATATGTTAGAGGATGAGGAAGGGTTTGAGTATCCAAAGGTAAATGAAGAAAAGTGTATTAATTGTAAAAGATGTTTAAGAGCTTGTCCAAGCATAAATCCGCCTCATGTAAATAGTGATACTGCTGCATATGCATGCTATGCAAAGAATCAGGAGGAACATATGTCGAGTAGTTCTGGCGGAATTTTTGCAATAATAGCAAGAAAAATTTTAAAAAATAAAGGAATGGTATTTGGAGCAGCGTTTGATAATCAAATGAAACTAGGCCATATTAGTATTGAAGATAATAACGAATTGTATAAAGTAAAAGGAACAAAATATATACAAAGTAGTATCGGGACAACTTTTGTCAAGGTGAAAGAAAATTTAAAAAAAGGAAGAATGATTTTATTCTCGGGAACGCCATGCCAGATAGCTGGATTAAAAGCTTTCTTAAATGAGGACTATGATAATTTGTTGTGTGTCGATTTGATATGTCATGGAGTTCCTTCACCAGGAGTTTGGAAAAGATATTTAAAAGAACAATTTGGTTCTAATAAGGTTATATCTATGCAGTTTCGAAATAAAACAAGGGGAATTAATGATGTAACATTAGATTATACCTTAACAAATGGTTCTGTTTTTCGTGAGCATTATAAGGAAAGTTCATATATACAAGGATTTATAAATAACTATTATGTAAGACCTTCGTGTTTTGAGTGTAAATTTAAAGGGATTGATAGGTGTAGCGATATTACGATAGGGGATTTCTGGAGTTTAAAGGAATTTCATCCGGAAATGTTAAATCAATATGGAGTATCTTCAGTTATAATTCATTCGAAAAAAGGAGAACGTTGGTTTAAAGATTGCTTAGATCAATTGATATATTGTGTTGCAAAAACAGAAGAAATCGCAATTTGGAATGAGAGTTTAATTAATACAATAGATAAAGACCATTATCGAAATCAATTTTACGAAATGTGGAATAATAAGAAAATTGAAGAGATAGTTTATGAATTAAATCAGAGCAAAATAAAAACGAGAAATAAACAAAATAAAGCTATTGCGTGTATAAAGAGAATTGTAAGGAGAATAAAAAATGGTTAGTTTAATTATTCCCTGTTATAACGCAGAGAAATATATTGGGCGTTGCTTAGATAGTGTTCTAAATCAGACCGATAGAAATATAGAATTGATAGTGGTTAATGATGGATCAACAGATAAAACAGCGAGAATTATTGAAGATTATCGACATGTATTAGAAAGTGATATTACAAGATTTATTTATATTAGTCAGGAAAATGAAGGGGTAGGTGCGGCTTGTAACAATGCTTTAAAAAAAGTGACAGGAGAATTTTTGACATTATTGGATGCGGATGATATTATGCTACCGGAGTCAATTGAAATAAGGCGTAAATGGTTAGAAGAACATTCGACATATGGATTAGTAAGGACAAATGGATATTATGTTACAGAAGATAATTTGGAATTATGTAACCGACTATTAGAAGTAAATGAATATATGAAAAATAAAGAAAATGTGTTTAATGAGTTGTTTAATGGAACGACATATCTTTGGCCAGGAACTTATATGATACGGATGAATGTGTTAGATAAATTATATCCAGATAGAGAAATATATCCTTCAAGAAATGGTCAGAATATGCAGTTAGTTATGATGGCAGCGTATGTAAGTAAAGCAGGATTTATAGATATTCCTTTGATGAAATATGTTTTACAAAAAGAATCATTATCACATTTTTCATCTGGTAATGTGATGCAAAAAGAGCTAAATGCAATGGAAGGATATAAAGATATTCGAAAACATTTGGTGAAACAATTTATGAATGAAGATGATCAAGATAAATGGAATGATAAAATAGATAAATTATATGCAAATATTTATTTGGATATTGCTTTGAAACATAAAGATAAAGATTTTGCAAAATCATGTTATGAAAATATAAAACATAAAGGAAATATAGAGATAAATCAGCAAATCAACTATTATAAATTGATGAATCCAGTAGTGTATTGGTGTTTACGAATTATTAGAAAATTAGGGTGGAGACCTAAAAAAGAGAATTATGATAAAAAAATTAATGATTAATATTTATGAAAGACTATACTTTGATTAAAAACAAATGTGAAGTAATCAAGATATGGTATCTATAGAAGGATGTAAAGAAAATTTTAAAAGAAGTCAAAAAGTAACCATAAGATATTTTATTTTATGTGGACCGTTTGCAATTATCTTATATAGAAGATTTGACAAGGAAAGGATATTGAACAATAGACATTTAAGGATGATATGGATATAGGATTTTGATAAGAGGTTATTGCGGAGATGCTATAGCGTTTTAGAAAATGAATTTTATACGAAGAAATACATTTTATAGAAAGTGAGATTATAGATATGATTGACAGATCAAGAAGTGAATATTCTATAATGAATATTTTAACAGGATTTGGTGGATATTTCCTCAATACCCTTTTGGGTTATATTTGTAGAATCGTTTTTGTACAATGTCTTAATGCAGACTATTTAGGAATAAATGGATTGTTAACAAATATTTTATCAATGTTGTCATTGGCTGAACTTGGAATAGGAGGAGCAATAGGTTATGCATTATATAAACCTATTGCAGAAAAAGATAATGAAAAAATAGCGTCTCTTATGGGCTTTTATGGAAAAGCATATAGAATAATTGGATGTGTTGTGGCGCTTTTAGGACTTTTTATGATTCCATTTTTAAAGGTAATTATAATATCCCCCCCAAATATCTCAGAGAGTATTTATACTATTTATCTACTTTATTTGTTTAATACTGCAAGCACTTATTTTTTTAGCTATAGAAGTGCATTAATATCTGCTGCTCAAAAAAATTACATTGTTTTAGGGCTTAATTATATAATTACAATAATACAAAGCGTTATTCAAATTCCTCTGTTAATTTTAACTCATAATTATATGATTTATCTAGTAGTACAAACAGTAGGAACATTTATAAATAATTTTTTAATATCTTTTATTGCAAAAAAAATGTATCCGTTTATTACACAAAAAAATGCTCCGGCGCTAACAAAAGAGGAAAGAAAAAAGTTGTTTGTAAATGTCAAGGCACTCACAATTAATAAATTAAGTAGTACATTGGTTAATAATACGGATAATATCATAATTACATATTTAAAAGGGTTAATTTCTGTAGGTGTTGTTTCAAATTATACATTATTAGTAAATACATTAGGAGCGTTGGCAACTCAAATTTTTAATGGTTTAACTGCTAGTGTAGGAAATTTAAATGCGATAGAAAATAAAGAAAAAAAGTATAGTTTTTTTAAGGTTTTAAATTTGACTAATTTTTGGATATATGGATGGGGAACAATTGGAATATTATTTGTGTGTGGAGATATTGTAAAATTATGTTTTGGAAATAGTTATGTTCTTGAATTTAATATTCCTTTGATACTAGCTATTAATTTTTACATGCTAGGAATGCAAAATGCAGTATGGGCTTATAAAAATACGATGGGGTTATTTAAATATGGGCAATATCTTTTAATTCTTACGGCAGTAATTAACTTGGGGTTAGATTTTTTATTAGGATATAAATGGGGCATGTTTGGCATATATTTAGCATCGGCAATATCAAGATTGTTAACAAATACTTGGTATGAACCTTATGCAGTATTTAAATATGGTTTAAAGATAAATCCTATATATTATGTGAAAAAATATATGGAATATATTGGAATTTTATGTATTACAGGAGGAATATGCTATATATTATGTAGAATGTGCCATTTTACAGTACTTATAAATGTTATAATAAAAATTTTGATTTGTAGTATTGTTACAAATGGAATGTTTTATAGTTGTTACCATAAAACAGAAGAAGGAAAATATTTGCTAAATAAAGCGCAAAAAATAATGGGAAGATTTAAGAAAAGAAAGTAACTGTGGAAAGTTGAAGAAACAGAGCTACAATGTGGATAAGTATTTCTTAAGTAAGCGCTTACAGAGATTCGACGGGGAGAAGAGAGAAAAAGAATAGTTGTAGTTGGGTGTTTTCTATTTACAGCTGAAGTTTAAGGTGAAAACATAAAGTTGAATATTATTTTTTACACGAATTAAATTTGTAATTGTGTTTGAAAATAAAAAAAGATATAATAAGATATAGTTATATTAAGGAGGTTAGATATTGGAAAGTTTTGGATTCTGGTATAAATTAGTTGAAGATAAAGATGACAAAAATCCTGAATTTGATTTACATGTGAATTTTTGGTTTTTAGGAGATATATTAAAAGGCAAAGTAAAAAATCCGTATCTGGACATTGGAATTAAGATTCAAAATTATAAGAACCTATCTAATCTTGTATTTAGCTTTCCGTTTCATGTGCCACAAAAGAATCTTGTAGATTTGGCATCTAAAATGAGTGTGAAAAATAATGCATCAATCGTATTTAATGAAGAATGTGAAATTGAAACACAGAAAGAATATACACTTATCAAGATTCCTGGGAAAGAGAAAACAGATGACAAAAAGCTTTTGATTTTTCCGTTAGAGCAGGCGGTTGAAAATATTTATGAACTTACAGACTATAAAGAAAAAAGTTACATAACGGTTAAATTTGATGAATTCAGAACATATTTAAAAAATAGTGGTAGTGATTTGGAACGGTATTCTGACATCTATATACGTTTTAGAATCCAGAATATTGATTTAGAGAATATCTTATATTTTGACAGTGAGCCGTTTAATAAATCACTTGACAGTGCATTTTCTGGAACTCGTGTTTTGGATTTTAAAATTAATGAAAAAAGAAATATTGATAAAAATATTACAGCAAGGATGGAACAGAAAGAAGAATTGCTTGTCGAATTTGGGCAGATACATTTTCTCGTAATGGAACCTTCTTCGTATGATATGGTTTCATATACACAGAATCAAATGTCGTGCAGAGAACTAGAAAAAGATCTTTGGAATGAATATTTGAAAGTTGATTTGGAAGATAAATTTGGACATGTTTTGGCATATCATTGGAAAAAGAAAGCCAGTGATCAATCTAAAATCAGTGATTTTTCCTGCTTTGCAAAAATCAATTATCAAAAAATGCAGATGAAGACAGTTTTTGCTTATGTGTTAGTTGTTTTAGGTCTTGGAGTTGCAGGAAGTACGATAGTTTCTGCTACACCATTAATTAATACATTTTCCCAAAGGCTCTCTGGAGGGTATAATATAGTAAATTTAATAATGGATTTAGCATTGGCTGTGGTGATGATATTTATTGGATGGCGAGTAGGAAGGTCAAAATAATTACAAAAATATCTAATAAATGGTTGTAGTTTGAGCCATTTGATAGTATAATATAACACTAAAAGTTTGTGAAAGGGGATAAAGTAATGAAATTTATTAATAACAAATTATATATTAATTACTCTGAATTATCTCCCGAGCAAAAAAGTATATATCGTATGCGAATCAAAATATTTTTGAAAAAATTGGTATATGAATATAATAATTTTGAAGAGTGGTTCTCACAGTTATTTATTTCCGATATTTTATTAAAGAACGACAGAGAAATTATTATTTGTGAATGTGATTATCAATTAGCTGGTGTTGCTATTTTAAAAAATGATGATATAGAAAAAAAGATTTGTACATTACGAGTTGCTAAAAGATTTCAAAAACAGGGGATTGGTCAACATCTAATGGAACTTAGCTTTGAATGGCTAAATGATGATAAACCATTAATAACAATACATAATTCTAAAAAACATGAATTTAACAAATTATTTAAACGTTATAATTTTGAACTGGAAGAAAAAAAGTGGGGGTATTATCGTCTGTTTCGTACAGAGCTGGTTTATAATGGCTCTTTGCCAGAGAAGAATTTCTTTTTTAATAGAATGGAAATGATTGATTTGGAAAAAGAAATCAGACAATTTTTACTTTCTGGTAGGGATGATTTTAAATTGTTTATTGATGAATGGTTATATCGTCAATGGCTGTATAGCCAAAAGGAGATTAATATAATTACAGGATATTAAAAAGTAAAACAGGAGCTGCCTCATTAGGTAGCTCTTGTTTGGAATATGGAGGAGGAAATAGAATGATTCTTGTTTGTGGTATTCATGGTTCTGGAAAAGATCAATATAGTAATAACCTAAAATTGAAAAAAGATATGAACGCTTATACAGCAAGTCAGTTAATTAATCAAACGCTTCCGTTGAGGCAATATAAAACAAAAAAAATAGATCAAATAGATAGTCGGCAGCATATTCTTTTAGAAACAATGAAAGAAATTGTATTACATGAAGAAAATTTTATCTTAAATGCCCATTTATGTTTGATAAATGAAAAAGGAGAAGTTGAGAGAATTTCCACCGATGTATTTAAAAATATGCCAATTACGGAAATTCATCTGGTAGAGTGTTCTGCGAAAGAAATAGAACAAAGAATGTATAGAAGAGATGAAATTTCATGGGATATTAGATTCATACAATCTTTTCTGGAAGAAGAAAAGAAATATGCAATTGAATTATCTCAATTACTAAATGTAACTCTTTCTGTCATTAATACAAGTTCCGACAATAAAAAAAACATTATTTTACCGATAGCGCCACAATATATTGAGAAGATATTATCGGGAGAAAAAAAATATGAATACCGAAAACGATTGTGTAAAAATAATATATCTCGCATGTATTTATATGCAACAGCCCCTGTTAAAGGAATTGTTGGAGAAGCAGAAGTTATTGGAAAACTAGAAAAAAATCCAAAGGATTTATGGAATTTGACGTTTCAGGATTCTGGTATTAAGGTTGAGCTTTTTTATAAATATTTTGAAAATTATTCCAGAGCATGCGCATATAAATTAGGAACTGTAACGAGATATGCAAATATAATTCCTTTACATAACATTGGTATTGACTATATAATTCAATCCTTTAAGTATATAAGCGATATATAACAAAAGAACAGTTTGGAGAACGTATGTTTATGACCTTCTAAATTGTTCAAAGTAACTACTTGACATTATAGCTTTGTGTTTTATGCGAGCAATAGACTGAAGGAGGCAGATTCCATTAAAAATCTTTAAATTAAGACAAGATGAAAAGAAACAAAAATTAAGTACAGGAAGGAATATAAGAAGATGGTTCCATATGAACGGATAGAATGTGTGCGAAGTGCTAATGTATTATTTCATTTTATGAAAAAGAAAAAATATCTTACTGATATTTTAAAAAGACAAGGAATTGTTCCAAGATATTGTGAAGAAGATATGGAATATCTTGGTATTAAAAATGTTGCTGTGTTACAGAAGTGTTTTTGTGATTTACCAATTCATAAATTAGGAGAAAATATTAAAATCAAGCTTGATGATGATACAAAGAAAAAACTTAGTAAAGAAGCGCAAAATGAAATATATGAATACAATACTCATCCAGACTATTATGGAACGTATGGAATTGCATTTGCGAAGGAGTGGTGTATAAAACAAAATCTGCAACCAGTCCATTACATAAATAAAGAATCGGATTATATCCAAGAATATAAAACAATATATGATTTTATTTGGAACAAGGACGATGTAGAGGACCTCTTATGCAGGGACATAATAAATCGATTAGCATATTTTAAACCGTTGGATGGAAAAATGAAAAGATATATTTCTGACCAAGAAATTTATATTTATAAGAATTTTTGTGATGAACAAGAATGGAGATATATTCCCTTTGAAAAGAATTTACAATCTGTTCAAAAAGGGGCAGTAGTTGCTAAAAAAAGAATATTGGATAACATAAGAAAAGTAAATAAGGAATTGGAAGCAGAAGAGGATAAAAATATTTGGTTAAAATTTATACGATGATATTCGATATATAATTGTTCCAAATAAAATTAATCGGGTTGAAATTATTGATTATATAATTGATACTTTGGAAATGCCGGAGAATGAAAAATATATATTAATAAGCAAGATACTCGTATTAGATGAAATCAGAAAGGATTGGTAGATATGAGAAATAGATTGCGAGAATTATTTGATGATTCACACGATGAATATTCTATTAAAATAAAATTCATAGATTCT
>OLPW01004066.1_pt1 | contig 10724 bp, 6 predicted proteins | sample 1672161 | NCBI WGS metagenome assembly OLPW01 (sample SAMEA3136654, study PRJEB25190) | human gut metagenome
ATACTGGTGACATTTTTATTAATGATATGGTGACATTTTAAAAAAGGATTAACAATTTTTTTTAAATTTATTGATTTTCTCCTAAAAAAATGGTTTAATTAGTATATATAGAATAATATGGAGGGATCATATGGATACTATAAAAAAAATTATGTTTAAATATAAAATAATTATTGGGATTTTGGTATTTTTAATAATATCTTTTGGCATATATTTATTTGTTTCTGCTGAAAATGATATTTATGCAAATCAAATAGAAGTAAGCAAGGCAAGTGTTAGTATTGAAGACGGAACACCAAATAATGATGGTAATTTTGATTCGGATGATACTTCTGGGAATGATTCTTCTATTAATAATAAGATTGTTAGAAGTTTTGATTCAATAAAATACAATATTACTTATAATTTAGGTTATAAGAGTAATTCAACATTAGGTGAGAAACCATCTGGTATAAAAAGACCAGTTATAATTGATGTATTACTTCCAAAAAATGTTACCGCACAAGTAAAGGAAGGAAATACATCTAATTCAGAAGGATATCTTAATAAATCAAATATAAAAATTGGTAATGTTGATTATATATATTATACATTTGAAGTACAGGGTGATGTATTAGACAGTAGTTCAAATAAAACAAGCATAACAATTGATAAAATTAATATGAAAAATGATTCAAAAATTTTACCTATTATTAGAATAAGAGAAAAAACTGATGAAAGTTATTCTGATTATAATAATGATTCACAAATAGATAATACTTTAGAATTATCAGAGGTAAAAGTATCTGCGAAAGATAATTATAATGTTAAATTATATAATGGTATAGTAAAAGGAAAAGAATCAGGTAACGCAACTTTACCTATAGGTATAGCAGTATATATTCCTTCAAGTACTAATAAAGGAATAAAAGGTGTTCAAATACCAGATACATTATCATTTAATGTTTCTATTGTACCTAATCCAAACGATTCAAGTATAGTAGGGTTACCAACAATAGATAAATATAAAGATGGTAGTGACGTAATTATTCCAAATTTGCCATATTCATATGATGAGAATAATGGTACTGTAGTTATAGAAAATGTAGAAGGTGAAAGTAATATTTTCAAATTAAAATATTCAGGATTAACTTATCATGAGGGTATTATAAATATAGGAACAGATGATAATCAAAATAATGTTAATTATATATCTACAAATGCATTAGTTGTTAATACAACTAGAAATACATCAAAATTAGATATTACATATACAATATCGGCAATTGGTCTTCCAAGCACTGATATTTCAACAGGTAATAGTATTACAATGCTTGATAATTATACTGCTTTTGTTGGTGATTACTCAACAAAGGTAGACTTCATAGATTTAAAAAATATTGAAAGTTCATCTTCATCAGAACCTGTAACAACAAAACCAAATTCGGCAGTTTATAATTATAATGAAGAATTTTATATTCAAAATAAAATTGATTATGGTACTATAGGTGATGATTTACCTAATGGACTTATAAATTATCTTAAGATAGATAATACTGCGATTAAATTACTTGATGTTTCTAATTTATCTGAACAAGATAAAGATTATTATATTGAATTTAGTAATCAAAAAAACAAACCAAATTATACACTTCAGTATGCAGTTGGTGAGTGGAATTCAAATTATTTTACAGTAAAAACTAATGCACCAAGTTATTGCCCAACAAATTTATCAAAAGTATCAAAAGAACAACTCATGAATTTATATGGAGGACCTTGTATTAGTGAAAATTCATCTGTTAAATGGTATGATTCACTATTAGATGCTGGAAACACAAATGAGGAAAATCTAAATAAAATAATTGCAGTAAAATTAAATATTACAGATAAATATGAAACAGGATTATCTACAACCTTAAGATTTAAAGCAAAAATACAAGATAATACATCATTGATTGGAAATACATATCAAGTTGTAGCAAGAGGAATGACAAAATTTAATAATGAAGATTTTTATATGTATGAACCATCTGATAAAAATCAAGTTCCTGTAAATTTATCAAAACAATCAGCCGATATGAGTTATAGTAAGACTGTATATAATAATTCTACTCTTACAGTTACTCAAAGCGAAAATCCTACTGGCAAATTTGGTAATAGTATAATTGTATCAAGTGCTAAGGCATCTATAAAAGAAATTACTGTTTTAGATAGTAATGGTTCATCAAGAGATACATATTATGTAGGATCTAGTGATCCACTAGAAATAGATGTAAAACCAATAATATATAAATCAGATATGGACGCCACTATTGATAGTGCAACTATAGATGTATATCTTCCAAATTCGTTAGTAATTAGTCCTCAAGTAGGAGATAAAATGTATTCATCTACAAGAAATGATACATTAACAGAAAATGGAACAACATATAATTATACAGTTTATACATATACTTATACTTCAGATGATATAAAATATGATAATAATTCGCCATCTGGAACTATTCCAACACTTAAAATACATGCAAATATTGGTATGAATACTGTAACAGATTCAAACGATTCAGGACTAGAAGCAAAAGTATATTCAAGAATATATGGTACAGTTTTACCAGGTAATTCTGAAACTTCTATTGCTATTAATACTCCAGAAAAATTTAGAGTTGCAGTAACAAGTTTTAATATAAAAAATAACAATGCAATTGGAACACTTGGTGTAAGTAGTCCAACATATATTGATCCAAACGGAAGCTATACATATAACATGAAAGCTGCTAACATAGCGGAAGATAATGCAGAATTAGAAATGCTATATATATTACCATTCAATGGTGATGGTGTTTCAAATACAAATGGTTCAACATTTGATGGAACACTTGGAAGTTCTATTGTAGGAACATTACCTCAAGGTTACACAGTATACTATACTAAAGATAATTCTAAAACAATACTTAGTAATGAAATTACATCGACTTCTTCAGTAGAATGGCATGAATGGACAAATTATAATACATCAATTTCTGGAATAACTGCTATTAAAGTAGTATCATCTTCTGAAATAAAAAAAGGTAATTATTTCTTAGATGGTAATGGATTAACAGTTAAAATTACAACTAGTGGAAATAAAGAAGGAAGTACATATTATAATATTTTCTATATGTTACATAAAAATAGTTCACTATGTAATGATTATAACGAAAATGAAGAATGTTCAAAATCAGAAACAGGATTAAAAACATATAACTCAAATGTTTCAACAACATCGGTATATAATAGAAGTATTTCTGGATTAGTGTTCCAAGATGATGATTACGATGGATTTAGTACATATGATGAACCAAAATTATCAGATGTAATTGTCGAATTATATAAAACAGATGCAACAGTTTCAAATTCTAAAAAGCCATTAGATGTAGTAAGTGATAATGATAAAAAAGTTGCTGAATCAGTAACAAATTCAAGAGGTGAGTATAAATTTAGTGGATTAACATCGGGCAATTATTACGTTAAATATACTTTTGATTGCGATAAATATACAGCTACAGAAAAAAATAAGCAAGATTCTATATTAGGTGATATGTCTGAAAGTGATTCGGATGCTGTAATGCAAGCTGGAACTTGTAGTGCTGTTTCAAATATTTTGACCTTAAATAATGAGAAGGTTAATATTACACATATTGATTTAGGTTTAAGAGTAAGACAAATTTTTGATGTAACATTAAATAAATATATAACAAATGTTAAAGTAAATTCAAATAAGGGAACTCAATCATACGATTATGATAATGCTAAAAAGGTAAAAATTGATGTTAAAAATTTACGTAATACAACATTCCAAGTAAGTTATTTAATAGAATTAGAAAATACAAAATATTTCCCAGGAACAATTGGAAATATTATAGAAACTATACCGGATGGTATGACATTTAATCCTGATCTCCCACAAAATAAAGGATGGTATGAAAGTGATGGTAATTTATATTATTCTGATTTAAGTTCAACACTATTAATGCCAGGGGAAAAACATTATGTAACTATAGTTTTAGATTTATCAACAAATAGTGGTGGAGATTACATAAACTTTGTTGCAACTTCGGATTTAAGGGTAAAATCTATTGTAAATAGTTTTGTAGAGTTGCCTGAAGATACAGAAACAACCATTGATGAAAGTACAGAGGTAGGTGAATAATATGAAGAAGAATTTAAAAATATTTGGAATATTTATATTATTCTTAATAATAATGTTACCAATCAAAAATGTTTCAGCTTGGCAGTATTCAAGAAAAGTAGTTCAATTAAGTGACTTTACAAATGCCAAGCTTGGTTACTACCAATTAAGTAAATCTATACAATATGAATTTAGAGGTAGATTTTGGTTTCATCAAATAAGAAATAATGATAAATATTATCACGGTTATTGCTTACATGCTGGTAAGCGTGTTTATAATGAAACAACGGTTACAATGCATACTGGATTTGATAATTTGATTAGTCAAGAAACAAATAAAAAGCTAACAGCATCACAACAAGAACTTTTGAAAAATATTGTTGCAAGTGGTTATCAAAATGGTGAGAAAAAAATTGAGGGTTCAATAGTTAATCCGTCAAGTTCAATGGATACAACTTGTAAAAGTAGAAGTGCATGTCAAAATGTTTTAGTAACACAAATACTTGTATGGGAAGTAATGGAATATGCAAGAACTAATTATAACTATAATCCAAATAATTTATCTAATAATACATATAAATTTGTCAGCAGTGATTCAGCGTTAAAAAGCAAGTATGAAAAAATACTAGATACTGCAAAAAATTTATCAGATCCTGGAAAAGTACCAGCTGCGTTTGGACAAACATATACATTAAAATGGTCTGATTCAAAAAATCGTTATGAATCAGGCTTAATAGATGTTGGTGATTATAATCTAGATAAATTACCAGATGGTGTAAAGTGGTCCAAAGAAAGTGGAAAGATTAGATTATATACAACAAGTGAAATTTCAAAAGCAAAAGAAGTTTCATTTAAAATGGTAAAAGGTTCTACATCATCAGAAAGCTTATCTTTTAGATGGTTTAGATTTTCTCAACCAGGTCAAGATGTACTTATGGGAGATTATAAAAGAGAATTTACACAAAAACTAAAGGTTATAACTGAATCAGGACCATTTAAAATATATAAGAGGGATAATGACACAAAAGAATATTTAAAAGGTGCACAATTTAAAATATATAAATGTTCATCAATATCAAAGTGTTCAACTAAAGCTTCTTATACAGCAGATTTAACACAAGATTATAAATCAGAAAAGTTTGAATTAAAAAAATCAGGTTTATATTTATTTACTGAAACAAAAACTCCTGATGGATATGCTACTATGGAAGATTTCTTTATTAAATTTACAATTAAAAATGATAATACAGTAACTGCTAGTATGTTACAGTCAACAACATCATCAAGCTCATCAAGTGATTTAAGAACATCTATAGTAAAAATTTCAAAGGCTGATCCATCATGTTTACATATAGTTGTGTACAATGAATCGAAAAAAATTTCTGTAAAGAAAGTAGATGGTGAAACTAATAAAGCTATTAATGGTGCTACATTTAAAATTAAAGATGAACAAGGAAATTATTTAAAATTTAATAAAGTTAATGATAGTTATATGTTTTCGTCAACTGGAAAGATAGATACATTATATGATGCTTCAAAAAGTTCTTATACTATAAGTGCTTTACCAACAGGTAAGTATTATGTAGAAGAAACAAATGTTCCTTATCCATATATTTTATCTGGTACTCAAAAAGAAAGACAAACTGCATTTAAAATTGATTCAAAAAATTATTTAACAGTATATAACTATACTAAAAAGAAATATGAAAAATCACCAGATGCATCTATAACAATAAAAAACTATAAGACAAAAGTAGAATTAGTAAAAAAAGGTAAGAAAAATGCTAAATTACCATATGTAGAATTTGAATTATATAATAGTGATAAAACAAAACAAATTACTGTAACTAAAACTGGTGATGGTATTTATACTTATCCTGAAAATGGTACAGGTACACCAATAAAACTTATTACTGGTTCTTCTGGTAAAATTACAATATATAATTTACCAGTCGGAAAATATAATATAAAAGAAGTAAAAGCAGCAGATGGTTATTTGATAGATCCATCAGTTGAATGGAAGGAAATAACTGTAGAAGTAAAAAGAGATGGTCAAACAAGTCCTATAGGTTTATTTGAATGGCCAAATACACAAGGTGAATTCTGTTTCTATAAAATGGATGAAGATGGAAATTATATAAATGATGGTAAATTTAAAATTCAATCATATGATGAAAAAACAGGAAAATATAATGATGTTGCTTTAAATTATGATTCAAATGATAAAATGTATTCTATAGATGAACAAGGAAAGAGTAATTTATATGTATTTTCACCAATAGAAAATGGAGAAACATGTTTCAAAGATGTTAAAACAAAAGGAAAATACAGAGTAGTTGAAATAGAAGCTCCAGCAGGATTTAAATTATCAAGTGCAAATGAATCAAAGGCTGAGTTTACTGTAAATTCTGATGGATATGTTTTAGGTAACACTACAATAATAAATAAAAAAGATGAAACTGGTGAAGGTTCAGAATCTCAAGCAGAATTAATAATAAATATTTCAACAGGACAAACTGTTGTAAAATATGGTTTAATTATTTCTGTTATTGCAGTAGCAATCATTGGATTATTAATTTTAAACAAAAAAATGAGTAAAAAATAATTACTCATTTTTTTTATTTTTTTGAATAAAAATTTTAATTCTAATCAAAATATAAAAAGAAGGAGGATTTATATGAAAAAAATATTTTTAGCATTATTTGTAATTCTTTTATCTGCATGTACATTAGGCGCTGCTACTACACCAAAACAAAAGGTATCAGAATTTTTAGATAAATATAAAAATGAAAATTCTGATATTATAGAAGAATTAGTTGATACAATTAAAACTGATATTAAAGTAGCAGATCATCAAGAAAGATATAAAACTCTTATGATAAAACAATATAAGAATATGAAATATGAGATTAAAGATGAAATAATAGAGGATGATAATGCTGTTGTAGAAGCAGAAATAACAGTATATGATTATGGATCAGCTATTAGAAAAGCAAATGAATATTTAAATTCACATCCAGATGAATTTAAAAAAGAAGATAAAACAACTGCTAAAGAAGAAGATACTGTAACTACTAATGAAAAATCAGATGGTGCAAGTGTTACTAATACTGATTATGATGAAGATAAATTTATGGAATATAAAATATCTGAAATGGAAAAAGTAACTGATACAGTAAAATATACTATTGAATTTACTTTAACAAAAGTAAATGGTGAATGGCAATTAGATCAATTAAGCAATAGTGATATTGAAAAATTACATGGAATATATACTTCATAAGACTATTTATAGTCTTTTTTTCATATAGTTTATTAGAGGTATAAATATGAAGAAATTTATAGTTTTTTTAATTACATTTTTTATAGGTTTAAATACTTGTTTTGCTATATCGGTACCAAGTAATAATGCTATACTTATTGATCAAGATTCAGGCAGAATATTGTTTTCTAAAAATATTAATGAAAAGCATTTAATTGCGAGTACTACAAAAATAATGACGGCAGTACTTGCAATAGAATCTGGTAAACTAGATGATATGATTACTATTAATGAAAGTATATTAAAATCACATGGTTCTGGTATATATATTAAAGAAGGGGAAAAAATAAGTCTTAGAAATTTAGTATATGGACTACTTCTTAGAAGTGGAAATGATGCTGCGCTTGCTATTGAAGATTATTTAGGTGGTCATGATAAATTTGTTAATAAAATGAATGAAAAAGCAGGGAAAATTGGTATGAAAAATACTGTATTTAATAATCCATCTGGTCTTGATGATGATGAGACTAGTAATTATTCAACTTGTTATGATATGGCACTTCTAATGAAATATGCGAATAATTTATATGATTTTAAAGAAATAGATAGTACTAAAAAAATAATGGTTGAGACAAATGCAAATGTATATTCTTGGACCAATAAAAATAAGTTATTATTTTCATATAAATATGCAACAGGTGGTAAAACAGGTTATACAGTAAAAGCTAAAAGAACACTCGTAACAAGTGCAACAAAAAGGAATGTTAATTTAATTGCGGTTACATTTAATGATAGAGATGATTTTAATACACATAAAAAATTATATGAATATGGGTTTGCTAATTATAGTAATTATTTGATTATAAATAAGGATAAAATAAGGATAAAGTCTAAGAAATATAAAAATTTATATGTAAAGAGTAATTATTATTATCTAATGCAAAATAATGAAAGAGATAATATTAATACTACTGTAATTATGTATAATAAAAAAGATAAAACAGATGGTTCAGTTGGTTATATTGAAGTATTCTATAAAAATAATAGTGTTCATAAAGAACCAATATATGTAAAATAAAAGTTATTCAAGTGTACTGGAATAACTTTTTCTGTGTAACATTTGATAATTTTATCTATTCATGGTATACTTTTTTAGCGAGGAGGAATTCTTATGGTTAGATTACAGAAAGCAATTGCGGATTCAGGTTTTTGTTCTAGAAGAAAAGCAGAAGAATATATAGTAAAGGGAAAAGTATTTGTTAATGGTGAGAAAATTACTGAATTAGGATCAAAAGTAGAAGGTAATGAGGAAATTATTGTAGACGGAAATGCTATATCAAAGCAAGATAAAGAGTATTATATTTTATATAAACCAAGAGGAGTAATATCATCTACAAAAGATGATAAGGGAAGAAAAACAGTAGTAGATTTCTTTAGTTCAAATAAAAGACTTTATCCAGTTGGAAGACTTGATTATGATACAACAGGTATTATACTTTTAACTAATGATGGAGAATTTGCTAATATGATGCTTCATCCAAAAAATAAAATTCCTAAAGTTTATATTGCAAAACTAGAAGGAATTATAGATGGTTATTCAATTAAAAAAATAAAAAGTGGAATAGTAATAGATGGTATAAAATGTATTCCTGATAGAGTAAAATTAAAAAGTGCTGATAAAAAGAGTAATACATGTATTGTTGAAATAACTATTCATGATGGAAGAAATCATGAGGTTAAAAGAATATTTGAAAGTGCCGGATATAATGTTATTAAATTAAAAAGAGAGTCAATCGCATTTTTAACACTTCAAGGTTTATCATCTGGTGAATTTAGAAAACTTACTATAAAAGAAGTAAAACAATTATATGCATATACTAATGACATAAAACGTAAATAAGTTTTATGTTTTTTTATTTTGTAAGTGTTGTTCCTGGATAATAATGAGATAAAATATCTTTATAACTATATCCAGCATTTGCCATACCATTTGCGCCATATTGACTCATACCTACACCATGACCATATCCTCTAGTTGTAATATTTGCATTATTATCACTAATACTAATATCGAAGTCAGCACTTCTAAGACCTAATAGTTCTCTTACTTTTTTACCAGAAAAGTTATTTCCATTGATATTAATTTCTTTTATATTGCCTCCATCTGTATAACTAAGAATACTTATTACAGAATCATTATTTAAACTTAATCCAAGTTTATTTGATATTGTATCAAGCGGCATATTTATTGTTCTTAAATAACTGGATGCATTTTTATCATATTCGGATGATACAGAAATAAGGTATGGATAATAATTTCCAAATACATCAAGTGATGATTCTGTTTTACCATTATTTGTAGAGTGGTATAATGCTTCAATATAATTTCCATTATAGCTCAAATATTCTCCATTTGTATTTTCAACAGCATTTTTAATTTTATTATAATATGTATTAAAACTATTTTCCCATTTATTTTTCATTTGATCTATGTCAATGTAACTTTGAGTACTTACTGTATCTGTTAATTTTTTTCCAGTTTGTTTTGCTTTTAATGCATATGTTCTAGCAAGCACACTTTGTGCTTTCAATGCTTCCAAATTAAATGATGCAGGCATCTCAGATGATACAACTCCTATTAAATAATCAGTCATATTAAGGTTAATTACGCTTCCATTTGACCTATAAACGGCAATTTCTGACACACTAGAGTTGGTTGTGTTATTAACGCTTGTATTATCTGTATTAGTATGCTCTGTATTTACAGACTTTTCTACATTTTTACTAATATTTTGACTATTATTTACATTTTCCTTAGTTTCGTTTACATCATTATTTACTATTATATTGTCATCTGTTTTTTCTTCATTATCACTATGTGCAATATATGGTATACTTGTATCAATATTCGGAACATATTTCATAGATACGTCATCATTAAAATTATTATTTGTTAGTATAATACTTCCAATTATTACTCCAGAACATGTAAGAACAATTTTATTAAAATTTATTTTTAAACTATTTAAAAATTTCTTTAGTTCCTTTTTAAAATTTGTTTTAGTATTTTTAAAATTCCCAAAGTCATAATTAATATTTAAATCTATATAAAGTGTTTCATTTTTTATTATATAATTATCAAACATATTTATCACCATTACTAATTTGAACACTTTTTTCTTTTAAATACTTGTTATTTAATAAATTATATGTTATATTAATAGAGTAATTTTTATGGCGGAATTGGTGAAGTGGTTAACACGGCAGATTGTGGCTCTGTTATGCAAGGGTTCGACTCCCTTATTTCGCCCCATT
>OLPW01004071.1_pt1 | contig 10708 bp, 8 predicted proteins | sample 1672161 | NCBI WGS metagenome assembly OLPW01 (sample SAMEA3136654, study PRJEB25190) | human gut metagenome
TTTATACATTCCTTTAAAACTGTGATTCCACCTATTCCTGAATCAAATATTCCTATCATTTTTACACCTTCAAAATTATATATATATTATACGCATATGACATATATTTTTCAACATTTTAATTATACAAAAAAAGAAGTTTAATCTTCTTTTTCACTTAGCATTTTATAATAATTAAATTTTAAAATTGCATTATTTTTATTATCCTCAAATAATAAATCAGCATTCTCTTTATTTATCTTTTTTAAGTTTTTATATCTTTGTTGTTTTAATAAAAATTCATTATATAAATCAAAATCAACATTTTTGCTATCAAGAATTAATTTTTTATCCACAGGATTATATCTGAAAATTGGAAAATATCCACATTTGGTTGCTAAGGCTTGCATTTCTAAACTATTTGTCATTCCACCTTCTATACCATGAGATATACAAGGAGCATACGCAATAATTAATGATGGTCCCTTATATTCTTCAGCTTCTTTCATAGCTTTTATAACTTGATTCATATTAGCGCCTAAATTTATTTGGGCTACATAAACATCTGGATATGACATAGCTATACGTGCTAAATCTTTACTGTTATTTTTCTTACCACTAGTTGCAAATGAGGCAATAGAGCCTTTAGGACTAGCTTTTGATGCCTGCCCTCCTGTGTTTGAGTATACCTCCGTATTAAGGACTAGGATATTAACGTTATCATTACTTGCTAAGATGTGGTCTATACCACTAAATCCTATATCATAAGCCCATCCATCTCCACCAATAATCCAAGTACTTTTTTTAATTAAGTAGTCTTTTATTTTCTTTAATTCTTCTGGAATGTCATTAGTTAAATTATCATACACATACTTAGTTGTTTTATAATCATCCATATTATTTAACCACATTTCAAACAATTCTTTATTTGAATTATTTAAATTACTGTGGATTATTTTTTTGATTCTATTTTTCATGGTTTTATCTGCCATATACATTCCATATCCATATTCAGCATTATCTTCAAATAAAGATGATGCCCAGGGTAGATTGTAAGGTAGATTTGGAATACTTCCTCCATAAATAGATGAACATCCGGTAGCGTTAGCAATAATCATTTCATTTCCAAATAATTGGGTTAGAATTTTGATATAAGCTGGTTGTCCGCATCCAAGACAGGCTCCTGGGTATTTTATTTTTGGTTTTTTAAATTGGCTAGTCATAATACTATTTTTAGATTCTATTTCTTTATCTTTAATGTTTTCTAACAAGTAATCAGCTATTTTTTGTTCTTCGGATTGGTTTAAAATATCTTCCATAATTAAGGCTTTACTATTTCTTAATCCTGGACATGTATTTACACATAATCCACATCCTGTACAGTTTTTAATTGAAATACCAATTATAAAGTAATTATCTTGAAGATTTTTATCCAATGGTTTTATACATCTTTCTTTTATTTTTGATGGCATTAATTGATATTCTTCTTCGTCTACTAGGTATGTTCTGATTACACTATGGGGACATACAAAGGAACAACGATTACAACGAATACAATTACTATTTAGCCACTTTGGAACAAATTCACTTATTGCACTTTTGTTTAGGTTTGTTTCATTGAAAGTTCCATCTTGATGTTCTAGGAAGGCTGATGTTGGTAATTCATTTCCTTTTCTTTGTCCAATCATTTCATACAATCCTATTTTTTCTTGGGCTTGTTTTATTTCGTTATTTAGTTTTATTTCTTTAATATATTTAGTTGCTGCTTCTATTGCTTGGTAGTTACTTTCAACTACTTTTTCGCCTTTTTTACTAAATTTATTTTTAATATATTCTTTTAGTTTTTCTTGGGCTTTATCAAAATCAATTAGGTGTGTTAGTTTTAATATAGCGTTTTCCATAATCATACTTATTTTGTTATTAAGTCCTGATTCATGAGCTATTAAGTAGGCATTAATGGTATATATTTTAATTTTTTTATCAAGTAAATCTTTTTTATTTTGACTACTCATTAGTTCGTTTATTTCTTCTTCATTTCGAACGGTATTAATAATACAAATTCCATTTTCACAAATATTATTAAACATATCAAAATCAGAAAGATAGCTATCTTTTGATACGACAACTACACTAGGGTTTTCAACATAGTATGGTTTTCTTATAATATCATCTTTAAAACGAAGATGACTAACTGTTACCCCACCTGATTTTTTAGAATCGTATTCAAAGTATCCCTGAACATATTTATCTGTATTATCACCTATTAGTTTGATAAGTGATTTAGAGGCGCTTATCATTCCATCACTACCGTATCCATAAATAAGCATTTCTTGGGCATTATTTATTTTATAATTTTGAATTTCAAGGCTAAGATGCGTTACATCGTCGTTAATTCCAATGACAAAATTATCTCTAGGATTATCTAACATATCATATACAGCTTTTATTTGAGCTGGGGTTGTGTTTTTACTTGATAGTCCATATCTTCCACCTACGATCGAAATATTTTTATTTTTTAAGGCGTTAGAAATATCTAAGTATAATGGTTCTCCTCCACTTCCTGGTTCTTTAGTTCGATCTAATACAGCAATTTTTTCAACTGTATCTGGTAAAACGTTAAGTAGGTATTTTGAACTAAATGGACGATATAGATGCACTTCAATTAATCCAATGTTTTCTTTACTATCTGTTATATATTCTTTAATTGTATCTGTTACTGATCCCATTGCTACTATTATTTTTTTTGCGTTTTTACTTCCATAATAGTTAAATGGTTTATAGTTAGTATTAGCTTTTTCATTTATTTTTTCCATGTATTCGTTAACGATATCTGGTAGTTGTTCATAATATTTATTTCTTACTTCCATATTTTGAAAATAAATATCATCATTTTCATTAACGCCTCTTGTTACAGGATGAAGAGGGTTTAGAGCTTTATTTCTAAATCTATTTAATGCTTCATAATCGATTAGTTCTTTTAAATCTTCTTGTTCTAATACTTCAATTTTATTTATTTCATGACTTGTTCTAAATCCATCAAAAAAGTGAAGGAATGGTAGACTCGATTTTATAGCTGAAAGATGAGCAACAGCTGACAAGTAGGCTGCATCTTGTACTGATGATGATGCTAACATGGCAAATCCAGTCATACGAGTTGCATAAATGTCTTGATGATCTCCAAAAATTGATAAGGCATGGGTAGATAAACTACGGGCTGCTACATGGATTACTCCTGGTAACATTTCTCCAGCTATTTTATACATATTAGGAATCATTAAAAGTAGTCCTTGACTTGCTGTAAAGGTTGTTGTTAATAGTCCTGCTTGAAGTGATCCATGAACCATTCCGGCTGCTCCAAGTTCACTTTGCATTTCAACTACTTTTACTTCATCATTAAAAACATTTAGACGATGGTTACTACTCCATTCATCTAAATGTTCAGCCATAGGACTTGAAGGTGTTATAGGATATATTCCAGCAACTTCTGTAAACATGTATGCTGTATAGCTACAAGCTTCATTTCCATCTATAGTCATTATTTTTTTCATATAACCACTCTTTTCATCATATCTATTAATAGTATATAGGAATTTTATGCATTTATAAAGTCTTTAGTATAAAATTCACATTTTTTTCCAAAATAATAAAAAAAGCTTGATTTTGATTAGTATTTTTGGTATTATTATATTGCTTATGGCGAGATAGCTCAGTTGGCTAGAGCAATCGGTTCATACCCGATAGGTCGAGGGTTCGAATCCCCCTCTCGCTACCATATGAATAATTAAAGGACTTGTAAAAAGTCTTTTTTTATGTTATTATGTATTCAGCAAGAACATTTGCATAAAATAAAAAAGGGAACATTCAGTTCGACAAGTTGAATGTCTACCCATAATTGTTGTTAGACACTTATCTTTGCAGATGAGTGTCGTTTTTTATTAACATAATGTACTACTTCAAAATAATGAAGAGTAAAGCTATTAATAAGATGATAATAATGATTAAAGAAGAAACTATTGAAAATTCGGTTAAAACACTACTATCAGATATATTAGAATATGATAATGTTGTTAATGATATGTATGAAGATAATGTTTTAGCTGAAGACGATATCGAAGAATTAGATTTAAGTAAAGAAAAAGATGATTTTGAAAGATAATTAGTAAAATAATGTTTCAAATAGAAAAAAAGTATGATATACTAAGTAACTAGACAAAGGGAGGTTTTGTAATGACTATTGCACAAGCAGAAAGATTTTATGAACAAGACACAAAAGATTATGAAATAGAAAAAAATAAAGATTTTTTAAATTGGTTAAAAGCCTCAATAAAAGATGGTTATCATTGTTTTATGGAAACAGAAGAATTACAAGAATTAATTAATAATATTGTTAATTGGTATGAAATCAAGTATCCTGAAAGAGAATTAGAATATTTTGAAGGAACTAGACATATGAACTTTCAAGATATTAAGAGAATTTCTGATGTAATGAATATTAGACAATTACTATATAGATTACCACATAATCAATTATGTTTAATGGAATGTGGATATAGAGCAAAAGGTTGGGGACAACATCCAATTTATAAAAATGGTAAAGAAGTTGACTGGAAAGTTCAAATATTTATGAGAATAGATAGAAAAAATGAAGAAGAATGTAATCCATGGCTTGGTAAAGCATCATATTTTTTACTTCATGCTGATCATATGACTGGTGAAGTATCAAAAGACTATGAGTTAGAAGAATACATAGATAATGATGAAAATATAAATTTAGATGAATTATTATCAATTTTTAATAAAAAATATATTGATGAATTAGATTTTACCGAATTAAAAGAGAGTGTTTATGATCATAATTGTGATATGGAATTAAGACATAGAATTTTACAATTAGTTGCACTTAAATTATTATATTCAAGAAATACTATTCCTGAAAGAGGATATGAAAGAGCAAAAAGATTTATAAATGAATTTAATAAAAAATTAGGCCTTACATTATCTGCAGAACAAATTGATGAAATAATTCATAGAGATTACACTAATGGTGAAAAATGGGAATATGTTTTAAAAACTTATGTCGATGAAGATGGCGAAGAACATTCATATTGGACAGTTGAAGATGTAGCAAAAAAAGAACAACCAAAAGAAGAATCTAAAGGAATAAAAAGATTAGCGAAAAGAATGTTTAATAAAAATAGATAATAAAAAAATAAGGGCTAGTAAAGACTTATTAATACAAATAAGGATTACTATGCTCTTTTTTAGTAGTTAGGAGTGAATTATGTTAAAAATATTTATTGGACCAAACGGGTATGGAAAAACTTACGAACTAGAAAGAATTAAAAAATCATTATTTGATGAAGATAAATCTAGTGATGAAACTAACAATAAGATTAATACTGAATTGCAAAAAAACAAATATTATATGTTCAGTGAAATTTTAGAAAAAGAAATTGGATATAATGGAGATAAAGGAAATTTACCAAAATTTTTAGATTACTTAACAAATTATAATGATTATGAGAAATATTTTCCAATTGTAAAAGATTAAAAAAGTTATACAAATTTTACTAAAAAATGTTGAAATAAACTATATCTATGGTAAAATGTATCTAGTGATTAGTTGTTTATCAACTATTCCTAAAGTTTCGGATATACTATTTGTCCGTACCATATTAATAATTAAAGGACTTGTAAAAAGTCTTTTTTTATGTTATTATGTATTCAGCAAGAACATTTGCATAAAATAAAAAAAGGGAATACTTAACTTTGCAGAGTTGAGTACTTACCCTACTTATGGTTAAGCACTTAATCTATGTCAGATTGAGTGCTGTTTTTCTTATATATGCTATCTTACTAAAGTAAAAAGTAAGGCTATCAATAAGAAGATAATGATGACTAAAGAAAAAATTAAAAAATCTTTCTTGTGCATTCCTATCAGCCTCCTTCCCTTTTTAGTTGGAGGCAAGCACCCAACAGTTAAATATTCCTATACTTATTATAGCGAACATTTGTTCTCAAATCAACAAATTTATGTTAATAAAATAAAACTATAATTCGTGATAAATTAGATAGCTAAATTTGAACTGTAAAAGTTCAAGTTTTTATTATTAACTAAATTTGTGGTATAATCAAGATGTAAGTATATTAAGGAGATAAATATGAAAGAACCTTTACTATATAGAATTACAAGACCAATAATTAAAGTTTTATTTAATTTTGTCTACCGACCTACCTATATAGGTTTAGAAAATATTCCTGAAAATAAAGCCTGTATTTTAGCTGGAAATCATACAAATTATCTGGATTGTCTACTTTTAATTTCAGCAACCAAAAGAACAATTCATTTTCTTGCTAAAGACGATTTGTCAAAAGGAGTTAAAAAAATAATTTTTAATAATATGGGAATTATTGCTGTAAATAGAAAAAAACATGATGGTAAATCACTTAAAATAGCCTGTGATTTTTTAAAGGAAAATAAAGTTATTGGAATTTTTCCTGAAGGTACAATAAATAGAACTGATAATACTATAATGCCTTTTAAAATTGGAGCTGTTAAAATGGCAAATGATACATCTTCGTATATTGTTCCTTTCACAATTAAAGGAAAATATAAAATTTTTAGAAAAACAGTTATACTTCAAATATATAAACCATATAAAGTTAAAGATGATTTAAATATTGAAAATGAAAAATTAATGAAAAAAATAAAAAAAGAACTGGAGGCAATATAATGGGAATATTTAATACTAAATTATTTCGTTTTTTCGGTTTTAAACAAAAACCTAATGCACCTTGGAATAAGTATTATAATAAAGAAGATATGGATTTGAAAATTCCTAATACTTCTTTATATCAATATTTTTTAGATAGTATGCAAAAACATTCTAATTTAAATGCTATAGATTATTATGGAACTAAAATTACTTATAAACAATTATCAGATAAAATTGATGATTGTGCGAACTCCTTTTTAAGTTATGGTATTAGAAAAAATGATGTTGTAACAATTTGTATGCCAAATACACCAGAAGGTATAATTGCTTTTTTTGCCTTAAATAAAATTGGGGCTATTTCTAATATGGTTCATCCATTATCAAGTGAAAATGAAATCAAAAAAACTTTAATTGATACATCTAGTGTTATGTTAGTTTTAATTGATATGGATTATAAAAAAGTTAAAAATATTATAAACGAAACAGAAGTTTATAAAACAATTATTGTTAGGCCAAATAATTCAATGCCTTTCTTTATGAACTTAGGATATTCGATTACAATGGGTTATAAAACAGAGTTACCACGAAGAGATAAAAATTATATTCTATGGAATGATTTTATCAAGGATGGTAAAAATTATAATAAAAAAAATTACAAATATGTTGGTAAAAAAAATACACCTGCTGTTATGTTACACAGTGGTGGATCAACTGGTAATCCTAAGGCTATTGTTCTTTCTAATGGTAATTTTATTACTTTAGTCGAACAAGCAAAAATTGTCTTTGATGAATTAGAAGTTGGGGATAAATGTTTATCTATTATGCCCATTTTTCACGGCTTTGGTTTAGGTGTATGTGTTTATACTCCTTTATGTGTTGGAGCTGAATGTATCGTTCTACCTCAGTTTAAACCAAATGAATTTGGAAAATTACTAAATAAGTATAAACCAGAATTTGTTATAGGTGTACCTACTTTATTTGAAGCTTTATTAAAAACAGAAAAACATGAAAAATTAAAAATGAATTACTTAAAATATGTTATTTCTGGTGGTGATACCTTAAAAATAGCAATGGAAAATAAAATTAATAATTTCTTAGCAGATCATGGAGCAAACACTAGAATTATTCAAGGATATGGTATGAGTGAATCTTTAGCAGCTATTGCTTTAGGATTTAAAAACATTGTTAAAAAGGGATATATTGGTGTTCCTTTTCCTGGGTGCTATATCGGGATATTTTCACCTGATGATAAAGAAGTACCATATGGTACTGAGGGTGAGATTTGTGTTAGTGGACCAAATGTTATGTTAGGATATTACAACAATGAAAAAGAAACTAACTTAGCGCTTCATATTCATGAAGATGGTAATGTATGGTTACACTCTGGTGATTTAGGAATAATGGATGAAAATGGTTTTATAAAATATACAAGTAGATTAAAAAGGCTTATTATTTCATCTGGTTACAATGTTTATCCAAGTCAAATTGAAGCCTTAATTGAGACCCATCCTGCTGTTATGCTTTGTAGTGTTGTTGGTATCGCTCATCCTTATAAAATTGAGGTTCCTAAAGCTTTTATTGTTTTAAATAAAGGTTATAGAAAAAGTGATGAATTAATTGAAGAATTAAAAAAGATGTGTGCGAAAAATTTACCAAAGTATGCTAAAGTACATGAATTTGAATTTAGACGTTCTCTTCCTAGAACGATGGTTGGTAAGGTTGATTTTAGAAAATTACAAGAAGAAAATATGAAGAAAAGGTTAGAAGATAGTGATGAAAAATAAGCAGTTTAAAGGAGAATTTGGATATAAACTATTAACTCCTATTATGAGGGTATTATTTAGAATATATTATAATCCAAAGATCATTAACAAAGAAGCAATTCCAAAGGATGGCCCTATCTTAATTGTTGGAAATCATAAACATATATATGATCAATGTTTGACTATTATGGCAACTAAAAGACCTATTCATTATATGGCTAAAAAAGAGTATTTTGAAGGTAAATTAGCTTGGTTTTTCAAGTTTGTTGGTTGTATTTGTGTGAATCGTAATGGCAATGATAAAGCAGCTAAAAATTATGCAATTGATATTTTAAAAAATAATGGTGCGATTGGTCTTTTTCCTGAAGGTACCAGAAATAAGACTAGTAAATTGTTACTACCTTTTAAATTCGGTACTGTTTCAATGGCTCAAAAGACAAATGCCACTATTATTCCTTTTGGTATTATTGGTGATTATAAATTTAGAAGTAAAAACTTAACTATTAAATATGGTACTCCTTTCAAGGTCAATGATCTTACTTTAGAAGAAGCTAATAATAAATTATACAATGAAGTAAAAAGTTTAATAACAAAGTAAAGCCAGGGTAATCCTGGCTTTTAAAATTCTTTATCAAATCGTGCTAGTTCATTTACTTTTTTTAAAGCAAATATATATATTATTACTGAATATATTATATATATTATTTGATATTTATGCTTGTGCAATCTTTTTTCCGTACAATTGTTTTCTCACAAAGTAATAGCAGATAACCTGTAAGATGATCGTTATAATCCATGATGCCGGATATGAAATAAATAAAATATCTAACGACCTGTGACTTGGGAAGATCCAGAAGATCCATACGATTCTTGTTCCAACCGTTCCAATGATCGAAAGGATCATCGGCACACCAGAACGCCCCATTCCACGCAACGCACCTGGAAACAGATCCATGAATCCACATAGGAAATAGGTTACTGTTGTATATAATAAGATTTCCATTCCACACTGAATAACCTTTGGATTGCTTGTATAGATCGTCAAAAGTTTTGGTCCAAAGAAATATGCACTATTTCCAAGGATCATCATTGCTATAAATGATAAAATCAAACAATCAATCAATACTCTGTCCATTCGTTTCCATTTTCCAACGCCATAATTCTGGCTTGTAAAGCTCATACATGCCTGAGTTACCGCATTGACTGTCACATATAAGAAGCCAAAAATATTATTCGCCGCGGTATATCCAGCCATTGCGATCGAACCAAATGAGTTTACAGATGACTGAAGCAGTACATTTGAAAAGTTAATGACTGTGCTCTGGATTCCTGCTGGAATTCCTACTTGGAAGATTTGTTCTAAATACTCTACGTTAATCTTTAATTTTGAAAATCGCAACTGATAACTTGTCTGTGACTGATACAGGCAGCGTAATACAAGAACACTTGAAATAAACTGCGAGATCACAGTTCCGATCGCTACTCCAGCTACTCCAAGATGAAAAATGATCACCAGACACATATTAAGTCCTGCATTCGCGATTCCTGCTATGATCAGGAAAAATAACGGACGTTTTGTATCTCCAACGGCTCTTAAGATTGATGCACCATAATTATAAAGCATAAAAAATGGCATTCCCATAAAATAAATTCTCATATAAAGTGTTGAAAGATTGATTACATCATCTGGTGTATCCATCAGTTCTAACACTGGTTTTGCAAAGATCAAACCTACAAATACCATTATAATCCCGCTGATCAATGCAAGTGTGATCGCCGTATGTACAGTCTCTGACATCTCTTTGTCCTTACCCGCTGCATAAAATCTCGCTGATAATACATTCGCTCCCAATGAGATTCCAATAAACAAATTGGTAAACATATTGATCAGGGCTGTCGTAGAACCAACTGCTGCCAATGACTGGCTTCCACTAAATCTTCCAATTACGATAATATCGACTGCATTAAACATCAATTGCAGGATTCCTGATAACATCAACGGTAACGAAAATGATATTAGTTTGTCCATGATCGTCCCATTGCACATATCAATTTCATATTTACTGCGTTTTGTTATTGAACTCATAATTCATCCTCTTCTTATTATTTATAATGAATCTTTTCCAGAATATCATCTTGTATACCCATTCGCTGACAAGTGCATCATACACATCTGATTGCTTTTTTCTTTTTCATGAATCTGATCTGAAACTATGGAGATTAATCTTCTTTGTTTGGCATATAATTTAA
>OLPW01004075.1_pt1 | contig 10703 bp, 8 predicted proteins | sample 1672161 | NCBI WGS metagenome assembly OLPW01 (sample SAMEA3136654, study PRJEB25190) | human gut metagenome
TTACAGACTCAATGGGCAGAATGCACGGTGACGCTCAGTTTGCAGGTTCATCTTCAGTTCCTGCTCATGTTGAGATGATGGGTCTTATCGGTATGGGTAACAACCCAATGGTAGGCGCTACAGTTGCATGTGCAGTTGCAGTTTACGAGGGATTAAATAAATAATAAACCTTTCGGTTAATGCAATTAGGGAGGTCGCAGAGTTTTTTCTGTGACCTCTCGTTTTGAGTTCGGATTTATACAAAGTATATAACAAGGGGTTATAATATGAGTAATTGGAACACATTTTTAAAGTCTGTACCTGCCGGCGTGATGATTGGATTGGGTGTTACAGCATTTATTTCATCTGAAAACAAAGTATTCGGTTCAATTTTGTTCTGCCTGGGACTTTTTGGTATATGTGCTTTTGGGTTTAATCTTTTTACAGGCAAAATCGGCTATGTTATTCCTACAAAAAATAATCCGAATTGCCTTATGATTTGGCTCGGTAACCTTGTCGGTTGTCTTATAACAACAGTTCCGCTGAGGTTTGCAAATCCTAAATATAACGAGGCAGCTGTTGTTCTTGCTGAAAATAAACTTTCGCAGAATTTTTTGCAGACATTTATTCTCGGTATTTTTTGCGGTATGATTATGTATATTGTTGTAGAAAATTACAGCGCAAACAGCAGTCCGCTCGGCAAATATCTCGGTATTTTCCTCGGTATTCCCGCTTTTATATTTGCAGGCTTTGAACACAGTATTGCAGATATTTGTTATTTTTCTTATGCAGCGTCATCACTTGAACAGGTTGCGAAAATGTTTATTTACATATTAACAGTATCTGTCGCAAACGGCGTAGGCTCTATAATTTTCAGAGCATTTACTGTAATGTATAAGGAAAAAGTTAAAAAGTAAATTTGAATATAACATTTATATGTAAAAATATTCGGTCGGTAATTGTTGAAATTGCCGACCTTTTGCATTTTTATTAAAAAGGTATTGATTTTGTTGAAAATTTATGCTATACTTACAAAGTAATTGCAAGCCAGTTAAGCGTGCAATTAAGTGAGCGACAGGCCCTGTACGATTGGGGTCTGTGAATCATGTCAGGCGGGGAACCGAGCAGCATTAAGCAGTATTGCCGATGCGATGCAGTAAGTCTGTCGTTCACTTATTTGCATGATGCCGTATAATATTCGGCTGACGGCTTGCATTTTTTATTGAAGAGAGGTGTTTTGTATGTACCGTGTGCTTTACCGCAAGTGGCGACCTGCCGTGTTTACCGATGTTTCGGGACAGGAGCATATTACCTCGACTTTGCAAAACGAGGTTTCGTCCGGCAGACTTAACCACGCTTACCTCTTTACAGGCTCACGAGGAACAGGCAAAACCACCTGCGCAAAAATTCTTGCCAAGGCTGTAAACTGTCTTAATCCGCAAAACGGCAATCCTTGCGGCGAATGTGAAATCTGCAAGGGTATTGATGATGGAAGTATTCTTGATATTGTCGAGATGGACGCCGCATCTAACCGTAAAATTGATGATATTCGTCAGATAATTGACGAGGTACAGTTTAAGCCCGCAAAGTGCAAATACAGGGTGTATATTGTCGATGAGGTACATATGCTTACCACAGAGGCTTTTAACGCTCTTCTTAAAACGCTTGAAGAACCGCCCGAGCATGTAATTTTTATACTTGCCACTACCGAGGTTCACAAGCTGCCGCAGACAATCCGTTCAAGATGCCAGCGATTTGATTTTCACAGAATACCGCCTAAGGCGATAGCAGACAGAGTAGAGTATGTGGTTTCGCAGGAAAATGCAGAGATTACCGAGTCGGCGGCGCTTATGCTTGCATCTGTTGCAGACGGCGCACTTCGTGACGCACTTTCGCTTTTGGACAGTTGTCTTGCCGTAAGTTCTCATATTGATGAGGAAGTAGTCCGCAATGCAGCGGGACTTGTAAGCCAAACATATCTTTTTGAACTTGCAACGGCTATAATTAACAAGAATCCCACAAGGTCGCTTGAGATAATAGACAGGCTGTATTCCGAGTCAAAGGATATGGCAAGGCTTTGTGATGAACTTGTTGAACATTTCAGAGCATTGATGCTTATTAAAACAATCAAAAATCCGAGAGATATTCTGATAATGTCGGACGATGAGTTTGAGCAGGCAGTTACGCAGTCGGATTATCTTTCGCTTGCAGATATAGTTTTCTATATGGATGTGCTTTCAAGGGCATATCAGCGAATGGGCAGGGGAACAGGCGACAGAACAGAGCTTGAGATGGCTCTTGTAAAGCTGTCGGCAACCGAACTTGACGGCACGGTAGAGGCATTGACCGCAAGAGTTACTGCACTTGAAAAAGCGGTAAAGCGTGGAATTACCGTAAATTACGCACAGCCTGCACAGCAGAGCGTACAGGCGGAAGCTGCGCAATTGGCAAGTATACCGAATACACAGACCGAAGTTGAGGAACCGTTTGCAAAACTCGAACCGGAGCACAAGAAAGCACCTGTTGCAAAGCCTGCACCGGAGGTTAAGCCTGTTGCGCAGAGAGCAAGCGTAAACCTTGACGAACTTTACGATAATGCAGTGCCTTTTGCAAGATGGGTAGAAGTAGTTGACAGCCTGAAATCGGTTTCAAGGTCAATAGCGGCAGCCTTTGCAGGTTCGACAGCTTACGAAAGCGGAAATTACCTTTTGATTGACACAAACAATGAGCTTGCGTTTGATTTGTTAAGACAAAACGGCAGAAGAACAGAAATAAAGCAGACTTTACTTGAATTGACAGGCAAAAATTACAGCCTCGGACCTTATAAAAGGTCAACACCTAAAAAAGTTGAAAAAACAGACCCGCTCAACTCTCTTGTGCAAAGCCTTGAGGGCAGCGGAGTAGAAATAACACAAGAATAAATATGTAATTGAAAGGATGTTTTTAATATGAAAGCAAGATTACCAAAGGGCTACGGCAACGGTGGCGCAAACAACATTCAGCAGCTCGCTCGTCAGGCTCAAAAGTTACAGGACGATATGGAGCAGGCTTCACAGGAGCTTGAGGCAAAAGAATACACAGCTACATCGGGCGGCGGCGCAGTAAGCGTAACATTAACAGGTAAGATGGAACTCACAAAGATTGATATTTCTCCTGATGTTGTTGACGCCGAAGATGTAGAGATGCTTTCCGACCTTATTATTGCAGCTACAAACGAGGCTTTAAGAGCTGCTCGTAAGGAAAAGGAAGACACAATGGAAACTATTTCAGGCGGACTTAACATTCCGGGAATGTTTTAATAATGTCTAATTATAATGTTGCTCCCCTCGAAGTGTTGGTGGAGCAGTTTGAAAGAATGCCCGGTATCGGTCACAAAACAGCGCAAAGACTTGCATATTATGTGCTTAACCTGTCAAAAACAGACGCAGAGGCACTTGCAAAGGCTGTGACTGATGCTCACACAAAAATCCATTATTGCGCAGAGTGCTGTAATCTTACGGATAAAGAACTTTGTCCCGTATGTGCAAATCCCGCAAGAGATAAGTCGGTTATTTGTGTGGTTGAAACTCCCCGTGACGCCTCAGCAATCGAAAAAACACACGAGTACAACGGTGTGTATCATATTTTGCACGGCTCAATTTCTCCGCTTAACGGAATCGGCCCCGATAACATTACCATAAAACAGCTTTTGGCAAGGTTTAACGGAGATGATGTTAAAGAGGTTATTATGGCAACAAACCCGACCGTAGAGGGTGACGCAACAGCTTTATATATTTCAAAGCTGTTAAAACCGCTCGGAGTTAAGGTTACAAGACTTGCTTACGGTATCCCCGTCGGAGGAGATCTTGAGTATGCCGATGAATACACACTTGCAAAGGCTCTTGAAGGCAGGAGTGAAATATAATGGCTTCATTAAAAACAGTAGCGCAGAACAAAAAGGCACATCACGATTATTTTATTGAAGAATCTTTTGAGGCAGGCATTGAGCTTTGCGGAACAGAGGTAAAATCAATCCGTGCAGGCAGAGTAAACCTTAAGGACAGTTGGTGCTCTATAGTTGAGGGCGAAATTTTCATAAACGGAATGCATATTTCTCCCTATGACCACGGCAATATTTTTAATCGTGACCCAATGCGTGTGCGCAAACTGCTTATGCACAAAAAAGAAATCAACCGCCTCTTTGGTATTGTAAAACAGACGGGCTATTCACTTATACCGATAAGTCTTTATTTTAAAGACAGCAAGGTTAAAGTGCAGGTGGGTCTGTGCAAAGGTAAAAAACTTTACGATAAGAGAGAGGATATGGCAAAACGCTCTGCAAAACGAGATATGGAGCGTGCCATTAAGGAGCAAAACAGATTTTAAATTAAACAGGCAAAAACAAGCAAAAAGCGCGTAACAGTATAACTTTTCGCGATCAAAATTATAAAAGTTCGGTCAGAGAATGTCGTAAAAATGTGATAACCTCTGACCTGATTTTTTATTAAGGTTTAGTAAAGTGATAATCGAGTGACAACGCTTGAAAACCACTAAACTATCCGTTGCGGTTATAAAATCTTAACAGTGCAAATCATAATTTTAAATAAAATCCGTTAAACACAAAATACCGTTGCGTTTTGGCTGCAGAGGTATTTATTTTTTTGCTGCTAATTTGTATAAAAATGGCGTAAAAGATTGACTTTTTGTATTATTTGAATTAAAATTATATAATAGCTTAGTGTGGAAAAAACAGCACTGCTTTGCGGTGCGAAAGGAAAATTATATGAAAATCAAGAGCTTGTTTGTCGGTGATACCGACAATACTTTTATTCAGTTTTTCAGGTATTGCTTTGTAGGCGGTTTTGCCTTTGTTGTTGATTTTGGCGTAATGACGCTTTTAACAGAGGTTTTCTCGGTTTATCCCGTGGTTTCGTCAACCGTTTCTTTTGTTGCGGGTTTGTTGGTAAATTACCTGCTCAGTACATTTTGGATATTTAAAAATTCAAAAATAAAAAACAGATTTGCGGAATTTCTTGCCTTTGCACTTATCGGTGTAATCGGTCTCGGAATTAATGCCGCAATTATCTGGCTTTTCCAAAATCCGCTTGCGACAGGTCTTGTGTTTGGCGGCGAATCTGCTGTGGTAAACGGCGAAACAAAGTATTTCTGGCTTTGGGGTATTCAGTATTACCACATCGGCAAGATAGTTTCTACTGTAGTTGTATTTTTATGGAACTTCTGCGGCAGAAAATTTATTTTATTTGATAAGAGCAAAAAATAATTTTGTTACAGATAGAGAGGAAATATAATGAAAAAAGTAATTATTATCGGAGCGGGTCCTGCCGGTATCACAGCGGCAAACGAGCTTTTAAAGGATACAAAAGGCGAATATGATGTTACAATTCTTGAGGAAACAGAGCGTATAGGCGGTATTTCTCAAACGGTACGCTACAACGGCAACCGTATGGACATCGGCGGTCACCGCTTTTTCTCAAAGAGCGACGAGGTAATGAATTGGTGGAGCGAGCTTATGCCTGTACAGGGCAAGCCGTCTTTTGACGATAAAATTCTCGGCAGAGAAAAGCCGCTGGTTGAAAACGGCCCTGACCCCGAAAAGGACGACAAGGTTATTCTTGTGCGTGACAGAGTTTCAAGAATTTACTATAACAAGCACTTCTTTGATTACCCCGTTACAATGTCGGCGGCAACAATTAAAAATATGGGCTTTCTCACCACAATGAAAGCAGGTTTCAGCTATCTTAAATCCGTAATGTTCAAAAAGCCCGAAGATTCTCTTGAGAATTTCTACATTAACCGTTTCGGCAAGGTGCTTTATTCAATGTTTTTTGAGGGCTATACAGAAAAGCTGTGGGGCAGACATCCGAGTGAAATTTCAGCCGATTGGGGTTCACAGCGTGTAAAGGGACTTTCAATCAGAGCCGTATTAAAGGATATGTTCTCAAAGGCATTCGGTGGCAAAAAATCATCAAAAGAGGTGGAAACCTCGCTTATTGAGCAGTTCTGGTATCCAAAGTACGGTCCGGGACAGCTTTGGGAGATTGCTACTGACAGAGCGATTGAAAGAGGCGCAAAACTTCTTAAAAATCACAGTGTAAAGAATATTGTATGCAAAGACGGTAAGATTACAGCCGTTGTTTGCAATACTCCCGAAGGCGAAAAGACTATTGAGGGCGATATTTTTGTATCGTCAATGCCTGTTAAAGACCTTGTTGCAGGTATGACAGGCGATGAGCCTTCAAAGGAGATTAAGTATATTGCAGAGAATCTTCCTTACAGAGATTTTGTTACGGTCGGACTTCTTGTTAATAAACTTAACCTTAAGAATGAAACCAAGATGAAAACTCTTAACAATATCGTACCCGATTGCTGGATTTATGTTCAGGAAACCAGCGTAAAACTCGGTAGAATTCAGATTTTCAACAACTGGTCGCCGTATATGGTGGAAGACCCGGAAAATACAGTATGGATCGGACTTGAATATTTCTGCTCCGAGGGTGACGATTTCTGGAATTTAAGCGATGAAGAGTGCATTAAGCTTGCTACAAAAGAACTTGAATCAATGGGCGTTATCAGTTCAAGCGAAGTTCTCGACTCTCACCGTGAGAAAATTAAAAAGGCTTATCCCGCTTATTTTGATACTTATGCTCAAATGGACGAGCTTATCAAGTATCTTGATACATACACAAACCTTTACTGCGTCGGCAGAAACGGTCAGCATCGTTACAATAATATGGACCACTCTATGCTTACCGCTATCCGTGCCGCAGAAGCTATAAAGGCAGGCAAAACAGACAAGGGCACAATTTGGAATGTAAATACCGAAAAAGAATACCACGAAACAAAGTAATCGGTTTTGGAGGTAATCTGATGGAATTTAAACCTAACCATTTGGTGCAGGATGAGCACAGCCTTGTACAAAGGGAAAATCATCCTTGCAGCGGTTTTATAAAATTTGTAACTTCACATCCGTACATTGCGGTTGCAATATTGTGCCTTGCAAGCACGGTTATTACAACGAGCACATCATTCGGAAGTCTTTTGCCGATATTTGCGATTGTTCCTATGCTCATTGTATTATTTGCGGGAGTTCCTGTCGGAATTTATTTCAGTTCAAAAAACACAACCGATGACGACAGCAGAAAAAAGATGGCTTTGTTTATGTCTGTCGCCTCATTTGCAGGTGCGATAGGGCTGTTTTTAATAATACTTATGAAAGGTTCAACGGCTTTTCATATTCTGAATTACGGTTTGCTTGTGTCGGCGCTTGTGCTTATTTACCTTGCCTGTACAGACAGACTGACGGATAAGGCTTTTGTGGTTGTGATTTTTGCACTCGGTTTTGTGTTAAGGCTTGCCTATGTGCTTTATACCGATATTTCGGTAAGACAACACGATGTCGGCAATTTCGATATGGAAATAGGTCATTGCGGATATATAAGATATTTTTACGAAAACTTTAATCTGCCTGATTTTGATGTAAGAAATTACTGGCAGTTCTATCATCCTCCGTTCCACCATATCATAGCGGCATTATGGATGCGTTTGCAGACATTTTTAGGTATAGATTACTATGCTGCGGGCGAAAATGTGCAGATTCTCACACTTTTCTATTCATCAATCTGTATGGTTCTTTCATATAAGATTTTCAGACAATTGGGTTTGAAAGGCAGAGGTCTTGTATGTGCAGTCGCAATAGTGGCTTTCTGTCCAACTTTCTACATAATGGCAGGCAGCGTAAACAACGATATTCTTTCGATTGCCTTTATGCTTGCGGCTGTTTTAAATACGCTTTATTGGTATAAAAATCCGACTTTCCCGAGAATTATGGCAATTTCTCTTTGTGTTGGCTTGGGAATGATGACAAAGCTTTCCGTATGGATGGTAGCACCTGCAATTGCGTTTGTATTTTTATATGTTTTCTTTAAGAATTTAAAGGACTTTAAAAAGTACCTCGTTCAATTTCTGTGCTTTGGCGTTGTGTGTGCGCCTCTTGCACTGTGGTGGCAGGTAAGAAATCTTTTGAAATTCGGAGTACCGCTTACCTATGTGCCGGCACTTTCAATTACAAGCGACCAGTATATCGGAAACTTGCCGTATGCAAAAAGACTGTTTGACTTCGGTTTAAATCAGTATGCAAATGTAGGCGATCAGTTTGTCACCTACGGTGCGTCATATAATGAGTACAACCCGCTTGTGGCATTGTTCAAGACATCAATGTTTGACGAACTTATAAACACGAACAATTATCCGAAAATTGCAGGGTTTAACATTATTTTGTTCTGGTCTGCGGTTATTATCGGAATATTCGGATTTGCGGCAATGATTTATGCTTTTTGTAAAAGGAAAAATTCAGCCCTTAACAATGCACATAAAATATTTATTGCTTTGATATATGCAGTATTCTTTGTATCATATTATATTTTCTGTTTCCAATTCCCATTTGTATGTACAGAAAACATAAGATATGCAGTACCGCTTATAATACTCGGAGCATTCTTTACGGGACTTGCGGTGCAGTATTTAGGCAAAGCTTCAGACAAAAAATATAAATCTGTTGCAAGAGGTGCAATTTACACTCTTGTAACGGTATTCAGCGTTTCTTCTGTACTTGTTTATTATATAGTAGGAATGCCGTAACAGTATAAAAGCTCTCTTTTGAGGGCTTTTTGATTTGTAACGGATTTGTAACTTCAATAAACAGAGATTTTAACGAGTATGTATTGATTTTCATATTTAATTGGTGTATGATTAGTTAGAATTATAATTGACATATTTTGTCCAATTAATTTTATGAGGTAATAATATGAGGATAGTAATTGTCGGATGCGGTAAAGTCGGCACATCTATAGCGTCCCAGCTTAATGCGGAGGGGCACGACATTGTTGTAGTTGATATTGACCGCAACGCTGTGCAAAATCTTTCTAATTCCCTTGATGTTATGGGAATAGAGGGTAACGGTGCATCGTATGAGGTGCTTGCGGAGGCTGGGGCAGAAAAGGCTGACCTTGTTATTGCGGCGGCGGCTCTCGATGAAGTAAATCTTTATACCTGCCTTATGGCAAAAGCTGCGGGTACAACACACACTATTGCAAGAGTAAGAAATCCGCAATATGCGGCGGATATTCACCGTGTTAAAGATACTCTCGGTCTTTCAATGTCTATCAATCCGGAGCTTACGGCGGCAAAAGAAATGAGCAGACTTCTCAGATTTTCGGGTGCTCTTGAAATCGACACTTTTTCCAGAGGCTCGGTTGAACTTATAAAAGTCGCTCTTCCCGAGAATTCTTCAATAGCGAATAAAAAGATAAGCCAGATTGACATTTTAAAAGGTAAAGTCAGAATTTGCCTTGTCGAAAGAGGTAACGAGGTATTTATTCCTAACGGTGACTTTGTGCTGCTTGGCGGTGACAGAATTTCTGTTGCGTCAAAGGCCGATGTGGCGGCAAAATTCTTTAAGCGTATCAGCGTATCAATCGGTAAAAGCCGAGATGTGATTTTGCTTGGCGGAGGTAAGATTTCGTTCTATCTTGCAAAAAACCTTATTGCTTCGGGTGCAAGCGTAAAAATTATTGAAAAAAATTCTGATCGTTGTTGGGAACTTACAAACATACTTCCCGAGGCCGTTGTTATTCAAGGTGACTGTATGGATCAGGATCTTCTCTTAAGCGAAGGTGTTGAACACGCCGACGGTGTGGCTGCACTTATGGACTATGACGAGGAGAATATTCTCATTTCGCTGTATATTCAGAGTGTGTCAAAGGCAAAGATTATTACAAAGGTAAACAATACTTCTTTTGACTCAATTCTTCACAACTTAAAAATAAAAACAATTATTCACCCTAAAAATCTTACGGGCGAGTATATTGCAAGTTATATCCGTGCAATGCAGAATTCACTCGGCAGTAATGTAGAAACATTGTACAAACTCAATGATGACGCTGTAGAGGCGCTTGAATTCAGAGTGCGCAGTACATCAAGAGTAACGGGTATTCCTTTGCAGGAACTTAATTTAAAAGATAACTTGCAGGTTATCAGCATTAATCGTCACGGAAAAATTATACTTCCGCAAGGCAGCGATAAAATTATGTGTGACGATACCGTAGTTGTAATTACTAAGCATAAAGGCCTTAGCGACCTTGATGATATTTTAAAGCATTGAGGTTAAATAACTATGAATAAACGAAGTATTATTTATATTTTGGGTTGGGTGCTTATAGTTGATGCCGTTGCAATGCAGATAGGCACAATTACATCTTTAATTTACGGTGAAAAAGAGGCGTGGTATTTTGTGCTTACCGGTGTTGTAAGCGCAATACTCGGTGTACTTGCTATAAAGGTTAAAAAGCCTAAAAATATGGTGCTTTACCAAAAAGCAGGTTTTGCATCAACGGCGCTTAGTTGGATTTTGCTTTCGCTTGTAGGCTGTATGCCGTTTTGGCTTAGCGGAGAAATCCCGTCTTTTATAGATGCTTTTTACGAAACCGTATCGGGTATCACTACAACCGGCGCAACAATTCTCAATGATGTAGAGGCGCTTAGCAAAGGTATGCTTATGTGGAGAAGTTTTCTTCACTGGTTAGGCGGTATGGGCGTTATCGTCTTTTTGCTCGCCATAATTCCAAAGCTCGGCGGTCAGCAGAATATTTTTCTTATGAAAGCAGAAAGCCCCGGCCCGATTATCGGCAAGGCAGTGCCACGAATGAGAAATTATGCAACTATGCTTT
>OLPW01004084.1_pt1 | contig 10690 bp, 10 predicted proteins | sample 1672161 | NCBI WGS metagenome assembly OLPW01 (sample SAMEA3136654, study PRJEB25190) | human gut metagenome
GCGCCGCCGTGCGCAGATTCGCTTCCGCCGCTTCAAGCTTTTCCAGACCTTCACTCCGGTGGATATCCAGCGCCGCTTCTTCCTCTTCGGAAAGGCCCGTGCCGACAAACCATGCCAGATTATAGCTGCTCACGTCAAACAGCAGCGCATTTTGAATGAGCGTCGCCGACAGGCAGCAGGCGGGATGGCGCAGCGCCAATCCGACCCATACTTTTAAATAAGCTATGCGCTCCGCCGCCGTGGATTCCTTTCGATAAACGGCTTTCACCGGATCGGACAAATCCGGTCGATAGCGATCCGCCAGCTGGTCGTAAATGAGCACGCGGTCGATGACCGCCCGTTCCTCATCCGTGATTTCCGATTCATATTCCGAAACAAAACGCGCGGTCTGCTGAAAAGGCAGCGAGAGCATCTCCTTTGGGCTGTTTTCAATCGGTTCCACCGACCGGGCGACCGCCGCGTCAAATCCCGCGCCCAGCAGCATCGGCAGCACAACCGCCGCGCAGACCGTGCCGACGGCGGCCCTTCGATGGCTTTTGACCGCCCGGCAAATCAGCGCAATCCCAGCGGGAATCCAGATGAGCAGTCCGTTGTTGCGGATCTTGAGCAGCACAAAGCCCGCAAGCATCATCCGCAGCACAAAACCCCGGCTGCCGAAATAGGACGCGTCTTCCAGATACCGAACGCGCACCATTTCGCAGAGCATCAGCAACATGGCGTAACTGTACGGCACATCCTTGAGCATGACCGTGATATTGTCGCAGTATACCGTGCCCAGCGCGCACACCGCCAGCGAAAGCGCCCTCAGCCAGACCGGCGCGCAGAGCCTGCGCATGAGCATCTGACTGTAACCGACAACCGCCGCCCCAAAGACGGCCTGAGCCAGAATATAGAGGAACACGCCAAGATTGCCGCTGCCCAGCAGCCGCCCCGCGCCGATGCACAGCTTGATCAGCGCCGTGCCGAACGTCGGATGATCCGCGTTCCACGGCTCCCAGCCCAACGCCTGCCGAAACTGCGACGCGGTATCCGAGTTCATTGCGACCGGATAGCTGACCGCCAGATGCGGCAGCCAGCACAGCAGAACAACGGCCGTGCAGAACAGCATCGTATGCGCCCGATACGCGCTCAGCAGCGCGCCGTTTTTTGCCGGGCGCACATCCAGCCGTCCATCCAGCCCGGCTTCCAGCAGGCGGAAAAGCAGCTCAAACAGGCTCGCCATGCCCAGCGCCAGGACGACTGCTTTAAGCGTCTGACTGTCGGACAGAAACGGCTGATTCAGGCTGTCCGTGTTGCTCACGCTGACCGCAACCACCTGCCACGCGCCCATCATCAACGCCGCCAGCTTCACGCGGCCGCTTGACCGGGTCAGCTTTTCATCCGCCCATTCAAGTGCCAGAAAGCCCGCCAGCGCCGCCAGCGCCACCGCGCCGCTCGTCCCGGTCAGGGATTCGCCGAGGTTGACGTAGTTGTTGCCGCTGCGCAGATTCAAATCCACAAACAGCGCCCACGCCGTCAGCACGGCTCGCAGCGCGTTTTTAGCTTTCACGGTTTTCATTTATTCTTCGTCACGTAGACCGCCGATGCGACAGGCACATCCTGCTCCGCGCCGGACTTCGTATAGGCGCCGTCTGCCGGAAGGGTGATGGCCTCGCCGACCAGATAGAACGTCAGCACATCGCCCGCCTGCACCTCGTCCGACGTGGAGAGGACGACATACATCGCGTCCTGCCAGACGCCGGTGGAAGGATTGGTGACGCAGATCAGCGCGCACGGCCTGCCGTCATAATCGGTGAAATCCATAACTTTGCCGCGCAGAATAAACCGCTTGCCGGCGTATTTCGCCGGATCCTGAGCAAGATCGTCATAGCTCAGCGCAATCATCTTCTGCCGGAACTGCGCAATCTGCTCGCGCTGCGTCCATTCGCGGGTGAGGGTGATCGTGCGGGTGGTCTGCGCGAAACCTTCCGCTTTGACGCGCAAAGTGAAGGTTTCCGTGCCTGCCTCTTCCATAAACACGCGGACGGCAAACGCGCCGTTTTTGCCCGCCTTGACGTTGGTGTTCGTTCCCTTACCGTCGATATACACGGTGGCGTTCGGTTCGGTCACGCCGCGCACGGTCACGTTTTCTCCGGTGAACGCCGTGTCCTCCGGTTCGGTGATGTCAAGCCGTGCATCCGGCATTTCATAGCGAATGGTGAACAGCGCAGTATCCTCGCCCGCGGTCACAACGACCTCGACGTCGCCCTCTTCCGGCAATTTCACCTTGACGGAGAAACTTCCGTCCTTTTTCGTGCTCGTTTTGGCGATCTGCTTCCCGTTCGCTTCCACCCGGATTTCCGCGGAGGGCGCCGCTTCGCCGGAAAGGGTGAGCTGCGCCGAAGCCGTGAATGCCGGAACGCCGTCCAGCTTCAACGCCCCGCTCGTTTCCACCTCGGCTTCGCCGACGACGGGTTCGGGCGTGGCGGTCGGCTGCGGCGTGGCGGTAGCCTGCGGGGTCGGCGTCGCCTCGCTGACGGAGGACAGCAGCTTCACACCCTCCAGCAGCCGCTCCATGCGCGCGTCGTCATCCGCGTCCGGTTCGCGCCCCACAATGGTCTGCTCGATCATGTACAGCCTGCCGAGATGCAGCGTCGCATAGCGCAGACTGTACACCGGCATGGAGGCATACATCGCCGAACTGGTCAGCCGCACGCACGCGGGCGTAGTGTCCACATAAGCGCAGGTTTCATACAGCCCGCTCATCTCAAACTGCGCCAGGAAGGACAGCCGCTGCTCCTGCGTCAGCTCGTCCATATCCTTCACATCGCCAAACTTTCCCGCGTCCGTCACGCTGACGGCAATCTGCCCGCCGTCGTTCGGGATGACCTCCATCACAATGCCGGAGGCCACATAGCTGGCCAGCACGGCCTCGCTGCTCGTCCCCAGCGATTTCAGCAGCTCTTCGTGCTCGCTCAGATTGGTCTGCGTCAGCACGGTTTCATCTTCCCGCTGCGTATAGCGGAATCCTTCGTAAGGGAAAACATAGGTCGCCGTCTGCGCCAGCGCGCCTGCGCCCATCGCAAGCAGCGCGGCGCAAAGCAGCGCGCAAACCTGTTGCTTCATGAGAAAACCTCCTTTATGCGGTCTTCAAATCCCTGCCGCGGGCCGTGAGCATCGCCATGGAAAACATCATCACGGCGTTCATCGGCGACATCGCCCCCAGCGGTTCGCTCTCCATCAGGGAGGTCAGCAGCGCCGCCACGACGATCATCGCCAGCACGCGGTCTCCGGCATGCGCGCGCCCCTTTGGCGCGAAGAAAGCGCGGCACATCGGCCCCGCCATCGAGCCGAAGAAACAGCAGAGCAGCGCAAAACCGATCAGGCCGTAATTGGTGATGAAGCCCAGATATGCGTTGTGCGTCGTCATGCCGTCCGTAATCGCGCTGATCTTGCCCAGGCCGAAACCGATCACCATGTTCTTCGGCTCTTCCTGCCACGCGGCGATCACCTTGCCCCAAATCGTCGTGCGGTCTGTAAACGTCATATCGCCGAAGCCGCGTCCCAGCAGCTCCTGCTTATCTGCGGCCTGCGGCTCATCCGGCTGCTGCGCTTCTTCCGCGACAGCCGACGCAAAAACCGACGCTTCCTTCTTGCCGCTCAAAACCGACTCGTAATGGCGGATAGCCGAATCCGTCATCACCGCCGCGCCCATATAGCCGCCGACGAGCACCGCGACGCCCGCCGCGACAGCAGCCAGCTGGCGCAGACTCTTTTTGGGAATCGCCGCGCTTCCCGCAACCACGCCGTAGCAGCCGACCGCCCATGCGCCCAGCATCGAATAGCGCGCGGTTCGGCTCTGTGAAAGCACAACGACCGCCGCCATCATCAGGGAGGGAATCAGGTGCGCCAGTTTGGCCAGCGGATGCCTGCGCCGCACCACGCCCAGCAGGCTCATCAGGGTGCAGCACACGGCGAACATGCCGGTCGTGTTATAGTGAAAACCGGCGGAGAGGAAATACATGTTTTCGTAAATGCCGAAAGGCGTTTCGGAAAGCTCCGTGCCGAACGTCTGTACGGTGAACGCGCAGTAGAGCAGCAGCGCGCCCATCACAAAGGACAGCGCGGCAAACAGCGCGCCGGCCACGTCCAGCAGCATTTCCCGCCGCTGTACCGTCTCCTCCGTGATCAGCGCATATACGCCGAAGAACGCCACCATGCAGTGGAACCAGTCGTTGGCGTTGATCGCCGTCAGGCCGAAACGGATGCCGAACGGCACGACGATCCACGCGTAAAGCAGCACCAGAAAGCGGATATCCGCATGCGGCTCAAGCTTTCTCTCCTGCGCCCGGCAGAGGCGGAGCAGGCAGAGCGCGCCGCCCCAGGGCAGAACCACAAAGCGGTTAAACGCGGCAATCGAATCGACATACCACGCCAGCACGTCGGTGGAAAGGAAGCTGTAACTGACAAACGCAACGAACAGGAATACGCTTTCATTCTGCGCGATGGAAAGCAAAGCGCCGCGAATCTTTTGTGCTCTTGTTTGATTGAGACTCATTCCATTCTCCTTGCACTCAAAAATCCAAAAAGGGCGGGGAGGATTACTCCTCCACGCCCAGCACATCGACGACAGCCGGGCTTTCCGGCGCGGCAACGATTTCCTGCGTTTCATTCACAGGCTGATTTTCGGCCTGATTGACCGGCTTGCGCGGTCCGCGGCGGCGGTTGCTGCGGCGGCGGTTGTTCGGCCTGTCGCTCTGCGGCTTTTCGGCGCTCTTTTCAGGGCGCTCCGGCTGGTTTTTCAGCATGATGACCACGCGGCGGTTCGGCTCCTCGCCCTCCGAATGGGTGGTCACAGCCGGATGATTTTGCAGCGCGGTGTGCAGCACGCGGCGCTCATACGGGTTCATCGGTTCGAGCACAACCTTGCGCCCGGTCTTAACCGCGCGGTTGGCCATGCGCTGCGCCAGGCGGCGCAGACTGTCTTCGCGCTTGGCGCGGTAGTTTTCGGTATCCAGCGTGACGCGGATATAGCCCTCGCGGCCCTTGTTCACCTGAAGGCTGGTGAGATACTGGAGCGCGTCGAGCGTCTCGCCGCGGCGGCCGATGAGAATGCCCAGCGTGTCGCCGATCATGTGGATGGAGAGGTTATCCGCCTTGCTTTCGTCCACATAAACGTCCACCTTCACGCCCATGCGGTCGGTCACGTCCATCAGGAATTTCTGCGCGCGGCCCGCCGGGGTGTCTTCCGGATGGATGACGGGCGGCTCGGTCGGCGCAAAGGTCTCGGCGGGAACCATCGGCGCGAAATCGCGCTCCTCGCCCTCTTCGCGGGCGGGGCGCGGCGGGCGCGGTTTGCGCTCACGCAGCGGCTTCAGCGCTTCCGGCTTCTTTTCCGGCACGGCCTCAGCTTTCGGCTTCTCCTGACTGATTTCCGGCTTGGCCTCGGCCTTCGGCGCGGCCGGCTTGACCTCCGGTTTGGCCTCGGCCTTAGCCGGGGCGGTCTTCGGGGCTTCCGGTTGGCTCACGGGCTTCGGCGCTTCCGCCTTGGGATCGGCGGGCTTGGCGGGTGCGGGCTTCGGCGCGGCCGACTTGGCGGCGGACTTCTTTTTCTGATCGCTCAGGCTGAAGCTGCCCAGCAGGTCGCTCAGACCGTGGTCGTCCTCGCGCTCGTCGTCCATCACGGTCAGACGCACGCAGGCGGGCTTGCTGCCGAACAGGCCGAACAGGCCCTTCGCGCCCTCCTGAAGTACATCGACGTGAACGTCGGCAATGGTGACGCCCAGCTCAGCCAGACCGTTGTCGATGGCCTCCTTCGTCGTTTTGCCGGTAAATTCCTTGATTTTCATCAGATGCCAACCTCCTCAGCCTTGGCCGCCTTGCGGTCCTGCTGCTCAAAGTACTTGTTGAAGCAAATCTGTTCGACGATGGCGTAGATGTTGGAAACCACCCAATAGAGGGCAAACGCGGAGTTGTAGCTGGCGCAGAAATAGAGGGACATGAAGGTCATCACGTAGATCATCATCTTCTGGCTGCCCGCCTGAGAGGGATCCATCGCGGTGTTATTCATGGTCAGCTTCTGCATGAAGATCTGAGAAACGACGGAGAGAATCGGCAGCAGGAACCAGCCGTTGCCCTCCTGATAGATGCTGAAACGAATCAGGCCGAGGATGTTCAGGTTGCCCAGACCCGCAACCGGCGCGATATACGGCGCATAGGTCGCGGAGTCGATGAACGGGGTCACCACGTCGGTGATGTAAGTCGTCAGATCGGACGCGCTGGCAAAGCTGAGCGCCTGCGGAATCACGCCGTCGGCGAAGAGCTTGGCGCTCACGTCGTTCCAGACCTTGTAATCCACCAGGCGGAGGGACTGCACGTCCGGCATGTAGGTGGCAAACGGGCTGTCCGGCATCCAGAGGTTCTTGATCCACAGGAACGGCTCAACCAGCGTGTGCGGGTCGATCTCCGGGTTGTGGTAGAAGGTCAGGAACTGGGAGACGAGCTGCTCGTTGGCGAACGTGCGCAGCGCGTAGAACATGGCGAAGAGGATGACCATCGAAATGAGCATCGGCAGGCAGGAGCCCATCGGGTTGACGCCCTCCTTGCGGTACAGCTCCTGGAGCTTCTGGTTGAGCTTCTCCTGATCGTCCTTATATTTTTCCTGGAGAGCGGCCGCCTTGGGCTGGATGGTCGTCATGCGCATGGTGGAGCGGCGGCTCTTGAGGTTGAGCGGCATGACCACCAGCTTGATGAGAATGGTAAAGACGATGATCGTCAGCGCGTAATTGTTGATGAGCGTATGCAGCGCTTTGATAAGCGTCAGCAGCAGCGAATTGAGAAAACTCATGGACGAAACGTCCTCCTTGCATCAAGAATTGTCCTCGGCCTTCTTGCCGGAATGAACGGCCTTTCCCGCCGGGGGATAAACGACTTTTTTGTCAGCTGTTTTCGATTTTCGGTTTCGTTTCGGGGGCACGGGATCATAAAAGCTCCCCTTATAGAGGGGCTGGCAGCGCAGCAGCCGCCGGATGGCCAGATAACTGCCGTAAATCGCGCCGTGCCGCTCGATGGCCTGCATCGCGTAGGTGGAGCAGGTCGGCGTAAACGGACAGCAGGGCGCGTGCATCGGGCTGAGAAACCGCCGGTAAAAGCGGATCAGCGCCAGCAGCAGGCGCCTGATCACGGCTGAGCCGCCGCCTTTGCGGCAGGCTGCCGCCTGTTCTGCCCGTCCGGCAGAAGCAGGTTCTGTTTGCGCAGCAGATACTGCATGGAACGGCCCAGCTTCTCAAACTCCGCCTCGGCAGACGGCTGGCGGGCAATGAACACATACAGCCCCGGCTTCATATTGGGCAGCAGCGGCACGCATGCGGCGCGCAGACGGCGCTTGATGCGGTTGCGCTGCACGGCGCAGCCGAGCTTTTTGCCCACCGAGAAGCCCACCTTGAGCGCCGGGCCGCGCACATAGAGCAGCACCATTTCCCGCGCTCCGGCGGACGAACCCCGGCGATAGACATATTTGAACTGCGCGTTCTTTTTCAGGCTGTAAGTTCTTTGCAAATTAACAACGCTCTCCTCGGTTGACGCCAAAAACGGCAAATGAAAGAAAAAGGCCCGCTCCCGGTCTTTGCCGGGCCGGACCGAACGCTTTGGGACAAGCCCAAAACGGGTGCCGCCGATTGGCGGGCGCTGATTGTGAATTCAATCAGACGGGATTGGAAACGGTCAGCTTCGCGCGGCCGCGGGCGCGGCGGCGGGCAAGAACCTTGCGGCCGTTCTTGGTGGACATACGGGAACGGAAGCCATGCACCTTCGCGCGCTGGCGCTTCTTGGGCTGATAAGTTCTGACAGACGATGCCATTGTTACACACTCCTATCATCAAGTGAATTTGAACAAATGTAGAATCGCGCCGCGGCAGGCGGCACGTTGTTCCATGCGAAAGCGATTATAGTATACTTCACCCGCCGCGTTGAAGTCAAGAAGAATTTCCTGTAAAAAGCGGATAAAACCATATTTTCCGCGAAATCCGGCTTCATCGGGCGTCAGACGCGGAAAAAGGCGGAACATCCCGCCTTTTTCCAAGTTTCCGCCTGAACCGTCAGGCTTTTCGTTTTTGACCAAGCAGCGCAAACGCCGCCGTGCAGAGCGCGCAGAGCGCCAGCAGGCGCAGTGGCCTTGCGTCGTCCCCTGTCTCGGGCAGGTTCGACGCATCCGGCTTCGGGCTGACCTGAATTTCCGTCGTCAACACCCGGCCGTCGTATGCGCCTCCCTGAAGCGCGACGGAAACCGTATGATTTCCTTCGCTGAGCCGATTGAGATAATCCCTGTGAATCGTCAGCAGGATGGAGCCGTTCTCCACGTCGTAATCCGCGCTGTCAAGCGGACTGCCGTCCACGGATACAGATTTGAAGTTCCCCGCGTCGAACCCGGAAATGCCTTCGCCGATATGCAGAATCAGGTTCTCCTGCGCCATATTTTCCATGTAGGCCGCGCTTCCGCGCATCCGAATTTTCGGATCGGGCGCTGGGGTCGGCGCAGGCGTGGCTGTCGGCACAGCCGTCGGAGCCGCCGTCGGCGTAGCCGTCGAGGTTGCTGTCGGCGCAGCCGTCGGCGTAGCCGTCGGTGCTGCCGTCGGGGTGGCCGTCGGGGTCGCTGTCGGCGTGGCCGTCGGGGTTGCCGTCGGTGTCGGCGTGGGAGCCGCGATCGTGAAGCTGGTATTGTAACTCGTATTTACAGATAGAGAACGATTTACAACACCGTCAGCCGAAGGGTACAGCACATCGCCTTTCACATCCGTCACCCGGTAACGCCCCGGCTTCAACGTATAGGGAATCAGAATGCCCAGCTGATGCTCCACCATATATCCCTTCTCATCAAACCGCGCATACGAAATTGCAGGGTCCTGATCGATCGTTGGATTGGTCACCACCGTCGGTTCGTTGGTATCCTCGTTCGTGATTGTGAACGAAACGTTGCTCAGCGATACATCGTCTATGGTCATAGTCGGTGACGGCGGATTTGCTGTCGCGTTCATCGCAAACAAAATCCGCAGCTGCCCGCTCTCGGGGCCCGGCTGCCCCGGCTCCACGCCGACGATGCTCAAATCCTCCTGCACACAGCCCGACAGCAGAAGCAAGGCCCCCAACAGGAGGAGCACAAGCGCCGCCCGTTTTCCTCTATTTTTCATGGCCTGACGTCCCTTCTTCGTTATAATAATATTTATCATATTCATTATAGCGGCCCATGACGCCGATGTCAATTCAATTCCTGTTCATTTTTTTCACGGCCCGTTTTCGGTTTTTCCCTGTCTTGACTTTATCCCGCCAAACAGCGTATAATAAGGCCAAATTGGGGTTTTGCCATCGGGTTTCGCTGGCATGCCTTGCCGATTTCCGCGCGTGCGCGCGTTTTTCCATCCACTTTATAAGGAGGCGTATTCTTTTATGCGTCGTATTGGTGTTTTGACTTCCGGCGGAGATTCTCCGGGCATGAACGCCGCCGTCATGGCGGTTGCGAAATCCGCGCGCTACTATGGCATGTCCCTCATCGGCATCAAGCGCGGCTACAACGGCACGCTCTGCAAGAGCCACCACATCGAGGATGACATGGTCGAACTGGATCTGGATACCATTCTGGATATCGCCGACCAGCCGGGCACGTATCTGCGCACCGCGCGGTGTCTCGACTTCCTGCGCCCCGAAATGCGCGTACACGCGGCCAACAACATCCGCGAAATGGGCATCGAGGGCATCGTCGTCATCGGCGGCGACGGCTCGTATCACGGCGCGATGGGGCTGTGCGAGCTGGGCATCCCCTGCGTGGGCATCCCCGGCACCATCGACAACGACCTGGCCTATACCGAGATGACGCTGGGCTATGACACCGCCGTCAACTCCTGCATCGACGATATCCGCGCCATCCGCGCGACCAGCCGCTCCCACGACCGTCCGGGCGTGGTGGAGGTCATGGGCCGCCACTGCGGCGATATCGCGCTGAAAGCCGCCGCCGGTTCCGGCGCGGAAATCTGCCTCGTGCCGGAGGTGTCGTGGTCGATTCAGGAAGCCGCCGACCGCCTCTCCCGTCTCATCGACATGGGCAACCCGCGCGCAACCGTCGTCGTCGCCGAGGGCGCGTGGGATTCCATGCAGCCCGCCGACTGGCGGCGCTACCTGATCGAGTCCGGCGTAAAGGGCATTCACGAAGACGACCCGATCAACACCGAAAAGCTCGCGCTGCTGCTCAAGCATAAATGCAAGTGCGAAGCGCGCCCAACCGTGCTCGGCTATACCCAGCGCGGCCGCACGCCGTCCGCTTACGACAGCTGGTTTGCCTTTGAAGCGGGCAACCTCGCCGTCAATCTGCTCCGCAACGGCATCGGTAATCAGGTCATCGGCATTAAGGATGGCCGCGTCTATTACCTGCCCATCGCCGAAGCCCTCAAGCAGAAGCGTGAGTTTAACCTTTCCCTGTATAATATGATCAATTCGCTGTAATCCGGGTATCGATGGGGCTGTTCATGTGCAACAGCCCCATTCTTATCCAAAGCGGCCTGAGGCCGCCCGCACTTCCGCCAAAGTCTGCAAGTCCCAACGTCTTGCACACGCGGATCTTTTTATGCTGTTTCCCATAATTCAAAAAGCGGCCTGAGGCCGCCCGCGCTTCCGCCAAAGTCTGCAAGTCCCAACGTCTTGCACACGCGGATCTTTTTATGCT
>OLPW01004087.1_pt1 | contig 10681 bp, 6 predicted proteins | sample 1672161 | NCBI WGS metagenome assembly OLPW01 (sample SAMEA3136654, study PRJEB25190) | human gut metagenome
ATTATTGCACAATAATTATATATTTGTTTTGTATATAATTAATAAAGAAATGTCAAAATCGACAAAACATCAAAAAAATATTGAAATAAAAACCTAAAAATGTTATAATATAAAAGAATAAAATTATGGGTTAGTATATGGTCTGACTGCCGAATACAGCAAATTCACCGAAGGTCAGTCGGTAAAAGCGGTCGCCGTCAAAGCAAAACTTCCCTCTCGGACGGTACAGACTTATTCGGCTCATATGTTTCAATTTTTTAATGGAGGTAATAAAAATGAAAACGAATTTCAAGCGTATTGGCAAACAGTCGATTTCTATTGTGCTTGCTGTTATGATGATGCTTTCGACTATGCTTGTCGGTATGGTTACTTCGAATGCGGAAGGTACTTATACCGTGTATTTTACTCCTGATAGTAGTTGGGTTACTAACAACTACACTATTCAGGCTAACTTCAAATATGGTTCACAGCCTTCTGAGAAAAGTAATGCCACAGCTACAGATACAAAAAAAACTATCAATGGAAAAATAGTTTACAAGGCTGATTTGTATCTTAACTATGATGGTTTGCATGGTTTACAGTTTAATGCTTACCAGGGCAATACTGAAAAGGGTAGTATTGTCGTTTATGATGACGGTGATACTTGGTATACTCAAGATATATACTCAGGTAAGTATTGGAATGGTTCGTCTTGGTCAGATCCTACTTGGGATTCTGAAACTTCACATACTGTTACCGTAAACTTCAGCAATGCAACTGTAAAACTTGGTAATGATACTCTTACAAGCGGTACACCAAAAACTGTTGATAATAATAAAGATTATACACTTACTGTAACACCGGATAAGGGTTATACTCTTACATCTGTAAAGTTTGGTGGTGAAGAAAAAGGTACAAACGGTACTTATACTTTAGCTGCCGGTACTGATGATGTTACCATTGATATTACTACTGAAAACAGTACTGAAAACGATTATGAATTCTATGTAACTGGTTACATGGGTAAGGATTTAACTACAGGCGACAACTATAAATTCACCAAAGAATCTAATGGTATTTATACATGTACGATGAAACTTACAGGTTATTTACATGTTACTATTACTGATAAAATTGCAAACAAAGTATATTGGGCTAAATCTCATGAAAAACTTAGTGAAAATACCTACTCTACTGAAACTGTTGTAGAAACAGGCGGTGATAAGTGGGAAATTTCGTGTATGCCAGGTAATGAAATTAAAATTACATTTAACATTACTGCCGGAATTAGTAACGGTAAAATTAAGTGGGAATATGCTGTTGCCGATCCTGTATCTGTTGAATTAAATGCAGACCTTGTAGATGGCAGTGCAGCTTACATTTCTTCATACACAGATAACGACACAGGCAATATTGTAACAAATACTGACGAAACTGTTCAGTCTGTAAATGCAAAACCCGGCACTTCTGTAACATTCAAAGCTAAGTCAGTTGACGGTTACTTCCCTAAGTGGAAGTTTGAAGGTAAGTTCTCTACTGGTGATACTTATACTCTTGATGCTTCTTCTGTAACCGGCACAACAGTAACTGTTTATCTTACATATGAAAAGATTGAAAACCATAACATTATTGTTGCAAGCAATAAGGGTGGTAATGTAAGTTATACTTACAATGGTACAGCAGGCACAGTTGCCGAAGGCACAACTTCTTCTGCTATTTCTGTTGCGTCTAACTCAACTATCACACTTAAAGCTAATGCAGTCAAAGACTATGTATTCAGCGGTTGGGAATTTGACAATGAAAGCAATGTAGTATTTGCAACTGGTCAGGACTCTTTCTCAACTTCAATTACAATTAATGTCGTTGGCGATGTAAAGGTAACTGCAACTTTTGAAGAGCACTCGGGCACTCTTTCAGAATGGAAGTTTATGTTATCAGATTCTGATCAGGCACTTTCTGAGGATAGCGCTGGTAAATATAAAACAAACTATCCAGTATATGAGAACAATGGTACATATTCTGTAACATTCCCTGTTTCTGCAATTTCATCAAATAATACTCAGTTTTTATCCTTCTCAACAGACGGTAAAAATTCTGGTTTAGTTCCTAACAACAGCACCTTTACGGTGAAAGTTGATGATCACTTTAAGAATTATGTAAAACAAGCTCAAAATAAAGAATGGGGCGGAAAACATTTCCCACTGGTTCAGTTCCAAAATACTGACGATATTACTAATATCGAGGTAACTTACAATTCTAAAACACAGACATATATCATCAATGGTACATATTTTGTAGCTCCGGCTAATTCTCATAAGGTTTACGCTACAATGGGTAGCCAAGTTGGTCATAAATTTGGTACAACAACTATTTCCTTGTTGAGTGGTGACAAACCTCTCAAAACAAGTGTTAAGGATTTCTATAATCTTTATGTTGTTAATGATAAAGAGCAGATTACTGTATCATGTACAGTAAACAAAGATGCGGCAGACCTTGGCTATTATGTATATGCTTTTGTTGTAAACGGCGAAAAGGTAGATGTAGTAGATAACGGCAATAATGTTTATCAGACTGCTTCACCTATTACTGTAACAAAGGATCTTGAAATCACTCCAATTTACTATAATAAAGTAATTGAGGCAGACGGTAACTATATTACTATTTACACCAATGCTCCAGAGTCACTCCAGACACCTTGGGGAAATTCAATTTCAATTTATTCTTGGTATAATGATACAGACATTAATATGGACGGTGCTTATCCCGGTCAGCTTATGATGCGTGACTCTCAGGGCAGATTTGCCGCTAAGGTTTCTAAGTATGCTTATACTAATGTTAACGGTAAATTTACTTGTGATAAAAGTCACCGGGTATTAGGTATTACTAATAACAACTACTATGAGAATGAAGATGTTCATAAGCTCTTCTTAGAGGAAGGTCAGTTACATAATAACCAGACATACGATTATGATGACTTTGAAAAGCTCACTGGTATGGGATACGATACCGTTGAGTTTGACGTAAAGTATTACGCTGATAAAACCAAGTCAAACCAGGAGTTACTTGTTAATAATGCTACAAATAACAAACCTATGGCAGGTACTACAATTATTGATAAAACTGCTACAGATTATGAAGATCTTACCAACATTGATGGTAAGCTTGTAAGTATTCTTGGTTATACAAATGAAACTGCTAAGAATAATAATAATACCGGCCTTAATACTGCTGAACCACTCCAGATTATTTCTGTTGGTAACCAGAGTATGCAAATAGGTACAATTAATAACAAATGGTCAACTATTTGGTATGTATATAATTCCGCCGGAGATTATGTTACTCAGGGCATGCCATCTGACTTTATTCCAAGAGGTTCTGTTGACGAACACGGCAACTTTACTGAGGCAGCTCCTTCTGAGCAGACAGAAGCATATAAAGCTATTGTAAAAGCCGGTTTAAAGTATAACAGTGCTAAAATTTCTTATGAAAACAGAATGGGTGCTTCAACATCTGTTGAACCTAAAAACACAGGTTATCGTATTGACGGTCGTTGGTACTATGCTCGTTCTACCGATAAGCTGGATGTAAATGTTGGTATCATTTACAGAAATTCTGAAAATGATGTTTGGACAGTTGATAAGCCTTCTGGTGATTCTAAAATTACCGGTAAGGTAACAGGCGGCTCAGCTTCCTTTGACTATACGGATAGCGTTGGTTCTACTCACACTAACTTAGCTTCTGATTCTGTAGAAAGAAATACAATCATTACATTGAACGCTACTAACGGTACTCAGTATAAGTTTATAGGTTGGGCTACACCAAAGTATGGTGCAGACGGTAAAGTTACAGGTTACACAGATCTTAACCTTACAGACCTTAACGCAACATATACTGTAGGTACAAATACAGAGCTTTATGCAATGTATGAGCCATATCCTACAGGTTTTGTAACAATAACTCATTCAAAATATACAGGTCCTGATTCACATAACGGTCTTGGTATTTTCTCTGTAACAGCTAAAGTGTTTGACGCTAACGGCAATCCTGTTGCTTCTCAGGCTGTTGCTACACAGAGTGATGCCGGTTCAGTAACACTTGAAAATATTGTAAACAAAAATGATGGTTCTTATATTGAGGTAACACTCTATACTCAGTCATATGCTAAGTCACACTTCCTTAACTTCTACTATCCGGAGGTTGCTAGCGGTGTTTCTACATTGACAAAAGAGCCTAACGGTGAATTTTACGATAAGGAATGTCCTGCTGATGCTCGTGCAACTATAACTTATAAGGTTAAGGTTTCGGACCTCTTTGTTAATGACAAGCAGACTGTAATGGCTCTTAACTACTATTCAGATCTTAAACTTCCTGATGTAGATTCTAACATTACCTTCAACTACAATCCATACAGCACAGCTCCAAATCCAAATCCTGTTGCCGGTAAGGGTAATGGTAAAACAACATTTACTCTTACTATTACTGATAGCAACAATAAGGTAGTTTATACATCTAAGTCTGATATTAGTAGTTTGACATTAAAGGGCAATGCAGAACTTAAAGAAATCCTTGCAAACTTAACTAATGGAAGTGATTATACAATCACTATCACTATGAATCCTGTTGCTGATTCACATTGCAATGTAGGTGAAACATACCGCCAGACAAATAATGCCGGTACTTACACATATACAAAAGCAACTAATGATACAGTATGGGAATATAATCAGGAAAATAAATCATATTCTGCAAAGCTTTCCGAATTGTTTGATACTACTAGTCAGAAGTTCAAAACTAATACAATAAATCTTTACACTGACTTTACAGCTGATGTATTTAACTACAATGTAACATTTAAGTATCTTGGCTACGAGAGCAGAGAGTATTACAATAATAACGGTTACTCACAGTCACAGATTCCTGCTGAAAAAATCAATGAAAATTGGTGGAGAACTTACACAGTAAGCGGTACATTCTACGGTACAGATATTGACAAGTACTTTGATTATGTAGAGGGTCAGTATAAATTCAAGGAGTCATTCCTCTTAAAGGTTGCACCATACGAAGACAACTTTGTACAGTCTATCACATGGGATCTTAGCAATGTTGATTATTCTACAACCAACGCTATGCTCTCAGTAACAGCTACTGTTCCTGCTAAGTATGACAACGGTTTTGTAACTGTTACAGCCGACTTAGGCGATGATAAGCCAAAGCAGACATATTCAGTAAACTATGCTTCACTCGTTACACCTAAGAATCTTGTAGGCCCAACAACTCAGAGTTCTAATGATGAGGATTACCTCTTTGTTGCTCCTGAAACAAATGCTAATGGTGAAAAGTTCAGTTACTGGACAATCCAGACTGATGACAGCAACGGCATTGAAGTAGCTAAGTGTTATACAAGAGAGTTTAACTTCCTTGCTTATGACAATTATCTCATTACTGCTTGCTACGGTAAGAATGATGTAGATGCTTCTAAGTTAAGCGTATCTGCTACAATGCAGTTCCTTGAGTATTCAAGAAACCAGTATGATTCAGGCAGAGATAAGGTATATGCTGACTTCGCAGTGTCTTATAATTACAACGGCAAAAAGCTTTGTGCTGACATTAATAAAGATGTAGTTTGCGGTGTAGTATTTGTTGTAAACAGCAAACACAGTTCAGCTGCTGACGCTACTGATAAGTTCACAGTAAATGAGTCTGATTTACTTGAAAAAGTTAAGGCTCTTAACAGCGGCAACTCATCAGATAAGACAATGGGTGACGCTAAGGTTTACAACTACAAGCTTAACAAGAAAAATCTTGATAACAAGAACAGACTTGAATATAGCTGGAATGTAAACAACACTGAAAACAACCAGAATCTCACAATACTTGCTTACTCATACATTTACAATGCTACTACTGATGAATATAGCGTTTCTGCTCCTCAGGAATTCAAATTCTTCAATGTTGGCAATAAGACATATGAAGGTTAAGCAATAGAAAAGGAGGCAATTATGAAAAAATCTTATATTTCCCCTGAAATTGAGATTCAAAAATTCTCTTTTGAGGATATTCTTGCTGGTGGCGGAACCGATGACCCTGGTTTAAAATATAGCAATCCTGAGAATCCTGGTTACGAATCCGGCGGTGAAGAGGGCGACCTCTAATAATAACACATAATTTTCGTAAGGCAGTCTTTTGACTGCCTTACTTTAAAAGGTGATTTTTATGATTAAAACCATTGCAAAAAAACTTTCTGTTTTTGTTTTAGCTTTATCATTGCTTTTAATGTCTGCTGTTCAGTTTAGTGCAGACTCATACCTTGTAAGTAAAGATGGTTTTTATTATCTGATTGAAAATTCTGAGGCGGTAATTTACGGATATGATTATAATAATCGTACTACCGATATTGTAGTGCCGAACACAATCAGTGATTACCCTGTAACAAAAATTGCTCCTCGTGCATTTTCAAACAATACTAAGCTTACAAGCATTTCATTTACAGACGCTATGTCTTTAAAGAGCATTGGCAAATATGCTTTTTACGCTTGCAGTTCTATTGAGGAAATTATAATTCCCGGTTGGCTAAACAGCATTGGCGAGTTTGCTTTTCAGGATTGTACATCTTTAAAGAATGTTTCTATTTACAGCAATGTGTCAGTAATTCCCGAGCAGGCATTTGGCAACTGCATTTCGCTTGAGAAGATTAATATTCCAAGTACAGTTAAATCAATAGGCAGCTATGCTTTTTATAACTGTTCTGCACTTACCGAGCTTACACTTTCAAAGAACATAGCAGACATTGCAAACGGTGCTTTTTACAACTGTCCTAACCTAACTTTATATGGCTATTACGATACAGTTGCAGAAAGCTATGCCGAGCAGAACAACATTCCTTTTGTTCATCTTGATAAAAAGGTGATTTCGGGTGATGTTAATCTTGACGGCAAGATAGATATTAATGATGTAACACTTCTTCAGCGTTACATTGCAGGTGAGTTTGTATTAACGGATGACGCTGTTAAGGCTGCCGACTTTAACAAGGACAGAATTATTGATGTAATTGATGCTACAGCAATTCAGACATTTATCGCTCACGGTCAAAACTAAATTATTAAACTTAAGCACAGGTGGCAACATCTGTGCTTTTTCTTGCTTATTTTTAGATTTTGTTATATAATAAAATTTGGTGATGTTATGCCGATTTACAAAATTGCTGATATTATAAGCGATATAAGACCTAAATTTCTGACATTTGAAAAAAATGCAAAGAATTATGAGTATTCGGGCAACGAACCTGCTCAAATTAAACTTGCAGTCAAAGAAGATTTTCTGCGTGAAAAATACAACGAGAATATGCTCTTTTCTATCGGTGAATTGGAATGTATTTTTATGTCAGATGTTTTCAATAAAAAAATTCTGAAATATAATGCAATATTTCTCCATTCGTCTGCAATCCTTTATAAAGGCAAAGCGTATCTTTTTTCTGCCGATTCGGGAGTGGGCAAGTCAACGCACACAAAACTGTGGATAAAAAAATTCGGCGCTGAAAATGTACAGATAATCAATGATGATAAACCGATTATAAGATTTATTGACAATGATTGGTATGTGTACGGTTCGCCTTTTGATGGTGGAACGGGCATAAATAAAAATATCCGTGCAAAACTCGGCGGCATTATTTTTCTTGAAAGGGCAGAGGAGAACAGTATTGAAGTCCTTGACAAAAACAGTATTTTTTCAAGAATATATAAAAATACGATTAAATTTTCTCTTGATGATGAATATGCGGGATATATGTTAAATACGGCTGATAAGTTGATTAAGGAAAATTATTTCTATTTGCTAAAATGCAATATGAATATTGAATCGGCGGAAATTTGCGAAAAATTTTTACTGACAGGAGATAGCTATGGAAAAGCTGAAAAAAATACTTGATTCCGAAACCAATAAGTGGATAGTAAAAAAAGCCAAACCACAGGTTTTCGGTATTATAATTATGTCTGTTATTTTCGGCGGAATGGCATATCTCGGTGTTGCGGTCGCTACTTTGTCGAGAGGTATTGTGGATTCGGCGGTTAACTCTGATGTCGGCGGAATTGTGTATTTCGCAATTATACTTATTTCACTTACGATCGCACAGCTTGTCATAAGAATTATAAGTAAGGTGCTGACTTTCAATGTATCGTCAAAACTTGAAATTTCTATAAAACAAGATATTTTCGATAATATTATCAGAAAAAAATATAATGAGATTTCAAGCATACACACCGGCGAACTACTTAACAGAATAACAAGCGATGTGTCGGTTTTAGTCAGTTCGATTATTTCTATAGTGCCGAATATGGTGTATTTTATCGTAAAATTGGTTGGTGTTTTTGTCGTACTGTTTGCTATTGATAAAACTTTCAGCCTTGTTTTTGTTTTCGGCGGTGCGCTGATGTTTGTTGTTGTGCTGCTTTTTAAGTCAAAAATGAAAACATTGCATAAGGCGGTACAGGAATCTGATGGTAAGACAAGATCGTTTTTTCAGGAGATTTTTTCAAGTCTGCTTGTGGTAAAAGTTTTTGGCGCTGAAAATAAGGTGTCTGAAAATGCTATGAATTTGCAACAGAATAATTTTAAAATAAAACGAAAAAGAAATTATATCTCTATAGTTGCCACAACCGGATTTTCTTTTATATTTGCCCTCGGATATATGTATGCTTTAATTTGGGGTGCTTTTGCAATCAGCGACCATACCATTACATACGGTGTATTGACTTCTATGCTTGCGCTTGTGTCGCAAATTCAAGGCCCTGTTCGTGGTATCAGCAGTATTTTGCCATCATATTATTCTGCTCTTGCAAGTGCGGAGCGACTTATGGATATTGAAAATCTCGATAATGAAGATGTGGTAAATAATTCTGCAATCGATACCGAAAAGCTGTATGATAAGACAGAAAAAATAGTTTTTGATAATATTACTTTCAGCTACGGCAGGGAAAATGTGCTTGAAAATACAAGTCTTGTGCTAAAAAAAGGTGATTTTGCATTGCTTGCGGGAATTTCGGGAATAGGCAAAAGTACGCTTACAAAGCTTTTGCTTAATGTAATTTCACCCGATAAAGGCGAGATTTATCTTTCACTTTCAAACGGAGAAAATGTGTTTGTCGATAAAAATATAAGATGTATGTTTTCGTATGTACCGCAAGGTAATTTTCTGCTTTCGGGTACAATCAGAGATAACATTGCATTTGTGTCGAATAATCCCGATGACGAAAGAATTATTGAGTCTGCGAAAATTGCCTGCGCTTATGATTTTATAAACAGATTGCCAAATGGACTTGATACTGTCGTGGGTGAGAACGGAAAGGGCTTGTCGGAGGGTCAGATACAAAGAATTGCGATTGCGAGAGCGGTTTACTGTAATTCTCCGATTATTATTTTTGATGAGGCGACCTCGGCACTTGACGCCGAAACAGAAGTTCAACTGCTTAAAAATCTTAAAACACTCAAAGATAAAACTTGTATTTTGATTTCTCATAAAATGGCGGCAAAAGAAATTTGCAACAAAGAAATTGTAATTAAGAATAAAAAAATTATTTCTTACGATATTTAGGTGGGTACAAGCAAAATCTTACTCCTGACTGAATACTTATAATTAGGTATAAATCCGATTATAAGCATTGTCAGGGGTGATTTTTTGATTGAATTAATTAATTTTCTGGGGCAGTACCTTTGCTTTTTTATTCTTCATATCTGCGGAAACGGCTCTTTTCCAAAACCTCTTTCCGAAAAAGAGGAGCACGAGTATCTTGTGCGGAGTGCAAAAGGGGATATAGAGGCGAGAAATATTCTTGTTGAACATAATTTAAGGCTTGTGGCACACATTATAAAAAAATATTACGGCAATCAGAGTGAACAAGATGATCTTGTGTCAATCGGCACTATCGGACTTATAAAAGCGATAAATACCTATGACATAAGCAAAAAAATTAAGCTTTCAAGTTATGCGTCACGATGCATCGAGAATGAAATATTAATGCATTTCCGTAATGCTAAAAAGACGGCGCAGGATATTTCACTCAACGAAGCGATTGACAGCGATAAGGACGGAAATCCGCTGACTTTGCTTGATATAATGGCGGTTGATGACAATATACTTGAGCAGATTGATTTTCAACTCAACAGTAAAAAGCTCGGTCAGTTTATTAACGAAGAACTTTCACCAAGGGAAAAAATGATAATTGTTATGCGCTACGGACTTGACGGGAGCGAGCCGCTTACGCAGAAAAAGATTGCACAGAAACTGAATATTTCCCGTTCGTATGTAAGCAGAATTGAAACCAAGGCTTTAAAACTTTTACGAAAACGATTTGATAACAGTTCAAATTTGTAAATTATTTTAAAGAAAAAAGGCGGTCGAAAGACCGTCTTTAGTTATGAGCCTATGCTGTTGATGAGGTTTTGCATTTCCTGTTTGGATGAAACATTGTGCGCTTTTTCAAGCACGATTTCTTTTTCGTCTTTTTCCATTTGAGCAAATTTTTGCATTGCACTTTCATTTTTTGCAAGTGCATTTACAAAGCCTAACGGCATATCTTTATACATTTTCATCACCAATATTATTATTTTCAGTTTTGAAAATAATATTCATTTAGATAAATTATTGTTTAGCTGATTGCTTTATCAAGCAATTATAAAAGTTTGGTCGACCTTTTCAAAGGTCGTGGGT
>OLPW01004090.1_pt1 | contig 10679 bp, 10 predicted proteins | sample 1672161 | NCBI WGS metagenome assembly OLPW01 (sample SAMEA3136654, study PRJEB25190) | human gut metagenome
TGCCTTTCGATGGAATCAGGGTCCGCTGCAAGTGCGGCGGACCCCAAGAGACAGTTTATTTGCAGATCATTCGCAGGGTTCAGGTTCTTCCTCTTCAGGCTGGGGCACGCCGTAGCGTTTGGCGGGCTCTCCGGCGCAGAGGAACAGGCACGCCAGGGGAGAGCCAGGCTGTTCTGCAGGGGAGGCCGCAGAGCCAGAGAAAGAGCCGGGCATATGATGGGGGACATACCGCAGCTGAGGAATCCGGCGGGTGGGCTTAGCAGACGCTTCGGCTTGCCCAGTGGAACCGGCAGCCGGCTCCACGCCGTGTTCCTCCGGAGCCGGGACCTGAGACGCGGAGGAAGGTGTGGAAATGGGAGCGGTGGGCTCCGCCTGATTCTCTTCTGCTTCCCAATAGAAGCTGCTGCTGGTATCTGGCCAATCCGACAGGGAACTGTTGTAGCCATTGGAGGTGATCCCTACAGAGGCACTAAAGTCACTGCTGGAGTCGCCGTAACGGAGCCAGTATTTGAATTGGGCGGTACGGCCCCGGATGACTCCTTTTTCCTCCCGGTTGGCTGGGACTTCAAAGTTGACGCACCAGGCGTATCCGGCCTCGTAAGCGCCGTCAGAGGTATTTGCCACCCGCCTTAAAGCGGCATATGTACTCTGGTACCGGGTTCGGAGCTCATAGGCCAGGTAGTTCAGCTGCCCCTCCAGAGACCAGTAGTCATAGCCTTGGAGCAGGCAGAAGCTCTGCAGGGCATCAAAACGGCCATCGTGCCATTGGCACAGGCCATAGCTGGTACCTCCGTCGCCATAGGACGTGAGGATAAAGTTGGATTCGGCCTCTATGTTGGCCAGAACGCCGCAGGCAGCGGCGGAATTGAGGCCCAGCTCTGTTGTTAAGAATTCGAAGACGCTGCGCTCTGTCCCCAGGTCTGCCCCATGGGCCCCCGGACTGAGGGGGAGCAGAAGCGCCACGAACAAGGCTGCGGCCACGACAAAACGAAGGACGTATTTTCGCATCAATATGTTCACCTCGGATAAAATTCAAACGCTGCCGAAGCCGGCTTGATCCAGCAGGTTGATGGTGCGCCGGATGTGGGCAGCCATGGTGTGCCGGACGCCTTCTTCATCCCGCTGCTGAAGGAATCCCATGAGCAACTCGTTGTCCTGGAGGGTGGGCTGCGCCAGAAGCGCTTCCACATCCAGGGCAGCCCAGGTTTCGTGGAGGGCATTGTGGATAATGGGCAGCAGCTGCTCCATGAACGGGTTATGGGTAGCGGCTACAAAAGCCTGATGAAAGGCCTCTTCCGGCTGGGTGAAATTTTCACCCTCTCGAATGGCCCGGGCCACGCATTGCGCCCGATGGGCGATCTCCCGAAGTTCCTCATCGGTGCCCCGAAGGCAAGCTAAGCGGGCGGCCTGGGGCTCAATCATCATCCGGATTTCGAACAGATCCCGCAGGCGGGTACGGAGACTTTCCAACCGCTGCAGGCCAATGTCCGGCGCGCTGGCACGGTCCAGAACAAAGGTGCCGCTTCCTCGCCGGACCTCCACATAGCCCTGGGCGGCCAGAGAACGCACTGCCTCCCGCAGTGTGGTGCGGCTGACGCCGAAAAGCTCACAGAGCCGGGGCTCATTGGGCAGCTTGGCCCCGGGCCGGTAGGCCGGGTCGCTGCCAATCATATGAAGCAGACGCTCTGCAGTTTGATCGGTCAGACGCTGGGGAATCTGGGGACCCATGGCACAGCGGCTCCTTTCTCATTTTTGTTATTATGCCATAGATTGGACCGGATTGCAAGTAAAGAAAAGGAAATCCCCATGAAGAAATTCTGAATTTGCGCAGCTGTGTGTAAAATCAGGATTGTCCAGGGAACAGGGGAGGGGAAATGGAGGGCGCTGAATGCCATAACTGGAATTTCTGTTTGAAAGACAGGTGATTTCTGACATCAATCAGTCTCTGTAGACCATAGATTGGCGCTTCTAAAGACCTTTAAAAGGTGCTATGTCATCTGCTTTATGCATGAAATCTGCAGGACAAAACTTTGTAAAAAATTTCTACCAGCATATGCTTGGCATATACGAGTATTTGCTGCGGACAAGAAAACTGTTGACTTCCCACTGGAAATGGAATATTATATCAAAAGAGGAAGGGGGGAGAAAAAAAGATGGAGAATATATACTATGCCAGAAGTGCAAATGAGCAAGGTCAAAAAGAGACGGTTTTTCACCATTTGAGCCGTGCATCGGAACTATGCCAGGAGTTTCTGAGCCCTCTGGGCTATGGGGCCTGGGGTGAGGTTTTAGGGAAATTTCACGATTTTGGAAAATACAGCGAGGATTTTCAGCAAGTGTTGCGCCGGGAGAAAACTCATGTGAATCATGCAGGCCCTGGAGCGGCACTTGTTTTTCAAGCCTACGGCGGGTGGAGCCACGGAGGTAAGGGACAGAACCGGGCGGCAAAGCTTCTCGCCTCTGTGATTGCGTCTCATCATGGCGAGCTTTCCCTTGTGGATGACGGGGTGCTGAAGCGGGTTCTCCGGGGAGAGGGCGATCGGTTGGATTCGGAAGGGCGCAGATTTTCTCTTTTTGGCCAGGAGGAATTCCGGGATGCCGTATCCCTGTGGAAGAGCGCGTTTACGCCTCCCAGGCTGTCGCCACCCCTGCCGGCGTTTTCCGACGGAGAAGATGCATCTTTGGCGATGATGCTGTGGACGCGGTTTCTGTTTTCTGCCTTGGTGGATGCGGATTATTCCAGCGCTGCGGAACATCAGAAGCCAGACTATTTGCTCCAAAACCAAGGGCCTGAGCTGGACCCGGAGGAAGCCCTTCAACGTTTGTCCCAGGTGCAGGCAGAGAAAAAGCAAGGATCCACTGCAGCAAGCACCCTCAATGTTATGAGAAATCAGTTGTTTGACGATTGCCTTGCTGCTGCGGCCCAGGAGCCGGGGCTGTTTACCCTCACCGCCCCTACCGGCCTGGGAAAGACCTTGAGCCTCTTTGCATTTGCGGCGGAACACTGCCGGATTTATGGAAAGCGTCGGATTATTTTGATTCTGCCGTTTCTCGCCATCATTGAGCAGAATGTGAAGGATTACCGGAAGGTAGTGCCGGATCTTCTGGAGATTCACAGCAATGCTCAGCTGGATGAGCGGGCCAGACTGCTCAGTGAGCGTTGGGATGCGCCCTGTATCGTGACAACCAGCGTAGGCTTCTTCCAGCCCCTGTTTTCTGCCAAGCCTGCGGACTGCCGCCATTTGCATCAGTTGGCCAATAGCGTCCTGGTGCTGGATGAGGCCCAGTCTCTGCCGCCTCATTTGCTGGATGCTACGCTGCGGACGGTGAAGCTGCTCTGCACCCAATACGGCTGTACCGTGGTGTTTTCCACAGCAACGCAGCCCTCTTTTGGCTACCGGCCGGGGTTAAGCTGGCAACCCAGGGAAATTGCGCCGGATCCGGCCGCACTATTTGCGGCGACACGGCGGGTGACCGTGGATTGGCGGCTGAAGCAGCCGATATCCCTGGTGGAGATTGCCGGGGAAGTGGCACAGGAAAATCAGGCTTGTGCCATTGTCAACCTGCGGGCCCACGCCAGGGCCCTGTACCGGCAGCTGGTGGAGCAAACGGGGGCGGAGAGTACATTTTTCCTGACCACGGACCTTTGTCCGGCCCACCGGCTGGCAGTGCTCCGGGAGATTCGGGAGAGAATGCAGGCAGGACTTCCCTGCCGCCTGGTGTCTACCCAATGCATCGAGGCCGGTGTGGATCTGGATTTTCCGGTGGTATTCCGGGCGCTGGCGCCGTTGGATGCCATCATCCAGGCGGCGGGCCGGTGCAACCGAAATGGGGACAGTCCCACCGGACGGGTAATTGTCTTTGTCCCGGAGGAGGAAAAGCTGTATCCCAGCTCTGCCTATGAAAACGCAGCCAACTGCGTCCGGATTCTGGCGAGCAGGCATCCCATTGATTGCAATGATTTGAGCCACATTCAGGAGTACTATCAGCTGCTGTACAGTCAAAGCGAAGGGGACAAGCAGGCTCTGCGCCAGGCTGTGGAGGAGGAGGACTTTCTGGAGGTCCAGAATGCCTACCAAATCATTGAAAACACTGGCTTTCAGGTGGTGGTTCCCTGCCCGGGGGAAGAGAAGCTGTATCAAGAGGTGGAGGCACGCTATGAAAAAGAGGGCCTTACGCCGGCCCTGATGCGTCTGGCCGGGCCCATTACCGTGTCCAGCTTCCAGAGAGACTTGGTCCGGCAGTACTGCGTACCGCTGTACTACCGCGCCTGGGAACACGGCGGGACAGCTGTGGAGACGGGCTACTATCTGTTAGGCATTCCTGACTGTTACGACAGGAAGCAAGGCATAGTTTTGGAAAACGTTCAACTTGGCATGTTTTAAGGAAATGAGGTGACCAATATTTTGAATTGTCCACAGGTAACGATCACGGTATGGGGCGATTTTGCCCTCTTCTCCAGGCCGGAGGGGAAGGTAGAGCGAATCACCTACCCGGTTCCCACCCCCAGTGCGGTCCGGGGTATGCTGGCGTCGATTTATTCCAAGCCGGCGGAGTTCTACTGGCAGGTGCAACGGATTGAGGTTCTGAAGAAGATCCAGTATGCCACCTTCAAGCGCAATGAGCTCAAAAGTAAAATGCCCCGCATTCCGGCGGGAAACCCCATGAAAGCCTGCCTTCTGATTGAGGAGGACCGCACCCAGCGCCAGTCTGTGGTGCTGCGGGATGTGCGCTACCGCATCACGGCCCAGATTGTGCCCCGGCCGGATTTCCCCGGTTCTGCGATTCAGCTGTACAATCAGTTTGAGCGGCGGGTGAAGCGGGGGCAGATGTTCGTCCAGCCGGTGATGGGCGCCCGGGAGTTTCCGGCCTATTTCACCTGGGGCTCCACCGGGGAAACGCCGATCCAGGAGAGCCTGGACCTGGGGCTCATGGTGTACGACGTATTTGACTTGAACATTTGGAAGGTAGGGAAGCAGGCGGAGCCTTCTGTCTCCCTCTACCGGGCGAAAATGGACCGTGGGGTCATTGAGGTGCCTGCCTTTGATTCTCCGCTGGTGCTGAAACCGGGAAGGAGGGACGGCGGATGCTGACGGAATTGTACCGCTATGCTCTGGACAAGGGCCTTGCCGCTCAGCCGGGCTTTAAACCTAAGCGGGTGAAGGCCTATGTTCTGCTTTCCGCTTCGGGAGAGTTTTTGGGAATTCACACCCGGGAAAAGGACGCCCCGGCGGTCTATGCGCCGGACATCGGTGCGGCGGCCAACGGAACCCGATACTGCAATCCCTTGATTGAAAAAGCGAAAATTCCACTAGGGATGGTGGAAGATCCCAAAGGGGATCAAAATGTTCCCACAAAGCATGATTTTTTCCTGTCCATGCTGGATGACGGGGGCGATTGCGAGCCGGCGTTTTCTGTGGTGGCCCAGGCCTTGCGGGATGGAGCCACTGTGCAGACAATCGAGCAGGCCTTGGCGCTGCATAAGCTGAAAGGCGGCGATCCCATTGGATTTATGGTGGACGGAGTTCCGCTGGAAGCCAGCTCCCGGTACCTGCCCTGGTGGACGAAGTTTCGGGCGATGTTCTTGCCGGAGGAAGCCGACGTCCTCCCCAGGTGCCTCATTACCGGTGAGCGAAAGCCGGCCATGGCCACAGTGCCCAAGGTTTCCGGATTGATGTTCGTAGGGGGCCACACGGCAGGGGATGCGTTCCTTTGTTTTGATAAGGATGCCTTTCAGTCCTATGGCTTTAAGAAAAGTGCAAATGCTCCCGTATCGGAAGAAGCCATGACCGCCGTCAACGCGGCGCTCACCGATCTGATTGCCAAGGCGCCGGTGCTGGGCAATGCCAAGCTGGTCCACTGGTATTCCAGCGGTATTTCAGAAGAGGAGGACCTGCTTCCCATCCTGCTGGAGGGCGAGTGGGATGATGGGGTGGATTCTGAGCCTGATGATGAAGAGGAAAAATCTGCCCTTCAGGCGGCGAAGGCTCTGATTTCCTCCATAGAGAATGGGACTCGGCCGGAGCGACTCCACGCCAGATACTACATCATGCCCCTGTCTGGGGCCAACGGGCGGATGATGGTACGCCTCTGGCAGGAGGGAAGCTATGAAGACCTTTACTATAACATCAAGCAGTGGTTCGAAGATCTGTCCCTCATTTCCTGGAACGGACAAGGGAGGGCCAAGCCTCCCAAGCTGAAGGCCTTGGGAACCCGGCTTCTAAAGCCAGGGGGAGACCCCAAGAAGGTCTGGAGCCGGATGGATGATGAGCTGCCCAATTTGCTCCAACGGCTCCTGAGCGCCATTTTGAATGGGACAGCTCTGCCGGATGAAATTCCGGCCCGGGCCCTGCGATGGATTCGCTCCAGCCTGCTGGAGTCGGATGAGGAAAAGCGTACGGTGCCCTTTGACATAGAAACTTTGGCATTCCAGCTGCTGAAAGCTTGGCTTTGCCGGAGGCAAAGAATGAGAGGAGATGAACACCCTATGGAAGCAACCTGCAACCAAGAAACAACTCGAGATGTGGCATATTATTGCGGCCAGCTGATGGCAGTCTACGTTGCGATTCAGCGTAAGGCCATGCCTGAGGTGGGCGTGGGTGTGGCAGAGCGGTACTATACCGCCGCCAGTGCCAATCCCGCGTTTGCCATGGGCAAGCTGGCCCAGCTCTCCCAGCACCATTTGGGCAAGCTGGACCCCGGACTTGCGTACTACTTTGAAAGTAAGATTTCGGAAATTACGGTAAAAATTGGAAATCGGAAAATTCCAGTCGTTATGAATATGGAGCAGCAGACAGAGTTTGCCCTGGGCTATTACCAGCAGCGCGCCGTTCTGTATGCCCCCAAAGAGAAATAAGGAGGAAATCATCATGGCTATTGACAATCGTTACGAATTCCTGTTTTACATCCAGTGCCGCAACGGCAATCCCAACGGGGACCCGGATATGGGCAACGCGCCCCGGATGGACCCTCAGGACCTCCATGGCTACGTCACGGACGTGGCCATCAAGCGCCGCATCCGCAATTATGTCCAGGCCGCCTATGCCGGGAAGCCAGGCATGGAAATGCTGATCCGCAGCGCCAGCAACATCAACACCGGAATTGCCCGGGCCAAGGAGCTGGCCCAGGTGGAGCTCTCTGCCAAGGGAAGAAACGAAGTGTACGCCGGGAGAAAGGCTGCCTGCCAGCTGTTCTATGATGTGCGGACCTTCGGTGCGGTGATGTCCACGGGCCCCAACGCCGGGCAGGTCCGGGGACCGGTCCAGCTGACCTTTGCCCGGTCTCTGGACCCCATTCAGCCCCAGGACATTTCCATCACGCGGATGGCCAAGGCAGAGGAGGTGAAGAATGCCAAAACAGCCGCAGACTATGAGCAGTGGGAAAACGGGCAATCTGAGGACAGTCTGCGTACCATGGGCCGCAAGCAGTTTATCCCCTACGGCCTTTATGAGGCCCGGGGTTTTGTCAGTGCCAATTTGGCTATGGAAACAGGCTTTGACGAGGAAGACCTGCGTGTTTTATTTGAAGCCATTTTGAATATGTACGAGCATGACCGTTCCTCCAGTAAGGGGGAAATGGCTGTGGTGTCGCCGTTGATCCTGTTCCGCCATACGGGTACCGATTCGGATCTGGAGCAGCGCAAGCGGCAGGCCCGGTTGGGCTGTGCGCCTTCCTACCAGCTATTTGATTTGGTCCGGGTGGAGAAGCGGCCGGAGGTGGAGTATCCCCGCTCTTACCGGGATTACACCGGGAGCATCCGCCTGGATGCACGCCCGGCCGGGGTTGACGTGGGCTTCCTCTGCTCGCCTTACGGCGAGATCTCCTGGAATCAGGTGCCGGAAGATGCAGAGCTATTCCGCTGAGTCGGAGCGGGAACTGTTCCCCCTGTCTTGGCTGACGCAGTATGGCTATTGTCCCCGGCGGTGTGGCCTGATGGCTTTGGAGCAGCTGTGGACAGAAAGCGCCGACACTGCCGCAGGCCGCGCGCAGCACGAGCGGGTGCATACCGCCCGGATTGAGCGGCGGAGTGGACAGATGAATTTATATGAGCTGCCGGTGTTTTCCCGTAGCTTGGGTGTAAACGGGAAGTGTGATTGCGTGGAGGCGCTGGAGACTCCGGATGGCGTGGAGCTGCCGTATGGACAGGGCCGTTACCGGCTGTATCCGGTGGAATATAAGCACGGCGTGGTCCGGGACGAGGAAGAATACCAAATTCAGCTCTGCGCCCAGGCGATGTGCTTGGAAGAACAGTTTGACTGCATCATTCCGGCGGGGGCCATTTTCTATATCAATGCGCACCGCCGGGATGAGGTGGCACTGACCGAGTCGCTTCGGGAAAAGACACGCCAGACAGCGGAAGCGGTGGCGGAGCTGCTGCTCTGCCAAGAGGTTCCAGCGCCACATTACAGCGCAAAGTGCAAAAAATGCTCCATGCGGGAGGACTGCCAGCCGAAGCTGAAGCGATCTGCCGCCAACTATTGCAGAGACCTTTGGGAAACTGCCCGGGAGGACGTTTGATGAAGCAGCTGCAAAATACGCTTTATATTCTCACCCCAGACACATACTTATTTTTGCAAAATGAGACCATTGCGGTGAAGGTAGGCGGTGTGGAAAAGGTTCGGATTCCCTCCCATACCATCAGCTCCATCTATTGTTTTGGAAATGTGACGGTTTCCACGCCGTTGATTGGCTTCTGCGGGGAACGCGGGATCAGTCTGGTGTTTCTCTCAGAATATGGCAGGTTTTATGGGCGCGTCCAGGGGCCGGTTTCCGGCAATATTCTGTTGCGGCGGAGGCAATTTGCCGCGCTAGAGGACCCCGTGCAGCGGACCCAGCTGGTGCGAAGCATATTGCTGGGAAAATTGGCCAACAGCAAGCTGTTTCTAATGCGCCAGCGCCGGGAGCGTCCGGGACGGGAGGCAGAGATTACCCCGGCCATTGAGCGGCTGACGGAGGCGGCATGTCGAGTGCAGGATTGCTCCTCTGTGGATTCCATGCGGGCTTTGGAGGGAGTTGCGGCGGCAGCCTACTTTTCTGCCATGCCTGCCATGCTGGATGGAAGCAAATTCCAATTTTCGGGAAGAAATCGCAGGCCTCCGGAGGACCCGGTCAATGCCGTACTGTCCTTCCTATATACGCTGCTGAAAAATGATGTGCAGTCGGCGTTGGAGGGCGTAGGGCTGGACCCGGCGGCAGGGTTCCTGCACACATTGCGCCCCGGCCGCCCGGCTCTGGCATTGGACCTGATGGAGGAGCTGCGCGCACCACTATGTGACCGCTTAATGCTGGCTCTGATTCACCGTGGGCAAATCTCGGAAAAGTCCTTTGACCAGCTCACGGCGCCGGTTTTGCTAAGCGAGGCAGGCCGAAAAGCGGTCGTGGCAGCTTGGCAGAAGCGAAAGCAGGAGACCATTACACATCCATTCTTGGGTGAGAAAATCCCGGTTGGCCTGATTCCCCACGCTCAGGCACAGCTGCTGGCACGTGTATTGCGGGGGGAGATGGATGAATATCCGCCGTTTGTTTGGAGGTGAGGAGACATGATGATTGTGCTGTCGTACGATGTCGATACGACTGATGCAGCAGGAGCCAAACGGCTTCGCAAAGTTGCGAAGATTTGTGAAGCAAAAGGCTGCAGGGTACAAAATTCTGTCTTTGAGCTACTGGTTGACCCGGCACAGCTGACCACATTGAAAGCGCAACTGGAAAAGGTCATTGACCCAGAAAAGGATTCCGTACGCTTCTACCGTCTGGGCAGTAATTGGCGTCCAAGAATCGATTATATGGGCCGCGGCCTCCGCTATGAGCAAGACGACACCCTGATCCTATAGCACACGCGGACCTCCACGAAAAAATGGCGGCTGACTTTGAAGAAGCCCCCGCGATGCCCCCCACACGGGGGCACGACTTGAAACGTACGAATTGCCCGAATTCGGCGGCGGGGCGTGGATGCCCCCCACACGGGGGCACGACTTGAAACCCCGACTGATTTTCCGGTTGGATTTGTCCCGCATGATGCCCCCCACACGGGGGCACGACTTGAAACCGCTTCCAACTATGCAGACGATATTTTAACCACGGGATGCCCCCCACACGGGGGCACGACTTGAAACTCTTACCCCGCGAACGCCGACACCGAAATAGCCGGATGCCCCCCACACGGGGGCACGACTTGAAACTGTGTTGTCCGTGGTGAACAACGCCAGCTTTTCACCGATGCCCCCCACACGGGGGCACGACTTGAAACGGTGATGGCGGATCCATCTCCTGCGATTACAGCGGATGCCCCCCACACGGGGGCACGACTTGAAACAGACACAAAGTCAAAAACACAGAAAGAAAAGGAGGAGGATGCCCCCCACACGGGGGCACGACTTGAAACCTGATTTGATTGTTCTTGGCTTCGACGTCCTTCCCGGATGCCCCCCACACGGGGGCACGACTTGAAACAGGAAATGAAACAAAGCCAAAGAGGCACAAAAGAAAGATGCCCCCCACACGGGGGCACGACTTGAAACGTTGGCGATCCAAATCCATCTATTTCTACTCAATAGATGCCCCCCACACGGGGGCACGACTTGAAACTTGGCTGATGCTGCTGCTCCTGAAGTTGCTATAAGATGCCCCCCACACGGGGGCACGACTTGAAACATATCCCTTTTTGCTGTATGCGTGATTCC
>OLPW01004092.1_pt1 | contig 10678 bp, 8 predicted proteins | sample 1672161 | NCBI WGS metagenome assembly OLPW01 (sample SAMEA3136654, study PRJEB25190) | human gut metagenome
TCATATTCTGAACAGCCTCTCTCCGTTCTCACGGCATATCTCGATCATTTTCTCCGTGGAAACTCCCTTTAACTCCGCCATTTTTGCGGCGGTGTATTTTATCATGCCGCTGTGGGATTTCTCCCCCCGGTGCGGTGCCGGAGCCATATATGGGCAGTCGGTCTCCAGCAGGAGCCTGTCGATAGGCACTGCTTCGCACGCCGCCCACGCCTTCTTTGAATTCTTGAACGTGAGCACTCCGGTGAATCCGACATACATGCCGAGCCTTACGACCTCCTCGGCGATTTCCGCAATCGGCTTCTGCGTGCGCACAAGCAGGACTTTTGCCCGCTCAATGCGCGAGTTGATTACATAATCGGCAGGAGAGAAGCCGGTGTGGCGCTTGAACATATGCGCAAAATAGGATGCGCTCAGGCACACGGTAGACGCCAGCTCCTCCACAGAAATCGGCTGACCGATATGCGAACGAATGTACTGGATGGCCTGCTCGACCGGCGTATCCGCTGACTGCTCGGCAGCACTCGGTGAGAGCAGCAGGTCAAACATGCGGTAGATGCGTGCCGAGCGCTGCATGTCGGTCTCTACACCGTTTTCATCGTAAAAGCGCACCATGTCGTACAGCAGATTGCCGATCAGCGTGTTGTTGTCGCGGCGGATGAGCCAGCCGTGCCGGTCGGTGATGCGGCGGCACAGCTCACGCGCGTTCGAGCCTTCAAAGTGCATGTACACGAACTCCAGTCCGTCCTCGGCGTGGTAGTAGTGCGGCTCGATGCAGTCGAGCAGCAGCACGTCACCGGCTTCGGCGACATGGAATTCACCGCGGTACTCCACGCGGAAGCGTCCCTTGCGGATGTAGGCGATGAGCAGCGGCGGATAACTGTCGCGCTTCATAAAATAGTTGGCGGTGCAGTAGTAGTGACCGCACCATGTCGGATAAAACAGCAGCTCTCTCGCGGTCTGCGACGGCGTAAACGGAAAACAAACCGACTCACTTCGGATGCCGGGATCAACACTTTGCATATACTCTTCTCCTTCCTTGTTTTGCCCTCATAGAATCCGTGAACGAAATAGCAGGATTGATGAACTGGTTTTCTGTGTTTTCTCACAGAAAGCAGGATCGATGAACTTTACGACAGAAACGCTTATTGAATATATCCATAAAACATTTTATACTTAGGCCAGAAGCTAGGAAATAGATACAATAAACAAAGATGAGTCGAATTCATTGTATGCATTTCACAAAACATCAAAATGAGCAGTACAAAAACAGAATCAAACACTTTTTGCAAATCAAAGAAAGAAGGAAAACATTATGTTTATCGGTGAAAAGAAAATTGCTCGTCCGTTCCGCTGGGGTATCGTAGGCGGCGGCCGTACTTCCGGCGGTGGTTACAAGCATCGTCTGGGCGCTATGCGAGACAACACCTCGTTCGTACTTAAGGCTGCAGCGTTCGACCTGGACTTCGCCCGCTGCGTAGACTTCGGCAAGAACCTGAACATGGATGAGGAACGCCTCTATCCGGATTACAAGACCATGTTCGCTGAGGAAGCAAAGCGCGAGGACGGCATCGAGGCTGTTGATATTGCAACCCCGAACTTCCAGCACTTTGAGGTCTGCAAGGCAGCTCTGGAGGCCGGCCTGCATGTAATCTGCGAGAAGCCGCTGTTCTTCAAGGTTGAGGAAGGCGAGGAGATCAAGAAGCTGGCTGAGGAAAAGGGCAAGATCGTTTGCGTAACCTACGGCTTCTCCGGTTTCGACCTGCTGAGCCAGATGCGCTCCATGGTCCTGAACGGTGACATCGGTGAGGTTACTATGGTAGACCTCCGCTACGCACACGGCTTCGCTTGCGACCCGACCGGCGACAAGCAGGCTGAGGGTCAGAAGTGGCGTGTTGATCCGGCAAAGTCCGGCCCGTCCTTCGTACTCGGCGACCTGTCCACCCACACCTTCTACATGTCCGAGCTGATCTGCCCGCAGCTGAAGCTGAAGCAGCTGCTGTGCGACCGCCAGAGCTTCATCAAGTCCCGCGCACCGCTGGAGGACAATGCTTACGTCCTGATGCGTTACGAGAACGGCGCAGTTGGCCGTATGTGGGCATCCGCAGTTAACGCAGGCGACATGAGCAGCCAGCACATCCGCATTGTCGGCACCAAGGCTTCCCTCGAGTGGAACGACATGCATCCGGATGAGCTGTACTACGAAGTACAGGGTCAGCCGCGTCAGACGCTGGTTCGTGCAATGGATTACCTGAATCCGGAAGCTCTCGAGTACGAGCGCCTGGGTGCTCTGCACTACACCGGCCTGATCGAGTCCTGGAGCAACCTGTACACCCGTTTTGCTATCGCAATGGATGCAAAGAACCGTGGCGACGAGGAAACCCTCAAGAATCTGGTTTACCCGGATCTGGAGCACGGCATCGACGGCATCCGCTGGGTAACCAAGTGCGTAGAGTCCGCTGACAAGGGCGGCGTATGGGTAGATTTCAAGTAAGTCTCCCGATTTCCATCTAAACTAAGACACTCTCTCATTTCTTTTCTCTGTGCCGCTGCCTTCCGTAAGGCGGGCAGCGGTAAACTCTTAAACGCTTATAACGCTAAAATTCCCTCCTGATAATATACTTGAAAGAATTCTCTCTCTAAAAATCGCTCCAACGATTTCTACTACAACAAAAAAGAAGAAAAGTGAGGTTTTTTATATGAAACTCGCAATTTGCACTGATGTTTTTGCTGATCTGTCCTACACGGATATGCTCGATAAGGTAAAGTCCCTCGGTATCGACGCGGTTGAGATGACCGCAGGCGGCTGGGGTGCCCGCAAGCACTGCAACACCGCGGAGCTTCTTGCTGACGAAGGCAAGCGCAAGGAATTCATGGGCGAGCTCGAGAAGCGCGGCATGCGCATCTCCGCTCTGAACACGTCCTGCAACCCGCTCTGGCCGAGCAAGACCGGCGAGGAATACAAGAAGTCCATGTACGACTGCGCTACTCTGGCAGGTCTGCTGGGCGTTAAGAAGATCGTTGCTATGGCTGGCCTGCCGGCAGGCAGCGAGACCGACACCACCCCGAACTGGATCACCTCTACCGTTTCCTGGCCGGATTTCATGGCTCCGGCGTATGAGTACCAGTGGAAGGTAACGATCGAGTTCTGGAATGAGTTCATCGCACACTGCAAGAAGTGCGGCATCGAGCACATCGCGATCGAGGAGTTCCCGGGCACCATGGTTTGGTCTGCTTCGACCCTGCTCAAGCTGCGCGAGGCTACCGACCCGATGCTCGGCATCAATCTCGACCCGTCCCACATGATGGTTCTGGGTGCGGACCCGATCGCAGCTGCACGTGCTCTGAAGGGCTGCATCTTCCACGTTCACGGCAAGGATGCCCGTATCGAGCGCGGTCTGGCTGACACCGACGGTCTGCTCGAGCCTCGTCCTGTTACCGAGTCCGCTGACCGCGTTTGGAACTATGTTGCAGTCGGCTGCGGCAAGGACCTGCAGTGGTGGAAGGAATTCTTCTCTGTCTGCCATATGATGGGCTACGACGGCGACGTTTCCCTCGAGATGGAGGACCTGACCATGACCGTTGATGCCGGTGTCAACACCTCGATCGACGCACTGCGTCAGACCATCAGCCAGTAATTTTACAGTTCGCCGTCTTTACGGCAATACTTCATCTGTTAAAACCCCGGTCTGCACTTGTTTGCAGACCGGGGTTTTGATGAGGGATATGATTATATTGATATACATATTCCCAATTTTGATGGTATGTACACCAAACGATTGAAAGCATATAAACATATACGCATTTATTTGCTATCCATAAGCGGCCACTGTTCTTGAGGCAGATTACTTGGTTTGCTTACAGCGGTCAATCCCTTCTTCTCCTACAGTTTGTGGGCGGGAGAAGGTGAATGCGTTATGAAGGAAAAAGCATTTCGTCTTTTTATTTGTGTGGTCATCGTACTGCACATTTCCCTTATAAATGCGCGATGACCGCTCGGATGGGACCCGAACGGTCATCGACTTAATGATGATCTAAAAGGTGATTGATCGTGGAACAGTGTCCACCATTTCTATGTTTATTATACGCTCACGGCTCTGCCTTTGTCAAGGTAGAGCTTGGACTACTACAACAATCGCAGGATCAAGGCAAAACCAAAGGGCCTGCCGCCTGCAATTCACAGACAGCAAGCCCTTTCGGCTGCTTGAACAATTTTTACGTTGAATTTTTGTCTAACTTTTTGGGATCATTTCAATCGGCTGTGCCTTTTCTTTGCTCTAATCGAGTGTTGCAGACAATGAAAAATGCAAAAAGAAACGTCATTCTCCATTTTTCATTCTTAATGCTCAATTCAGAATCTTTTCCATCTCCGAGATCATTTCATCAAACAGCTTTGTTGCGTCCTCAATCGGCTTCGGACTTGCCATATCCACACCTGCGCCGCGCAGCAGCGTGATCGGGTCGGCAGAGCAGCCGCCGGACAGGAAGCCGAGGTAATCCTTCACCGCCGGTTCACCCTCCCGCAGAATGCGGCGCGAGAGTGCAATGGCAGCGGCGTAGCCGGTTGCGTACTGGTAAACGTAGTAATCGTAGTAGAAGTGCGGAATACGCGCCCATTCAAGCGAAATCTCTTCGTCTACGTTCATTTCCGGTCCGAAATACTGCTCGTTCAGCTTTTTGTACATCGCGCAGAGCGCTTCGGCGGTCGTGCCCTCGCCGCGCTGGGTCATTTCGTTGGCGGCAAGCTCGAACTCAGCGAACATGGTCTGACGGTACAGCGTGCCGCGGAACTGCTCGAGGAAGTGGTTGATGAGGTACGCGCGCTCCTTCTTATCGGTCGTGACGGATAGCAGGTACTCCATCAGCAGCGCTTCGTTGCAGGTGGATGCAACCTCAGCAACAAAGATAACGTAATCCTGATACGCGGTCGGTTGGGTCTTGTTGGACAGGTACGAGTGGATAGAGTGGCCCATCTCATGCACAAGCGTGAATACGTCGTCGAGCGTGCCCTTGAAGTTGAGCAGCACATACGGGTGTACGCGCGCACCTGCCGAGTACGCGCCCGAGCGCTTGCCCTCGTTCTCGTACACGTCGATCCAGCCGTTTGCAAAGCCTTCGCGGAGCAGATTCAGGTAGTCCTCGCCGAGCGGCGCGAGCGCCTTCAGTGCGATCTCCTTGGCCTCCTCGAATGTGAATTTCATTTCCACGCCGTCCACGACCGGCACATACAGGTCGTACATGTGCAGTTCGTCCACGCCGAGCAGCTTCTTTCTCAGCGCAACATAGCGGTACATGGGCGCAAACGAGCGGTGCACCGCATCGATCAGGTTGCGGTAAATCTCGGTCGGCACCTCGTTGCCGTCGAGCGCGGCATCCAGCGTCGAGGGATATTTTCTCACGTTTGCGAAAAACAGCAGCTGCTTGAGCTGCGCGGACAGCGTTGCCGCCGAGGTGTTGCGGAACTGGCCGTACACCGAGTACAGCGAATCGAACGCGGACTTGCGGAGCACGCGGTCGTAGGACTGCATGAGCGGGATGAACGTGCCGTGCGTGACGGGGTGCTTATTGCCGTCCTTGTCCACCGCGTCCGGGAATTTGAGGTCGGCGTCGTTGAGCATGGAGTAAATGTCATCCGGGCTGGCGGCCATTTCGCCTGCAGCGGCGAGGATTGCCTCCTCCTTGTCAGACAGCACATGCTCTCGGCGTCGGCGGATGCGGTCGATATTCAGGCGGTACAGCTCCAGCTCGGGTGCTTCGGCGTACAGACGGTTCATGTCCTCATCGCTGATGGCGAGCAGCTCAGGGGTCTCAAACGCGGCGGCAGACTGAATTTCGACCGCGAAGCGCGTCACCTGGCTGACCATTTCCTGATACGCGGCGACGCGGGTGTCCTCATCGCTGCGGCGCTGTGCATAGTGTACGAGCGCGTCAAATGCAAGGCTGATTTCATCATCCAGACGGAAAAAAGACAGCAGAACAGCACCGCTTTCGGCCAGTCTGCCGCGGAATGCGGTGATGCGCGGAATGAACTCCTTGGCCTTCGCTAACGCGGCACGCCAGTCATCGTCGGTCGCAAACAGATCCTGAATCGCCCATTTGTCCTTTTCGGGCACATCTGCGCGGGCGGGAATTTTATTGGTTTCCATGGAAATACTTCCTTTCCGGTAGAGTTTTCTCCTCTTATTATGATACTCCAACCGCGGGATTCATGCAAGCGATTTACCGCGATAAAATCAAACATCCCGCTTTCCTTGCAAAAAAAGCGGGATGTTTGTTATTCTTCCTCCGGCAGCGAACTGCCGTAGGTTTCGAGTGCGCGCTTGATATCATTCCACGCAAAACCGCGACGCTGGAGTGCCGCAACGGCTTTTTCGACCTCTTTGCGGTCGGAAACGTCACCGCGCAGGCGTTTTTCGAGCAGAGCCAGCATTTGCGCCTCATCCGGGGAGAAGGTCTGCATAGCCGCTTCTGCGGTGTCGCGGTCTATGCCGCGGCGGGTCAGCTCCTGTCGGATGCGTGCCGCGCCGTAGCCCTTGCGCGTGTAGCCGCGCACAACGCTTTCCGCGAACAGCATATCGTTCAGCAGACTGCGTTCGGTCAGCCACGCAAGCGCGTAATCGGCGGCTTCCTCATCGTGCCCCTTGGCAAGCAGCTTGTCGCGCAGCATTTTCGCACTCAGCGCCCGATAAGACAGCTGTTTTGCCGCCATATCGAGGGCTGCGCGGTATTTATCCTCGCTCATTATTCTTCGTCGAGGTCGTCAAAATCGTCCGCGTCGATGGAGACTGCCTTGGAGGACGACGGACGCGGTGCCTTATCCGCAGGTTTTTCGGCCTTCTCGGTCGGCACAGCAGCGGAAGGACGTGCCGCATGGCTCTGCGCCAGCTTGCTGCGCTCCTCGGCAACCTTTTCCATGATCTGCTTCTGTACGTCATCCGCGATGTCCGGATGATCCTTGAAATACTGCTTGGCAGCATCACGGCCCTGACCCAGACGGGTATCGCCCATGGAGAACCACGCGCCGGATTTGTTGAGGATGCCGAATTCCACGCCGAGATCGACCAGCTCGCTCGTGCGGGAAATGCCTTCGCCGTACATAATATCGAACTCAGCCTGCTTGAACGGGGGAGCGACCTTGTTTTTTACAACCTTTACGCGGGTGTGGCTGCCGATCAGCTCGGTGCCGTTTTTCAGATGCTCCACGCGGCGAACCTCCATGCGGACAGACGCATAGAACTTGAGCGCACGGCCGCCGGTGGTGACCTCCGGATTGCCGTAAATGACGCCGACCTTCTCACGCAGCTGGTTGATAAAGATGGCTACGCACTGGCTCTTGGCGATCGAGCCGGCCAGCTTTCGCATCGCCTGACTCATCATGCGGGCATGCAGACCGACAAAGGAATCGCCCATTTCGCCTTCGATTTCGGCGCGCGGCGTCAGCGCGGCAACCGAGTCGATAACCACGATATCGATCGCGCCCGAGCGCACAAGCGCTTCCGCAATGTCCAGGCCCTGCTCACCGGTGTCCGGCTGGGAGACCAGCAGGCTGTCAATGTCAACGCCGAGTGCCTTGGCGTAAACCGGGTCGAGCGCGTGCTCGGCGTCGATAAACGCAGCCGTGCCGCCCAGCTTCTGAGCCTCTGCAACGCTGTGCAGCGCAACCGTGGTCTTACCGGAGGATTCCGGTCCGTAGATCTCAATGATTCGGCCGCGCGGCAGACCGCCGATGCCGAGCGCGAGATCCAGACCGATCGAGCCGGTCGGGATGTGTTCGATGTTCATGCCGGTGTTTTCACCCAGACGCATGACCGAGCCCTTGCCGAACTGCTTTTCGATCTGACCGAGCGCAGCGGCAAGTGCTTTCTTCTTATCAGCCGCAGGAGCGACCGGTTCCAACTGCTTTTTGGTAGCCATGATAGCATTTCCTCCTGAAAAAGTTACAAATATGCAAGCCGCAGAGCGGCGGTGTATTCGGATTCGATACACCCATTATAACAGGGTGCCGATTTGAATGCAATGATTTTATCGAAAATTTGTTCGATAAAATTTGATATAAAAAATCCTGCCTTTTCAGGCAGGATTTTCAACGGGTCTTATTTACCCTGTGCGTCGATATACGCCTTCGCATGCTGCTTGAGCTTGTCGAAGGTTTCCTCGCTCAGCACATGCTCGATGCGGCACGCATCCTCAGCGGCGGTCTCAGCGTCCACGCCGAGAGCGGTGAGGAACGCGGTGAGCACGGTGTGGCGCTCGTAAATGCTGGTGGCAATCTGCATGCCGGATTCGGTCAGTCCCAGCAGACCGTTCTGGTCGATGGAAACGTAACCGTTATCGCGCAGCAGGCCAACGGCACGGCTGATGCTCGGCTTGGAAAAGCCGGTGTAGTGCGCAACGTCGATCGAGCGCACCTGTCCATTTTTCTGCGTCAGAACCAGGATGGCTTCCAGGTAGTTTTCCGCGCTTTCCTGAATTTTCAATGCACGGACCTCCTTTTTTAAGATACTCTTTTCTGTAGGGCAGCACATGGGTTGGTCCTGCCGCGAAATTCTGTAATAGTATATCTATTTTATCATGACTTGCGTGTTTTTGCAATCTGCGTTGAACAAATTTCAAGCGGAAACAGCGGCTTGTGTTACGGCTGATCGGGCGGGAGCGGATTTTTCGGTGTATTCTGCGGCTCGGGCTGCGGTGCGGGAGCCGGCTGCTCGAACGGCTGCGGCTCGGGCATTTTGCGGTCAATGCTGCGCAGGGTGCGGTGCATGCTGAACAGCATCATAATAAATTCATAGCCGAGCCGTGCAGCAATATTTCCGACGATAAACAGCAGGATCGCCCAGAAAAAGTGGAAAAACAGCAGAATAACGCTGTAAACAGCCAGCGCAGCGACCGTCATGCAGTACAGGATTTTTAGCAGACCCTCGGTGTATGCGTGCCGGAAATTGAGAAAATCATGCAGCTTGGCTGCCGCGCCGTGGTAGTGATTCGGCTTGCGGACAAACAGCGTGTACAGCGCGATGCCGCCCGCAAGAATCAGTAAAAGTGCCAGAATCGGCAAAATCATTGAGAAAAGCGGTGTGTATGTATAGGTATAAGCGTAATTCATGGTATGCACCTCTCCTTTGGAAATGGGTTGATACATTTTTAGTGTACCATATTCTGCGGGGATGATAAAGGGAAAGTTGAATAATTGAGAATGGAAAATGGAGAATGGAGAATGCAGGTGAGGGGAAAATCGGTGTATTTATCAGGTCGGAATGGCGTTCTCTCAAACATCGGCAATCGTGGAATCGCAGGGACGGGCCGGCGACCGCCCGCATACCGTTAAATATTACGTTCATTTTCCATTCGCTATCCTCTCCCAACGGATACATAGGTTGTTCTACGGGCGGCAAATCCGCCTCTCCATCCTCCGCAAAGAGGTAAACATAGGCATTTTTGCCGTCCCAGACCACCTTTTTGACGATGGTGCGCAGCAGGCGGCGTTTTTCCTCCAGCGTGGCAGAATCCACCGCGCTGGCAAACGACTCGATCATTTCCTGATGGAAGGCGAACTCCTGATGGAGCATCCGGCTCTGCTCGGTGAGGGCTTCCAGCTCGGCAAGGCGCAGCTGCTGTGTCTCGCTCTCCCGATGGAGCGCGTCGATCTGCTCCATGACGTACTTCGCGGAGGTGTCGCTGGCAACGGACAGGGACTCCACCAGCCGCTTGATGCGCTCTTCCGTCTCGGTGTGCTTTTCCCGGAGCAGCGCAAGCTCTGCGTCGTAGCCCTCCTTGCTGCCGCTGATAATCTTTTTGGTCTGCGTTAGCAGCTTGGAAAGAGTCTCCTTGTCGGCGGAGAGCTTGCGGATCTCCTCGATGATCTTGGCATCCAGCGTGTTGCCGTTGCAGTTTTTCATACTACACACCGTTCCGTGGCTGCGCTCCTTGGTGGAGCACATATAGGTGTAGATCAGCTCGCCGTCCGCATTCTTGCGGTTGGTCAGCTTCGGGCGCATATAGTCGCCGCATTCGCCGCAGCGCAGAAGCCCGGACAGCAGCGCCACGTTGCTGCGGGGCCTGCGGTAGCTTTTGGATTTGTTGACATCCAGCATGGCCTGCACCCGCACCCAGTCGCTGCCCGCGATGATGCCCGGGTGCTTGCCCACCGCCACGATCCATTCCTCCATGGGACGGATCTGATTCGCCTTGCCGGGGCGCTGGAGCGTGCGGTTATATGCCATGATGCCGTGCTCGCCGTCGAATTCCGAGCGTTCGGCAAACAGGTCAACATTGTTTTCTTTCAGATACTGATACGCCGTGTCGTCGGCGATCATATAGACCGGATTGGTCAGAATGCCCCGGATGGCAAAGCGGGTGAACTGCTTGCCGCGCTTCGTGACGCAGCGATGCTCCAAAAGGTACTGGTCGGTCTTGCTGAGAGAGCCGGTCGCCATGAATACCTCGAAGATCGTCTTGACCAGCTGAATTTCCTCCGGAATGGGTTTGAGCTTGTAGGCCTTGCGTTCCTTGCCGTCCACGGTCACGCGGGATTCGCTCTCGGAAGCATAGCCCGTGGGCGTCGTGCCGCCCAGCCAGCGCCCGGTCTTGGACAGCTCGTGCATATTGTCCCGGATGCGCTCGGCAATCGTCTCCCGCTCCAGCTGGGAGAACACGGACGCAATGTACATCATAGCCCTGCCCA
>OLPW01004093.1_pt1 | contig 10678 bp, 9 predicted proteins | sample 1672161 | NCBI WGS metagenome assembly OLPW01 (sample SAMEA3136654, study PRJEB25190) | human gut metagenome
GTATAACAGATCATCCAGTCATTATATCCGACAGGCATATACTCCAGATAACAGTCTTCCTCCATTCTCCCTCCAAAACTCAGCTTCACCAGGCCTTTCTCTCCATTCTGGAAATCTGCCTGTACATCCTGAAGAATATGTTTTCTCCTGAGATTCTTCTCTCCATAATAGTTAAAAAGATTGGTTCCATATGTGATCTCTGTGTTGGATGAGGAACCACTGTCAAAAGCAATGATCTCACCATCTCTGGTGGTTATAAGGCTGTCTCCGGCTCCACCAAAAAGATCATCAAACAGCATATGACTTAATGCTGTAACATTGCATGATCCTCCCAGAACACCGATCACTTTATCCTCTTTATACACTGGCACACACAGAACTACCCTCACCTCCTGATCTACACTGCTCTCCAGTGGATCGCTGATGGCCTGCCGGCCGCTGATCGCCTCCTTAAAATATCTTCTGTGAGAAACATTCTTAATTTCTCCGTTATCATAATAAGCATTTCCGTTTTCATCGATCAGTGCAGCTCTTTCCAGGCTTGTCTTCTCATAAATGGATACCAGCCGTTCTTTATTTTCTTCAGAAATAAGCTCTTCCGATTTTCCCATAACAGAAGCGATCTCATCAAGATACTGGTAATGAATATCCAAAATTGTATGCAGATGTTCACTCTGTCTCTCCACATTCGTCTCAAGCGTCTGCTGAGAATTTGTTCGAACAGAGTTCTGAACACATCCAAAAAAGATCAGAATTCCTGCTACAACTGACAGGATAAAAACACTGGTCGCAACAACATAATTTTTCAGATGAAAGTGATTCTTTTTCATACGGTTTCCCCTTTACACTTTTCTTCTCTCTGTTTTGTTCATTTTATCACAAATTTACTGTTTTCTCACTGGTTTTTTCCTGCATTTAAACAATATATTGTATTTTTTAGATTCACCTCCCTCCTCCAATACTTATAGAAAAAACAGTTCCACGAAATTCGCAACGTAATTCCTGTTTTTAAGTTGCATCTTCTTTCAGATTCCTGTATAATCAATACAATAATCACAACAAAAGAGCGTAACGTACAAGGGCGTACAGCACATGTTTTCCGGTGTTTGTACGCCCTTGTGTTATTTCTGCAGTTTCTCTGCTGAAATTTCGTTTTGAGAAAGGGAGGAGATTTCTATGATGAATGCAATCGGAAATATGATAAACCAGATCGACAGTCTGGTGTGGGGCTGGTGGATGATCATTCTGCTTCTGGGAACACATATTTTTATGACCATCCGAACCGGGGTGATCCAACGAAAGATCAGCACTGCCATCCGTCTTTCTGTCACAAAAGACTCCGATGCAGAGGGTGAAGTCAGCCAGTTTGGTGCCCTGACAACTGCCCTGGCTTCCACTATCGGAACCGGAAATATCATCGGAGTGGGAACTGCCATTGCACTTGGCGGCCCTGGTGCGGTATTGTGGTGCTGGCTTACCGGTGTCTTCGGAATCGCCACCAAATACAGTGAATCTCTCATCGCTGTAAAATACCGCGTCAAGACAAAAGATGGTCGTATGCAGGGTGGTGCCATGTATGCTCTGGAACGTGGTCTGAACATGCGCTGGCTTGGCCTTCTTTTTGCATTCTTCGGAAGTTTCGCTTCTTTTGGAATCGGATGTGCCACACAGGTAAATGCTATTGCAACCGTGTGCAATGAAAACTTACATATCCCGCCCGCAGCGATTGGAATTGCCGTGGCAGTTCTCACTGCCCTTGTTATTTTTGGCGGTATCAAATCCATTGCTACTGTCTGTGAACGTCTTGTTCCGTTTATGGCTTTTTTCTATGTGATCGGATGTCTTATCATCCTGGGGATCAATTTTGATTTTATTGTTCCCGCAGTAAAAACCATCTGCAAACTTGCATTTACCCCAGGTGCTGCAGCAGGCGGCCTTGTTGGCCGGGGCATTATGATGGCCATGCAGTATGGAATCGCAAGAGGTCTTTTTTCCAATGAATCTGGTATGGGCTCTGCTCCTATCGCTGCCGCTGCTGCACAGACAAGAAATCCCGTACGTCAGGCACTTGTCTCCAGCACCGGCACTTTCTGGGACACCGTTGTTGTCTGCCTCATGACAGGTCTTGTTCTTGTCACCAGCATTATGAAAAATCCTTCCATTGATATGGGAAATATCACAGATGGCGGTGTCCTCACCACTCTTGCCTTTCAGCAGATCCCGGTACTTGGGCCTGTGATCCTGGTTGTAGGTATCATTTCATTTGCCTACTCAACCGTTCTTGGCTGGGCATATTATGGAGAACGCTGTGTAGAGTATTTTTCCGGAAAAAAAGGGCTCATTCCTTACCGTGTGCTGTACATTGTGATAGCTGCCATTGCACCTGTCATTTCTCTGAATCTGGTCTGGACAGTTGCTGATATTCTGAATGCACTGATGGCCATCCCGAACCTGATCGCAGTACTGCTGCTGTCTAATGTAATTGTGAAAGAAACGAAAAAATATATCAATGACCTGGATGCCCGGGATGATACACCGATCGAAATAATTGATAAATAAATAATCTGATAATTATTGGGATTAAACAGATAAAATCATTCACATTCGCTGCCTGAGCCAGCTAAAAACAAAATATAAAAAACAGCTCCAGAATCTCTGATATACAGAAAATCCCTGGAGCTGTTTCACACCATACCTATCATATAAAGTGACTGATCACAAAAGCAATCACGCCGGTATTATTCAATTATTATTGGCATAAATATTATCTTATTCTGCCGCCTAACACTCTACAATACTCCCTGATCTTTCATCTCTTCAGACACAGCAAGATATTCTTTGCTGTTTTCAACGATCCCAAGTTTCTCTTCCCAGGTGAGATTGCGTCTGATCTTTGCCGGACTTCCCATTACAAGAGAACCATCCGGGATGACTGTATTCTTGGTAACAAGGCTTCCTGCACCTATAATACAGTCGCTGCCGATCTTCGCGCCATCAAGGATCACTGCTCCCATTCCGATCAGGGTACGGTCTCCGATGGTGCAGCCATGAACCACTGCATTATGTCCTATTGTGACATTATTTCCGATATGGGTCGGCATGTTGTGGCTGACATGAATAGTGCAATTCTCCTGGATATTTGTTTCCTCGCCGATCACGACCGGAGCATCATCACCACGGATCACTGCATAATACAGCACACAACTGTCACGCCCGATCGTCACATCACCCAGAATTACTGACTGTTTCGCGATTCTGGCACCTTCTGCAATTTTTACATTCTTATAATTCATCTGATTTTCCTCATTTATCGTCAGTTTCGGTTCAGCTCATATTGTACTTTGTCCGGATCACAATGTCTGTATACTGAAATTCTTTTTCCGGTGCCTTGCTGTCAAAAAGAAGCTGAAAAAGAATAGTCACTGGAGAATGTCCCTGCACTTCCGCATCCTGACCGATCAGGAAATTGATCGTACCATCCTGAAGCCATTTTTTATTCTCTTCCAGAAAATCGTTGGCGATCACATGCATGGATCTGTCTTTTCCAAGTTTCTTAAGAGTCTGGCAGACACCTTTTACACCATGACCGGTAATATAAATACCGGTAAGTTCCGGATAAAGCTCCAGAAGTTCCTCCACGATTTTGGATGCAACCCACTCATCATCATAAGAATATCGTATATCAACGACTTCAAGCTCAGGAAAATTCTCCTTGATCTCTGTTGTAAAACCTTTCTGCCTGCTGATAAGTCCAGGGTTTGCAATCTGGCCGGAGATAATAGCAACCTGGCCTTTCCCATCTGTCATCTCATTCATCAGACCTGCCGCTGTCCGGCCAGATTGAAAAGTATCCTGTCCCACAAAACAAAGCCGTTTTGTGTCTTCCAGATCCGCATTAAATGTTACCACAGGAATTCCATATTCTTCACTGTACTGGTCGATCCTGGCTTTCAGAAGCTGATCCTCGGACGGAGTCATTGCAATTCCATTGAAACCTGCTTCTCTCAGTTCTTCCATGGCTACCATTACTTTCTCAGGTTCCGCACCTTCGATCTCATAAATCTTTACCGTTCCGCCAAAACTCTCCACTTCTTCTTTGGCTGTCATAACTCCCTTTAAAACCTGCTGCATAAAAGGAGTTTTCATATACTGAAGAATCACACCGATCCTGATCTTTCGTTTCGCCATGGCAAGAGCACGGCCTGCACGGCTGGGCTGGTATCCCATCTCCTGTGAAATCTTTTTGATCCTTTCTTCTACCTCAGGGCGGATGCGGCCACGGTTGTTCAGCGCCCTGTCCACCGTTCCCCTGGAAACACCCGCAGCTTCTGCGATCTGCTGTAACGTAACTGCCATATTATATCCTCCTGAACACTATCTGTTTTCCTTTGTGTTCACGCGCACACGTTTTAATATCATTATACTCATTTCTTTTGTTGGAGGCAAGCCCTGATTTTTGTTTTATCTGAAAATATTTCATCTATTCCGGTTAATCTCCCCTGTTTATTGATTTTCACACTTTTACAAAGGGTAAGATTTTCTGGTCAGGTGAAACTCCCCTGATTTGGTTAAATATATTTTTATTTTTTAATCAAGAAGATCTCTTACCATCTCCGGTGTAAAAGTGACAGTTTTTACATGATCCACCTCGATCTGATACAGTGCATTAGCTGCGATATGTTCTGCTGCCTGCTCAAGGTCACGGATTCCTGTTGTATCTGCGAATTTTTCAATCACTGCATCCAGTGTTTCCTCTGTTACAATACATTCTTCCTGTTTCAGGCTCATACGCTTCAGGACTTTCGGAAGTGCAAATTTGGAAAAGATGATCTTTTTTTCCTCCGGTGTGTAATCTGGAATATCAATCACTGCAAAACGCGACATCAGAGGTGCACTGATCCGGGACTTGTCATTGGCTGTTGCGATCGGATATACACCAACTGTCGGAACCATACACTCCATGTAATTATCTGTAAATCCAAGATTATCCAGAAGTGTCAGAAGTACATCTGCCGGATTTCCGTTACCCTTGCCTGATGCCGCCTTATCAAGCTCATTGATAATAAATACAAGATTGGATTCTCCTGCCATAGAGAAAGCTTCCATAATGATTCCCGGTTTTGCGTTGGCATAAACACGGGAACTTCCTGTTAACTGCTCCGGGTCATTGATAGAACTCATATCCAGAGTTGTCCACGGCATCTTGAGGATTCTTGCAACTGCATAAGCGATCTGAGATTTACCGGTTCCTGCAGGTCCTACAAGAAGAAGTCCGTACGCAGGAAGAGTATGGGTACGGTTGATCTGGATGATCGTCTCAATGATCCTCTGTTTTACACGCTCCATTCCATAAAGTTCTTCGTCCAGTATACGGCGAGCTTCCTTTGGATCAATGGATTCAAAGTAATTATGTTTCCACTGAATGTTCATCATAATGGAAAGTGCACGCTGTGCATGACGTCTCTCCTCCTGGGAAACCTCATGGGAACGGGCAACTGCAAGGTTACGTCTTGCCCAGAGTCGGATGTTGTCAGGCATAGTCTTTCCTGCGCAGGTCATAAAATCTGTGATGCTCTGGATGCTGGTAAGCTTCATGTCATCACCATCTTCTTCCTCGTCATCATCCTTGTTCACTTCTGCGGGTGTACTGCTTGCAAAAAGGCGGTCGATCATAAACTGAAGAAATCCATCCTCCGCAGAAAGCTTGGTGGCGCCGCCAAAAGCGATCTCCCGGATCTTGTAAACTGCATATCCTTCTTCTGTATTCTTTCCGGAAAGACGGATGTTGATATGGTTTTCCCCAAGCCATTTGATCAGGCTTGTAAAACGGGAATCGATCTTCAGGATATCTGCCGGAAAAACACCATCTTCTTCCTTAAACTCAAAGGCTGTCTGTTTCGCTGGATTGGAAAAATATCCGCAGGAATGATGTTTCCACTCTCTCTTGCTGTTATCCAAGATCAGTACCGGCTTCTCCGGTGTTGCTGTTGTCTCATTGGAATGGAATGTTGTATATGTGCACTGGCTTTTTTTCTCATTATTATCTGCCGGTGCTGCACTGAAATCAAAAACTGGCATGTGCTTTACTCCTCTTTCTCTGAAAATATCTTTCGCAAGGCGGATAATTCTGTTCCGCTTCACTTTATGCTCATGAACGTGATCATTTCATGATTTTCATCCAGTGTACCACGGATTGATTTTCTCAACAACCGGTGATGTGATTTTTTATGCATTTTTTTGCATAAAATCTTGTTAATACTACCATGATCTTTTCTTCGTCATTTTCCCATAAGTAATGTGTGGCTGGATCTCCGGTATATATTTATCAAAAACAAAGTCCTGTTTGGAGATTTTGTACGGCTTTCCCTGCCAGCCCTTGGCAACGATATTGCATGGAGCGTTGGTTTTTCCATGTATTCCGTGATCCTTGGACATCTTGGCACCGACGCAGTTGCAGCCAATTCCCTGGTCATTGTTGTCCGTAATATCGGAACGGTTTTCTGTTTCGGTATCGCAAGTGCAGGCGGCATCCTGCTTGGAAATGTTATGGGACAGGGAGATCTGGAAAGATCCAAACGATACGCTTCCAAGACGTTGAAGCTGACCGTGATCGCAAGTGCTTTTGGCGGACTGATCATTCTTGGAGCAACAGTATCTGTCTGAGTGACGCAGGAACGAGTTCTGAAATTTCTTTTTTACCTCAAACGCCCCACAAGCTTTTCTGTCACAACCTCCACCGCCATCTGCACCTCCCGGATTTCATCAACATTGATCCCATCCTTATGAAATCCCCCCGTACAGACAACTCTCCGCTTCAGCTCCCGGGAAATTTTTTCCGCCACATACCGGCAGACAACTTCATCCTTATGTCCCGGATAATTCAAAACCGAAGAAGTCGCACTCACACTGCCATCTCCAGTCAGAGATTCCCTGGGCTCCGTCTGAACAACACATCCAAGATGCGGCCGTTCTCCCCCCTGTAAGCAAACAAGAATATCCTCTCCCACAAAAGCAGCTCTGACCTCAAGAGAACATCCTGCTGCCTCCATACATTCTCTTACAAGCCATTCCATCTTCGATACTCCTCCGCTTCAATTCCAAAAGGTTCCAGAAGCTTTGCCGCAATATGGTACACCATATCATCGATCGTCTCCGGCTTATGATAAAAAGTCATCATCGGCGGAATGATCCTCACTCCAGGCAGTATGGAAAGCTCATAAAGATTCCTGAGATGTATCCCACTTAAAGGTGTCTCCCTGGCAGCCAGAACCAAAGTTCTCTTCTCTTTGATCGTCACATCTGCCGCCCGGAGAATCAGATTATCAGCATAGCCACTGTGGATCCCTGCTATGGTTTTCATACTGCAGGGAACGATCAACATTCCCTCTGTTTTAAAAGAACCGCTGGCAGGTTTTGCCCCTATCTCTTCCGGCTCCAAAATATAGTCTGCCAGTTTCTTTACATCCTCCACAGTGAAGATTGTCTCCTGACAAAGTGTTAATTCTGCGCTGGAACTCATGATCAGATATGATTCATAATCAGGTTTCTCCCTGATGATCTCCAGGCATTTTATAAGGAGCGGCAGGCCGCTCGCACCTGTCGCACCAACTACAATTCTTTTTTTCATTTTTTCAGCCATTTCTCAGAATCCAACTCCATAAAACGTGCTCTGTGGAAGCTATTTTTCAGATCATACGGCACAGTGCAGTCAAAAATAGTTTTGCATGCGATTCCGTGATCCCGAATACTTGGGGAAAATGCAGGATCATTGGAAGGATCAAGAGGATGACATCTGACTCCCGGAATCGTGATCACATCCACATCTCCCTGAAATCTTGTATTCATAGCCCAGAGCACATCGTTCATATCAAAACAGTCTACATCTTCATCAACAAGAAATACATTTTTCAGCTCACTGAATGCGGAAAATGCAAGAAGTGCTGCCTGACGCTGTCTTCCTTCATCGCTGGGGGAAAGCTTCTTAAACTGAAGAACAGCCATATATTTTCCGCCACCTGCACTGCTGCAGTAAACATTCTGAAGTCTTCCTGGCATTGCTTTTTCCACCATACCATAGATGCTGGCTTCCGTTGGAATTCCGGCCATAGATACATGCTCTTCACTTGGTCCGATGCATGTCTGCATGACGGGATGCTCACGATGTGTTACTGCAGTAACTTTTATCAGCCAGCACTGGTCACTTGCAGGACCTGTGTATCCCGGAAATTCCGGCATGGCATAGCCACTGTTGCTGTTCTGGTCTTCTTTTACACGCACACCCGGGATCACCTCTCCCTCGATCACATACTCCGCATTTGCGATTGCTCTCTCATTAACTGTAACGCATTTGCAAAGCTCTACAGGCTCTCCGCGAAGTGCCCCTGCTACTGAAAGCTCATCATATCCAAGAGGTGTTGTAGGCGGCTCAAAACAGGAACCAATCTCGATTGCCGGATCTACTCCGATACTGATGGAAATAGGAAGTTTCTGTCCCAGTTCCTCTGCACGTTCTGCCATAGCCCCAATATGCCTGGCTCCTGGTGTAAAGAAAATGGAAAGCTCATCTTTTCCCTGAATGCAAAGACGGTGGATTGTCACATCATGAACTCCTGTATCCGGATGAGTGGCATAGCACATGCCAAGTGTGATGTATGGGCCTGCATCATCCGGTGTGTTGGTTGGCGCAGGTACCAGTTTATAGAGATCAAAATCAGGATCTGTTGCTTTATGTACCACCTGCTGGCATGGTGCCTCGCCTGTGAAATCTACAGGTGGAACCGGATTCTCAACGCTTTTACAAAGCATCTTTCCAAGATTTTCAGGTTCAGTGTCCAATAAAGCGGCCACTCGTTTTCTGCTGGCCAGAACACCTATCACTACTTTTGCATCTGGATGTCCTTTTACATTATTGAAGATCATTGCCGGACCTTCTTTTGTAGGACGTCTCACAGTTCCACCTGCTCCTACATAGCGGTATACACCTGCAAGCTCTGCCATTGGATCGACTTCCACATCTGTCTCGATCAGCTGATCAGGCATTTCTTCCAGAAGTGCAAGTGCGCTTCTTAAATCTCTTACTTTATCTGCCATAACAAGCCTCCTGTATTTTATTATATTATTATCAAGCCTGACATTCTCTAACAGTCAGGCGGATATCTGCAATCCGCATTTGTTACGCAGCTTTGCACTGAATATACAAATATTTATCTGCGTTCCATATCAGGTGCTTCATTCCTTCTGCTATTTTATCCCTTTTTCACATGGTAAATCAATTCTTTCTATGCTATAATTGTTTCCAATATGGAATGATTGATGAATGTTTTCTTCACGATCAACAACAGGTGATTATTTTTTTAAGGCAGGTATTTCCTATGACTTTCGAACAGATTGATTACTTTATCTGTGCAGCTCAGTCCCGGACTTTTTTTGATGCTGCGGAGGCGATGCATATTTCCCAGTCTGCACTTTCCAAGCAGATCATGAAACTGGAAAAAGAACTGGATCTCGTTTTATGGGACAGAAGTAAACGTTCTGCTGTCCTTACTCCTGCAGGAGAACTTTTTTATAAAGAAGCCCTGAAGGTTTCCAGGCAGTATCATCGTTCCCTGGAAGTGATATCCCATTTTAAAAACAGTGAATCCCAGACACTTCATATTGGTACACTTCCGTTTCTTTCCCAGTATCATCTTACTTCCAAAATCCATCATTTCTGTTCTGAGTATCCGGAAATTCTTTTTTCCCTGAGGGAAGTGGAAGATCAGGAACTGCTCTTGGGCCTTGAGAACGACCGCTTTGAACTGGTTTTTGCCAGAAAAAACATGCTGAACCCTGCAGTACACACTTTTCATCTTCTCACAGAAGACCGTCTGGTTGCTGTGTTTCCTGCCGGGCATCCTCTTTCTGAAAAAGAATCGCTCACCCTGGACCAGTTAAATGAAGAATCTTTTATCCTGATGCCACCTCATACTTCTATCTACAAACTCTGCATGCGCAGTTTCCATAAAGCCGGCATACATCCTCATATTCTACGCACGGCCCGGGCAGAATCCATTGTCAGTGCCGTGGAGATCGGAGAAGGGATCAGTCTTCTGACAGAAAGCAGCTATCAGCTTTTTCACCAGCCAGCCCTCGTTTCTATCCCAATTAACGGACTGGATAAGCTCTCTATCGGAATTGCCCATAAAAAAAATATGACTCTCACCTCATCGGCAGAATGTTTTCTGCGATTTGTAGAGAGTCATAAATAATATGTCAGAATCCTAACAGCATTCCAACGCCATGTACTATAAAAGCCACGATCCATGCAGTTGCACACTGTAAAACTGCAATTCCCAGAGCAGCCCGCACAGTTCCCATCTCTCTCCGCACAGTTGCAATGGCAGCAACACATGGAGTATAAAGAAGTGTAAAAATCAGAAATACATACGCTGTAAACGGTGTGAACAAAGTTGTCAGAAGAGCTGTTTTTCCACCAAGGAGAACTGTCAGTGTGGAAACTACGCTTTCTTTTGCCATAAACCCTGTGATCAGTGCCGTGGATACTCTCCAGTCACCAAATCCCAACGGTACAAAAAGAGGAGCCACAATGCTGCCGACTTTTGCCAGAAGACTCTGATCTGCACTGGAAACCAGATGTAATCCTGTATCAAAATTCTGCAGGAACCATACGATCAAAGTT
>OLPW01004095.1_pt1 | contig 10674 bp, 6 predicted proteins | sample 1672161 | NCBI WGS metagenome assembly OLPW01 (sample SAMEA3136654, study PRJEB25190) | human gut metagenome
CAGCTTGTCCCGCAGCTGGGATGCGCCCGCCAGGAAGGCGGCGCTGTTGTCGTTATACTGCATCACCAGCCGGAAGCTGGCGTCCCAGGTGTCAGGGTCGGAGGGAGTGTAGTCCACGTATTTGTCCAGCATGGCGAAGCCCTGCTCCGTGCGGCCCAGACGGAAATCCGCCTCCGCCAGATACTTGGGCACGGAGTTGGAGTTCAGCTTCTCCAGATCCGCCATATAGCGCTCCAGCGTCTCCTGCATACCGGCAGGCAGATCGCTCTCCGCCGAGGCGCTGTATACGTAGGACAGCTTGTGATCCGCCCACTCGTAGGGGTCCAGATCCGCGGCCTCCTGGGCCGCATCGTAGCTGCCCTGCTGGACGAGGCTGGCGGCCCAGAGGTTCATGCACAGCAGCACCGCGAACACGGCCAGGCCCAGGCCCTCCACCCGCGCCATCCAGCGGCGGGCGCTCTCCTTAGCGAAGGTCAGGGGCAGCAGATCGCCGCAGCACAGGTTGACAACGGCCAGCGCGCCATAGCCGAAGGGCAGGAAGTAGCCGCTGGAGAAGATCACCTCCACGGCGGCGTGGATCATCAGGAACAGCAGCAGGGCGCCCAGCGCGGCGGACATGGCGTAAGCCTGCTGCTCCCGCTCCTTCCGCCACAGGCGGAAAACGGCGATGGCGCTGGCCGCCAGCGTGCCCACCCACAGGAGCAGGCCAATGATGCCGGTGTCCACCATGCTCTGGACATAGTGGTTGTGGACGTACTTGGTCTCGTAGTGATAGCTCTGGACGTTGTAGATGCCGTTTTCAAAGGCGCCCATGCCCAGCCCCACAACGGGGCTGCGGGAGAACAGCTTCATGGCGTCCTGAATATACACGGTGCGCTGCACCACGTTGCCCTCGGAACGCAGGGTCTGGATACGGCCCGCGATGGCCTCCGGCAGCAGCGTGTAGTTCAGCCTCAGCTGGCCGGACGCCGCGCCGTCGTAGCGGATGGCATCGATATGCACCGAGGCGTCGGCAGTGACGATGAAGGTGACGGAGCGATTATCCGCCGGTGCGTTGAAGGACGCGCCGTCCGCCGCGCCGGAATAGGCCGTCTGCTTTCGGTTCATGACGGCGTCCTCCCAGGTTTGGGTCTGGACCTGCACGTTCACGGGGCCGTCGGCCTCCACGTGCAGGGTGTAGGCGCCCTCACTCAGGTACGCGCCGCGGGTGATGCTGTCGCCGGCGGCCATGTCGATGGGGCCGGTCCAGTTCACCGCCAGTACCACGACGGCGGCCACCAGAGCCAGCGCCGCCAGCAGCACGATGTTCACGGTCTTCATCCGCCGGGCCATGCGCTGGGCCAGCGGACGGCCCGCGAAGATGTCCAGTGCGCACAGGGCCGCCGCTGCGGCCACAACGGCCAGCAGGGGCAGGATCTGTACCTTCTCCCCCGCCGCAGCGTAGGCAGGCAGCACGGCTAGCGAGGCCGCAGCCGCCAGCACCAGCGTCTCCACCATCAGGATGAAGGACACGGCGCGGCGCTGGCCCCGTTCCATCAGCAGGTACAGCAGGAACGCCGCCGCAATGGCCGCCATGGCGCCGCGGCTCACCGCCAGCAGAAACGCCGTGCTGTTCAGCAGCAGGCAGGAAAGGTGCAGGCAGCGCTCCTTCCGGTCCTCCGCACCGGCGGCCAGACCCAGCGACAGCAGGATGGCCGCGCCGGCGGCGCCGGCGAACACGTTGGGGTTTTCAAAAATGGTCTTGAGACGCTGCTCCTGCAGCAGGGTGTTCAGCTGCATGGACGCGCCGAACTGGGCGGTGAAGGACACCATCAGCTTGTAGAGAAGCTGGGTGGACACGGTGTCGATGCTGACCAGGGACACCAGCGCTCCCGCCGTTTCCAGCACCGTGGCGGCGCAGCGTCCCGTGCGGCCCGGCCGCTCCGGCTCCAGCGCCGTCAGCAGCAGAGCCAGACACGCCGCCCCCGCCACCTTCAGAAATTCGTACAGGGCGAACTTGCCGGAGGGGGCGTACAGCGTGGAGATGCCGTCCATGCAGATATAGAGTCCCAACAGCAGCGCGGGCCAGCTCATGCGGCGGCCCAGCTGCGCCGTTTTCACCACGACGCACACCACCGCCGCAGCCAGCAGCAGCAGGGTGATGCCCTTGTTGGCCCCGTGCTTCATCAGACAGGTGATGAGAAAGTAAAAAACAGCCAGCACCGGCACCAGCCACGGACGCCGCAGCTCCTGATGCAGTGAGGCCGCAGATATCTGGTCTTTACGACCTGTTTTCTTCGCCATAACGTTCTCCTTGTCTAAGAGATAGTCTCTGTTCAGTATATCTTTTTCGCCGTTCGCTGTCAATGCGCAGGGGAAATATTCCGCCGCTGCGGCGCATAGTCTTACGCCATAGGAGGTGAGACAGATGCGCGGTGTGCGCCATCTTCTGGCTTTGGGCACCGCCGCCGTGTGCGGGGTGCTGCTGTATTGCCTGCGCCTGCGGTTCCCCAACCCGCTGACGGAGGCGCTGGGCCCCGCCAACGCCAGTCCCTGGGAGACGGGGAAGCTGGTGTTCTGGGCCATGCTGCCTGCGGCGGCGGTGCTGCGGCGGCTGGAGGGCAGCGGCGGCGCGGGGCTGTGCGCCGCCATCCTGCTGGGTGCGGGGCTGGGGCTGGCCCTTGCCGCCGCAGGGGCGGTCCCTGCCGCAGCGGCGCTGCTGGCGGCGGCCATGGCGCTGGGCGTCCACGCGCTGGCGCTGGGACGGCTGGGCGGCGACGCCCTGCCGTGGTACGGCGCGGTGATCCTGCTGGCGGTGGCGTATCTCCTGTTCAGCATCCTGCCGCCCACGGGACGGCTGTTCGCGGAGCAGGCCGGTGTGCCCGCCGCCTCTATCCCCTTTTGACGGCAATGCGGGCAAAAAAGGTCCCCTGCACTTCCGTGCAGGGGACCTTTTTGTGGGGATGCGGTATCAGGGCATAGTGGCGCGGAGACCGTCGGTGTTGTAGGTACGGCTGAGGGTCTTGCCGTCGGCGGCCACACCGCGGACGGTATAGGCGTAGGTGGTGCCGGACCTGCCGCTGGTGTCCTTATAGCTGGTGCCGCTGACGGAGGACGCCAGCAGCGTCCAGCCGGACGCGCCGTCCACCTTGCGGTAGACGTTGTAGGTCTTGGCGTCGGCCGCGCTCTCCCACGTCAGCTGGATGCCGCCGGTAACGCGCCTGGCGCTGGTCAGCTTTACGTAGTCCGGCGTGGTGGAGGCCGCCGTCACCTTGGCGGTGACGCCGGTGGAGGACATGGGCCCCAGCGTCTTGCCGTCGGAGGCCACGCCACGCACCTTATAGCCGTACTTCACGCCCTTCTTCACCGTGGTGTCCTTGTAGCTGGTGCCCTTGACGGAGGAGGCCACCTGCGTCCAGCTGCTGCCGGCGTCCGCCGTGCGGTAGACGTTGTAGGTCACGGCGTTGGCCGCCGTGTCCCAACTCACGGTGATGCCGGCGGAGTCGGCCTTGGCCGAGCGCATCGCAGGGGCAGCGGGGGTGGGCACGGTGCCGTAGGTGATGGTCACCACGGAGCTGTATGCCGAGGCGGTGCCGTTCGCCTTCAGGGCGCGGACCTTGTAGTAGTAGGTGGTGCCGTTGGCGAGATAGGAGGTATTGGTATAGCCGGTGGCGGACTGGGTGGACATCAGGCTGTATGTGCCGTCCTTGCTGCGGGCGCGGTAGACCTCATATTTGGCGGCGTCCGTAACCTTGTCCCACTTCAGGGCGGGGCGGCCCTGACTGTCCTTGCGGCCGGTGACCAGCGGTGCGCCGAAGGGGGCCTTGTATGTCACGGAGACAGGGGTGCTGTACGGGCCGTAGCTGCCATCGGAGCCCAGAGCGCGGACCTTGTAATAGTAGGTGGTGCCGTTGGCGAGGTAGGAGGTATTGGTGTAGCTGGTGCCGGTGACGGTAGAATACTTGATGTAGTCACCGTTCAGGCTGCGGGCGCGGTACACCTCGTACTTGGCCGCACCGGTGACGGCATTCCATTTCAGGGTCGGACGGCCCTGCGCATCGTTGCCGCCGGTGACGGCGGGGGCGGACAGAGTCTGCTTGTAGGTGACGCTGACCACGCTGCTCCACGCACCCGCCGTGCCGTCGGATTTCAGAGCGCGCACCTTGTAGTAGTAGGTATTGCCGTTTTCGATGTAGCTGGTGTTGGTGTAGGACGTGCCGGTGACGGTGGAATACTTGATGTAGTCACCGTTCAGGCTGCGGGCGCGGTAGACTTCATATTTGGCCGCGCCGGACACGGCGTTCCATTTCAGCGTGGGGCGGCCCTGACTGTCGTTGCCGCCGGTGACGGCGGGGGCGGACAGAGTGCCTGTCGAGGCGGCGCGGTAGGTCACGGACACGATGCTGCTCCACGCGCCCGCCGTGCCGTTGGCATCCAGAGCGCGGACCTTGTAGTAATAGGTGTTCCCGTTTTCGATGTAGCTGATGTTGGTGTAGCTGGTGCCGGTGACGGTAGAATACTTGATGTACTCACCACTGCGGCTGCGGGCGCGGTACACCTCGTACTTGGCCGCGCCGGTGACGGCCTTCCATGTCAGCGTGGGACGGCCCTGCGCGTCGTTGCCGCCGGTGACGCTGGGGGCGGACAGGGTCTGCTTGTAGGTGACGCTGACCACGCTGCTCCACGCGCCTGCCGTGCCGTTGGCATCCAAAGCGCGCACCTTGTAATAGTAGGTATTGCCGTTTTCGATGTAGCTGATGTTGGTGTAGGACGTGCCGGTGACGGTGCTGTACTTGATGTAGTCACCGTCCTTGCTGCGGGCGCGGTACACCTCGTACTTGGCCGCGCCGGAGACGGCGTTCCATTTCAGCGTGGGGCGGCCCTGACTGTCGTTGCCGCCGGTAACGGTGGGGGCGGACAGAGTCTGCTTGTAGGTGACGCTGACCACGCTGCTCCACGCGCCCGCCGTGCCATCGGATTTCAGGGCGCGGACCTTGTAGTAATAGGTATTGCCGTTTTCGATGTAGCTGGTGTTGGTGTAACTGGTGCCGGTGACGGTAGAATACTTGATGTAGTCACCGTTCAGGCTGCGGGCACGGTACACCTCGTATTTGGCCGCGCCGGACACGGCGTTCCATTTCAGGGTCGGGCGGCCCTGCGCATCGTTGCCGCCGGTGACGGCGGGGGCGGACAGAGTCTGCTTGTAGGTGACGCTGACCACGCTGCTCCACGCGCCTGCTGTGCCGTCGGATTTCAGGGCGCGGACCTTGTAGTAATAGGTGGTGCCGTTTTCAATGTAGCTGGTGTTGGTGTAGGACGTGCCGGTGACGGTAGCATACTTGATGTAGTCGCCACTGCGGCTGCGGGCGCGATACACCTCGTACTTGGCCGCGCCGGTGACAGCGTTCCATTTCAGGGTAGGACGGCCCTGCGCATCGTTGCCGCCGGTAACGGTGGGAGCGGGCAGTTGGGTGCTGCTCGCCTTGTAATCCGTGGCGGAGGTCCTGGATTCGTACTGGGTCCAGTAGGGGGTGTTCAGCTTGTCCGTCTCCGCCTGATGATCCCTGCTGAAGCTGGTGAGGCCCTTCAGGAAGTACTCATAGTTCTCGGGCTTGAGGCCCGCGTCCCAGGTGGCGTCCAGACAGTAGTACTTTTCGTCCTCCATGCGGACGATGTTCCAGGCGTGATCCTCCGTCTGGGTGCCGTTGTAGGCTTTGCCGGTGATGATGCGGCAGTCGATGCCCGCGTCATTGGCCAGACGGTAGAACAGGTTGGCGTAGCCCTGGCACACGGCCTTTTTCTGGACAGCCGCGGCGTAGGCGGTGTATTGCAGCCGGTAGGCGGGATCGTTCAGGTGGCTGTAATCGTATTTGACGTTGGCGGTGATCCAGTTGTAGATGGCCTGCACCTTCTGGTAGGTGGTCTTGCCGCCGAGGGACAGCTGGGGCAGGACGGTGTTCTGGATATAGTTGGTCAGTGCGGCCTCCTGCGCGGCGGTGGTAAACCAGATGGTGTCGAAGTACTCCGTGTAAGGGGTATATGTGAAGGTATACTGATAGCCCGAGGCGAGCGGCATCTTTTTCATTGCGCAGGACTTGCCCGTATGCTGCCAGCGCAGATAGTCGCCGGTGGTACCGCTGCCCTCCACGTGGTCCAGGGCAAGATCCCACAGATCGGCAGCCAACGTGAGCATATCGTCTCGGGCGCTGCGCAGAGTGACCACCATCTCCTCGCTGCGGGACACCATCTGCTTGCGCAGATCGGCGGCTGCCGCCGCTTCGCTGGTGTAGACGGTGCCTGCTTTCTTCGGCTGGGTGATCTGCGCCGTCTGGACGGACAGGGTGCTCTGCCGCCGCGGAATGCCGATCTTGCCGGCATAGGCGGGGTTGACATACGACCCGATATAGGTAGTCTGCGCCGGCGCGGTGTCCGCCGCCAGCGCCTGGGCCGGCAGCAGCGTCAGCGACAGGACCAGCGCCAGCAGCAGCGCGGTCACGCTCTTTGTCACACGTTTCATGTGTCTCCTCCTTTGCTCGTTCGCCTGTTTTACGGAGTCTCCCTCCATAGGGATCTATACTGAAAGTGTACCATGCGCGGGCGGAAAAGTACACCGCATTTTCGACATTTCTTCCGTATTGGGATGAAAAAAACGGACGCGGGACAGACCTCCCGCGTCCGATATGCTCACAGATGCTTCTCCGGCTCCTGCATGTCCCGGGCGATGGCCTTGGCGTAACGCTCCTCCTCGCTGAACACACAGCCGCAGTATTTCTGCATGTAAAAGCCCAGCTCACGGGCCTGCCGCTGGCCCTCCCGAAAGCCCGGCCGGAAATCCCGATAGAGGAAGGCCACGCCGTACTCCGCCGCCAGCTGCTCCGCCGTCTGCCGCAGCAGCTCATGGTCCTGATAAGGGCTGACGAACAGGGTGCTGGTGAAGCTCTCGAATCCGTGATCCGCGGCGTACCGCGCCGTCTGCTCCAGCCGCAGGCGGTAGCACTTGCCGCAGCGGTGATCCAGATCCTCCGCCATCAGGCGGCAGAACTCCCGCAGGCCGTAATCCTCCTGCACGATGAGCTCCATGCCGATGGCGGGAGCGTAGGTCATCAGCGTGTCGCGGCGGGCCTTGTACTCCTGATAGGGGTGGATGTTGGGGTTGAACCAGTAGGACACCGGCTCGATGCCCTCCGACCGCAGCTGCCGGATGCAGGACACGGAGCAGGGAGCGCAGCAGGTGTGCATCAGTGTTTTCATGACTTCTTCTCCTTGCCGCCGCGGTGCAGCAGCTCCCGCAGACGCTGTCCTACGCCCTCCCGATGCTGCACCGCCGAGAGATAGCGGGTGCGCACCTGCTGGAAGGGCAGCTGCTCCAGCGCGTCAAAGAACTTGCTGCGCTCCTCCGTCAGCGTGGGCGGCTGGCGCAGGGCCGCGTCGCAGGCCGCCGCCTCCTCCAGCGTCCGCGCCTGCCGGTGCAGGGGCAGGACATCGAATATCTGAGCGCCCTTGGCGGTGTTGATCAGCAGCAGGGACACACCCTTCCGCTTCTCCTCCACCGGCAGGTCGCCGCCGGCGAAATTGGCCAGCGTCAGGTCGCCGGTGCGATCCGTACCGGCGTAGGGACAGCGGTAGCAGGCAGGCCGCAGGAACAGGCCGCGGGTCAGGCCGCGGCCCAGCTCCGACTTGGGAGCCGGTGCATCGTAGCGGCCGCCGCCCTCGAACAGGACGCGGAAGCGCCGCTCCTGATCGCCGCTGAGCTTGCCGCAGAACTCCACCGCCACGGGGCGGTGCTGCTTGACGTAGGCCATGGAGCTCACCAGCCTGGCCCACACCCCGGGGCTGCACACGCCGCTGCACGCCACATCGCAGGTCACAAGACGCTCCGGATGCTCCCCCAGATAGCGGTACAGGCCGTCCACCTGACATGGTGTGCCGGAAAACAGCACCTGGCGGCCCTGATCCAGATAGAGCCGCACCTGCTGGTACGTCTCGCCGATGTCGCTCTGCACCGGCTTGGCGCCCCGCAGGCGAGGCAGCTCGTGGGCGTTTTTCACCGCCGTGTGGGCCACACGGAGCCGGTCGTCCAGCGCCGCGCCGAACACCACGCCGCCGCCCTCCAGCACGTACTCCGCCAGAGCGGAGAACACGCCGCCGGCGGTGGACGCCTGCCGCGCCGCGTCATCGCGGTTCCACACGGCGAACACCGCCGGTTCCGTGCGGGGCTCCCGCTGCTTCAGCACAGGGCAGATGTGGGTGCAGTGGCCGCACAGCACGCAGCCGTCCTCCACCTGGGGGTACAGGAACCCCTCCCTGTCCGGCACCATGCGGATGGCCCCCTTGGGACATCCGTTGCTGCACGCGCCGCACCCTGTGCAGCGATCCCGCGCCGCCAGCTGGGGCTTATTCACAGTCTCTGTCACGGCGATACGCCTCCCGATCTGTTTCTATTGGGAGTATTGTATCACGACGCGGCGAAAAGCACAACCCCGCCGCGTCACTGTCCGTTTTTCGGGACACTTCCTCCTGTATGATGGCCACACTGGAACAAGGAAACGATATATTCCGATCGCAGGAGGTACACGCCATGCACAAGTTTTTCGATTATCTGGAGCCGGATCTCCCCGTCAACGTTATCCGCGACCTGTTGGGTTACATCCGCCGGTTCGCCGCCCTGTTCAGCGGCGGCGTCCCCGTAGAGGGCGCTATGGACGGCGTGGGCTTCTGCGCCACGGAGCAGGACTCCGGCGCCGTCCGCGTCCACTGGGTGCAGGTGGGCCGCCAGCGCATCCCGCTGGACGCCACCGTGTAAAAATACAGGAAGTCCCGCATCGCAAGATGCGGGACTTTTTCATTGGTAGCGGGCCAGCACGGCGGCGCAGTAGTCCCGAAACTCCTGCCGCACCGTGTCCGGCCCCGTGATCTCCGCCTGGGTCCCCAACTGGAACAGCCAGCCGAAAAACGTGGGTCCTACCTCCACCTCCGCCGTGACGGCCACGCCGCTCTGCCCGTCGGGCCGCAGGTGGGCATCGGCGCCGAACCGGTCCATCACCACATTGATGAGCCCGCCGTCGAAGCGGAGGTGTACCGTCTCGGTGCGGCCATTGTACATGTCGAAGATGCGGCGAACGTAGCGGCCCAGATCGAAGCCCTCCGGCAAGGGGTCCCGGGGCGTATCCGTCACCGTCAGGTTCTCCATCCGGTCTACCCGATAGTGGCGGTAGTCGCAGATGGCGGGGTCATAGGCCACCAGATAGTAGTGGCGGTCCACGCACAGGGCCACGGGGTCCGCCTCGTACAGCGCGCCGCCGCGGCGATAGGCCTTGCCGCCCGCCGCCGTCCAGTCGAAATAGCGGAACGTCACCTTTTTCCCGTCGTTGATGGCGGTATTCAGGCCGTCCACGGCGTAGTACAGCTTTTCATTATGGGTGCGGACGCGGTCCATGACGTACACCTGCCGCCGCAGCTGGCGGGCGTTGGGACGGCTGGTGAGCTTTTCCAGCTTGCCGATGAGCTCCAGACTCTTGCCCCGGGTCAGGAACGGCGATGCCTGCACCACGTCGATGAGCAGCTTCAGCTCCGGCAGCTGGAAATCCCGCTCACCCAGGAAATACCCGAAGCTGCGGCCCTTGACGGACTGCACGTCCATACCGTACAGCCGCAGCAGCTCCAGATCGTCGTACAGGCTCTTGCGCTCGGCGCTGATGCCGCAGGATGCCAGATAGGCGATGATCTCCTGCATGGTCCCGGGATGCTGCTCATCGGTCTGCTCCCACAGGTACTGCGCCAGATACAGCAGCTTCAGCTTTTTGTTGGCCATGTCTGCCCCTCCCGTCCTTTTTTGTCACAATTATACCAGAAAATCTCCCGTATGGGAACCATCTTTTTCCGGTTCCCGCTTTACACCGCCGGCGGGATGGGCTATAATGAAGTGTCATTCTGCGAAAGGAGGCGGTGCCTTGAAGGTAAACCAGATACGGGCAGGTGCCGCGCTGTCCTACGTGTCAATGGCGCTGAGCACCATCATCTCGCTGGTGTATACCCCCATTATGCTGGACCGGCTGGGGGACAGTGAGTTCGGCGTCTATCAGGCCGTCCTGCCCATCATCTCCTATCTGAATCTGCTGAGCTTCGGACTGGGCAGCGCCTACGTCCGTTACTATTCCCGCTTCCGCGCCGCCGGCGACAAAAAGGGCTGCGCCAAGCTGAACGGCATGTTCCTCATCACCTATCTGGTGCTGGGCGCGGCGGTGCTGGTCATCGGCTTCGGGCTTTCCTACTGCGATGTCATCTTCGGCAAGAAGCTGACGGCGGAGGAGATCGCGCTGGCGGAGAAGCTGCTGCGCATCATGACGGTGAACGCCGCGCTGACGTTCCCCATCAGCGTGTTCGAGTCCCACGTCACCATCAACGAGCACTATCTGTTCCAGAAGATCGTGGCCATGGGCAAGCAGGTGCTGAACCCCCTCATCATGATCCCCCTGCTCATCATCGGCTACCGCTCCGTGGCGCTGACGGTGGTATCCCTCATCTTCACCGTGCTCAGCGGCATCCTGAACATCGGCTACTGCCTGACGCGGCTCAAAATGCCGTTTTCCTTCCGGCGGTACGACTTCGGCCTGCTGCGGGAGATGTTCGGCTTCACGCTGTACGTCTTTCTGGGCATCGTGGTGGACAATTTCAACTGGTCCATCGACCGGCTGC
>OLPW01004105.1_pt1 | contig 10641 bp, 4 predicted proteins | sample 1672161 | NCBI WGS metagenome assembly OLPW01 (sample SAMEA3136654, study PRJEB25190) | human gut metagenome
TTCACTGTACGGCTTAACGGCTGACTTATTTTTCCTTCTTCGCCGTCTTTTTGCGGCGGCGGACGCGCCCGCTGTCGGCTTTGGCCTCGGGAACATAGAGGCTATAGCTCAACAGGTAGCGGCCATGGGCAGGGATGCGGTAGAACGCGGCCTTGATGCGCTCCAGCGGGCCGGTGCCGCTCTCGGCGGTGCTGCCGCTCAGCATAACAACATACTGCATATCGGTGTAGCGGGCGGCCACATCGCACTGGCGCAGATTCGTGTGGATCAGATCGCCCAGCTGCTCCACCATCAGAGCGGTCTCGGCAGCATCGGTGTTCTGGCTGGGAGCCACGGTCAGGATCGCCAGGAATACCTGCAGACCGTAGCGGACCTGCACGCCGCGCTGTACGCGGTAAATTTCCTTGAACGTCTCAAAGTCGCAGATACAGGCCCCCGTGTCCTCGGTATCCGGCAGAGCAGAGATCAGCTTGGAGACCTCGCTCTCCATATTGCGGTCTGCCTGGCGCATCTGGCGGTAGGCAGAGCCTGCGCGGCCCGGCTCAATGGCATGATGCAGGCAGCCCATGGCGCTGCCGCGGCGTGCCAGATCCTCCGCCTCCTCGTGGCGGCCCAGCGTCTCCAGCGCGACGATCTTTTCCAGATAAAGGCGCTCCTCGTAGGGGTCCAGCTCCAGCGCGCGGGTACACAGCGTAACGATGCGGGTGCTCTCGCCCCATTTTTTGCAGAGCTCCAGCAGGTTTAAAATGGCTGTGCGGTACTGCCCGTGCAGACGCACGCTGACGCTTTCGACCCACGGCTCGGACGCAGACTGCGGCAGCAGGCGCCCGTCATACAGGTTGACGATCTGTTCATAAATGCGGCTGCGCTTCTCGGCGTCGCTCTCCTTGCGGGCCAGCTCCGACAGGTCGTTGACCTCAAACACATCCACGCTGCAGTCCAGATGGGGGTTCCACTGGTAGTATCCGCGGCTGGTCACGATGCAGTCCTTCATCTCATCCAGACCCTCCGCGTCGATCATAAGGCGGAAGCGATGCAAGATGGCGCGCAGGGCCATGTCCGGGTTGGTGGACCGCTCCCCTGCCCACAGGGTATCGGTCAGTACCTTGTGGGAGACGCGCTCCCCGCGCCGCAAAACGAGATACTGCACCAGCGCCGTTGCCTTGCGGGACTGCGCCAGCTGTGCCAGCACGGGCTTGCCGTTCATACGGATCTCAAAGCCGCCCAGCATTTTGATTTCAATTGTTGCCATCCTAGTCATCCTCTCTCCTCTGATGCCCATGACGTTCCTGCATTTTTGTCCGGCACACAGGTATTCATGTTTTAAAGTATAACGAGTCCATTTGAATTTGTCCAGTACCTCCGCCGGGATTGTAATAAACTTTTCAAAAATCGTCCCGGAGGGCACCGCTCACGACTCCGACGATGCCTTGCCGTCCCAGGTGCCGGGTTCATACAGGATGACCGGCTCACCGGGCAACTGCACAATGGCTTTTTGGGTGCACAGCGGCACGATCTGGTTGTTGGCGTCCCGCTTGGCCACAGTCAGCACCACCGTCATAGCCGTAATGCGCGGGGTCTTGGTTTCGTCGCCGTCCTGCGTCCAGCTGCGGGCGTAGAAATGCAGTTCGCTGATGAACAGCCCCATATAGGCATCCCGGGGATAGGCCGTTGTGTAGCCGTAGGCAACGTAGGGCAGCGTGCCCGTCACGTTGCCATCCGCGTCCTTGTTCTCTTTTGTGTGCTGCGGGTTGCCGTAGTGCCCGGCGCCATTCAGTTCATCGCGGTAAAAGCGCATGTGCAGGTAGCCGTTCAGCGCATTGGCCTGATCCGCTGTCAGCAGTGCTGTGCCGTCTGTCTTTGTCAGCATCGGCACACAGTCCTTGTCGATCAGCTCAATGTGGTTGGGGTAGACGCTGAATTCCAATGCCGTGCCCTGGCTGTAGTCGTTACCCTTGGATGCAAAAACCTTATCCAGATTGTCCGATTCCGTCGCGCCGTCGGTGAAGCGGATATAGCCGTTCGCCTCGAGCACCTCGCCGCGGATCGTCTCAATGAGTGCGTCGGCCAGATTTTGCGCGCGCGTCTGCTGCTGGATGTCCATGTACGCCTGTGCGCTGGGCTGTATCAGCGTGACCGCCGCCAGCGTAAAGATTGCCAGCAGCACCATGCAGACGATCAGCTCCACCAGCGTTGTGCCGCTCTGGTTTTTCAAACGCTGCTTCATGGGTTGGTCATCCCTTCCGCCTTAGATTTCCTGCTGTAGCGGTAAAATTTGTGTGGGTTTTCGTCGTCAGGTGCGTATGTCTCCACGCTGTCCAGCTCGACGCCTTCCACCACAAACTCACCGTAATCGCCAAAGGAGAACTCCAGCCCCTCCTGTTCCTTCACCCAGCGGGGGGCCGCGTTATTGGCCGGGTACAGCCCGGCGCAGAAGGCATAGGCTGTCTCCCGCAGCGACTCGGCCTTTTGGGACATGGCGCGGGCGTACCGCAGCGAAACGACGAACATCGACGTAAAAATCATCAGCAGCAGGAACGACACCAGCACTTCCACAATGGTCTCGCCGCGCTGATTTTGTAAAGTATGTTTCATAGCGGGTCACTCCTGTGTTGTGCCGGTGCTCTGTTTGGCACCGCGGGTGTAGGTGATGGAATCGGGCTGCTGGCTGGTGTCGCAGTGGAACGTCAGGCGGTTGCTGCCAATGTTTTTGTCATCAATGGTCTGTTCACCGACGCCGGGGGCGTAGAACGTCAGGTCGCTAATGCGGTAATACTCTGTTGTACTGTCGTTTATTGTGTAGTATACCTTTGGGAATTTTTTATTGCTTTTTGCCTGGCTTCCGTCGCTGTCGTACTTCACTGTGCGGTCATAGGTCCGCGTGAAGGCAAAGCTCTCGTCGTTTTTCGTGACTGTCACCGTAATGTCCAGCTGTAAATCGACGATTGCCATGCCCTTGCGGTCTTCGCCCTCCAGTGTGTCGAGCAGGTTGCGCAGGTCTGTGGCACTGGTGCTGTTCGCCGTCTGGTTCAGCTTGTCGGCACCGTCGCCCGGGCGGCGGCGCAGTGTTACCGTGATGGCCTCGGCCCCGCCATCAGGCTGGCTGCCTTTCGGTTTCCAGGCGAACTCCTTGGGCTGGGATTCCAAATCATAGATGTCCTTGCCGTAGCTTTGGGAGAACATAAACTGCTCATTGACGAACTTGGCAAAGCTGCTGTCCTTATTGTTCAGCTCCCCTTCCAGCACGTCGGAAAAGCTGGTTGCCAGCTGGTAGGCTTCCTGTTCCAGCAGCTGGCGGTTGGCATTGGCCGTCAGCACGGAGGCCGCATAGACCAGCGCTGCCGACAGCGCCACAAACAGCGCGCCGATGCAGAGGACCAGTATCATCGAAAGCCCCTGCTCCCCGCGCAGAATGCTGCGTGCCCTGCGGTGCATAATGCCACCTTCTTTCCTGAAATAAAATTACGATGCGTTGCTTGTTTCCGTCTGTTCCGGGGGCGCGGTTTCCGCCGCGTCCGTCTCATCCGGGGCAGCGGCGGTCTCCGGGGTCGCCATGGGCAGTGCCGCACGGGCCCGCATCAGGACCGGGGGCACGCTTGCAGGGGCGCTTTCCGCCGCCGTGCTTTCTGCAGTCTCGGCGGGCGCGACGCTCTCCGCGGAATCCATACTCTGGGCATCCTCCGTCGCATCGGCGGTGTTCGTCTCGTTGACGGGGACTTTGACCGTGCCGGATTCGACGGTCTTACCCTTGTCATCCGAGTGCGCCAGCGTCTGCAGCGTCACACTTGCGGTGAACTTTTGCAGAGCGAGCGAGTCGTCCTGCACCTTTTCCTGCAGCTCGGGCAGGGTGATGCGGTAAACAGGCTCGGCGCCGTCCTCCTGCACCAGCTCCAGCATGGGAACCGTCTGTGCCTTGTAGTACAGCGTACCGCCGTCCTTTTCCACCGTGCCGGTGACGTCATAGGGTTTCTGTTCCCATGTCACGTTGCCGTTCTCGTCGGTCACAGGCTCAACGCTCAGGTCGTACCAGGTGCGGGTCTTGTTGGTCTCCGCGTCCACAACGGTGGTCTGCTTGTCAAGCGCCGTCGTTTTGCCGTCATAGGTCTTGGTAACGGTTTTGATTTCCCCGCGCTTATGCGTGGTGCCGTCTGTGTCCGTCTCGTCCCTGTCGTAGGTCGTCACCGTAATGCTGTAGGGCTTTTTGTCCTTGTCCAGCGGCGTGACGGTAAAGGTATAGCTGTCGGTCAGGTTGCGCACCGTGCCGTCGGCCTGGGTGTACTTGTTCACCGCGGTCCACTCCACCGTAAAGCGGCGCAGCTCCAGCGTGGCCTTACCGCGCTCGACGGCAAACTCGGGGTCGTTGTACAGGTTGACTTCCTGCTTGTAAACGGCATTGCCAAGCGCGCGTTCCGGTTCGGCCACGGGGGCGTCCAGCGTAATGGCCGGCAGCTGTGCCGCTGCGGCATCCTGCAGGATGTAGAACCAGTTCGACGCTGTCCTGCCGTCGGTGGGCATAACGCGCACCGCGGGCAGCAGGTATTGTTTTGCATGGTCGGGCGTCAGCGTAAAGCCGTTGCCGTCGGGCACAAAGGTATAACTGGCGTTGGTGCCGTCGGCGCTGGCGCTCCCGCCCACCGTGCGGCTGTCCTTCGGGATGACCAGCTCGGCGTCGCGACTTTTCAGCATCTCGTCCAGTGCTTTGGTCAACTCCTGCTGGGCCGTGTACTTGGCCTGTCCGGTGGGGGTATTCTGCCATGTCCTGGCCAAATCGGCAATTGTATTGTAATTGTTCTCGTTGCTGAAGATATAGCCGGTAAAGTAGACATTGCCCTGTGCGGCTTTCTCCAGCGTCATGTTGAGCTTGAGGTCGTTCAGGAACGTCTCCTGATTCGGGCTGTTGGGCGCAAAGCTGCTGGCCGTAACCGTGGGCGCATCGGCGCGGCGGACGATGGTCTCGGACTGGCTCAACGCGCCGTCCGGGCCGTCAAAGCAGGTATCGCTACCAGCCTTGCGGCGGGCAATGACGCGGAAGCGCAATGCCTTGCCCTGATACTGCTCCAGATCCAGCGTCAGGCTGCCGACGTTGCCCGTGGTGGGCAGCGTCAGCACAGTATTGCCGCCGTCATCGACGACGCACAGGTAATAGTAGCCAATGCGCGCGTCGTCGGACGGCGACCAGCTGACCGTGTAGAGCAGGGCATCCGCGTTGTCGGTCTCACCGTTGACGCGGGTGATGGAGCTCGGCGCGCTGATGCCGGGCAGGCGCTGCTTAACGCTGTAATCCGCCACAGCGGACGCGCCGATTTCATCGGTGTCGGCTGCCGCCACGCGGGTGACCTCGAGCCGGACCTTGTCATAGCGCCAGCTGTCGCTGCCGTTGGCCAGCATGGTATCTACGTTGACAGGCAGGGTAAAGCTGTTGCTGCTGCCGCTGCGCCGAACCTCATTGGCCAGATTTACGCCGTCCTTCAGCGCAATTTTCTCCTGACCGGTCACATTGCCGTCCGCGCCCGTCAGCAAGCCGTAGAGCTTGATCTGGTAGTCGGGGGCTGCGTCAGTGGGCCGTATGTCGTCCTGTGTCCATTTGAATGTGTAGGTCAGCTGATTGTTGTCCGGGTTCACCTTGCCGCCGTCGGTATCTTCCGCCAGCGTCGGGGCTTTCAGAACATTCAGGTTCAGCTGCTTGAAGATGATCTGCGGGGTCGTCTGCGTGGCCTGTATAGCCCATTCCTTGTCATCGGTGTTAACGGTGCGGCTCACGTCGGAGAAGCAGAGCGGCGTCAGATGGGCATAGGTATAGCTGTGCTCGCCCGTGCGGACGATCTCATAGCCGTTCTTCCACCAGATTTCTTTGTTGGTGTCGTTTGTCTCGCTCGCGTGGCTGGCGATGGCTGCGGACACTTCGTCCTCCGTGGCATCCCAGCGATACTTCATGTCGCCCTTGCCGCTGGTGACGGGCACCGCGACAACGAGGAAGTCGGTGTAGTTCGTCATGGCATCCGACGGCAGGCTGTTCAGGTTGAAGGTGACGGGAGACCCTGTCACAATGCTTTCCCGCGCGACCAGCGTGATGTACTGGCCGTTCAAAGATACGCCGTTGACTTCGTCATTACCCAGATATTTTGCCAGCAGCATGACGCGGTAGGTCGGGCTGCCGTGCTCGCTGCCGTTCTTGACCTTCGGGGTAAAGCTGAACTTCACGGTTGCTTCAAAGCTCTCCGCTGTCTGGCCGGTGTAGGTCACAAACTCCGTGTCGCCGTCCTTGTTCAGCTTGCCCAGCGGCAGACCGTCCTCGTCCTTGCCGGAGTCACCGTTGTGGTCTCGCCACTGGGACGGGAGATAGGTCTCTGACTTGTACTGGGCCGAGCGCAGATACTTTGTACTGTTGTTTCCCGGGGTTGCCAACGCCGTAAGCGTCAAAGTGCGTTCCAAATTTTTGGTCAGGCGGATGTACTGCTTGCCATCCTGACTGCGGAAATAATAAGTATTCCTTCCATCGGTCAGCTTGACGGTCCAAGCCTCGTCTGTCGGGTATTCGGTGTAGTTTTTCAGCACCGCGACAACTTCATAATTGAATTGCATCCCCGGGTAATCTGGCGTCTGGCACTGCCCCCAGTCAAAGCCGCCGTTATTCCGCTTTACCAGCCGGAACTCAATCTCCGGTGTCGGCAGGGCGTGCATAAAGGTCTGCACGGCGCTGGTGTTGAAGTTGTCATCCTGATTCGGGTCGTCGTTGGTATTGTAGGGCGTTACACGCACGACGAAGTTACCCGTCCATGCTTTGTCGGCCACAAAGGTATAGCTGCGCTGGTAGACGTCAGCTTTCAGATAGGGAACTGCATCCTCTTCGACAACACCCGCAGCGTTGCAGGGCAGAATTTCAACACGGTAGTAAGCGGCGGGGCTGGCTGTCTTGTCGTTCGGCTCGCCCCACGTCACTTCATAACGGCCATAGACGTTGTTGTCCGCGTCCTGCACCTGGCTGGCCTTGACGTGGATTTCTCCCGGCTGGGCGGGCTTGGTGCTGTCCAGCACGTACTTATAGTAGTTCTGGATGACCTCGTCGGTGATGTCGGTAATATCAACGCCCGATTTCGTACTGTTCGCAGCTTCGCCGAATTGCAGCATCACAGTCGCTCTCTGGTTGCCGGGATTGTTATCTTGGCCCGCGCCGGTATCATCGTAAATGTAGGCTTTGTTACCGTCGGTCTTGATATAGGCAGAGTTTGGTTTGGCATCCTGATCCGTAGAAGTAGTGCCTCGCATCCACCACAGACTGTACGCTGCGCCGTTCCCATCCTTTGCCAAAGTGGGCAGGAACGCAATATAAGGATCTGTCTGACTATCGACGTTATAGCCTATGTACAGACGATGTGCTTTTACTTTTTCCGAGGACGGGTTCCACGCTGTTTCCTTGTAGGCCGGTTCATAGTTAGGATTATTCCAGTTACCTGTTTTTTTGGCTGGTTTTGTCGTGGTCAGTTTACGGGAATCTTTCTTAAAGAAGCTCTTGCCTGCACTTTCGGAATTTTCAATATAATAGTTGCCGTGGCCGGTGACATTCTCGTAACTCTGGCGCAAATAGGCAATAGGATACCAACCTGTACCAACCGTGGCAAAGCAGTTTGTGACATTGGTTGCTTCTTTCGACCCAGAGCCATTGCCGCGGCTGCCGACAATGCCGACTCTCCTGTCATACACTCCGCCACACGTAAAGTCAGTATTAAGGTTTCGGCAGCGGTCAATATTTACCGTAACATTATCAATGTTCCCCTTGTTGTACGGGCCGATCCATGCCAGAATGCCGACTGCCTGCGACGCTGCCTTGATTGCGCCGCTATTGACGCAGTCGATGATGTTCAGCGTCATAATATCGGTGGGCTTCTTCATCTCGATTTTACCGATAATGCCCGCGCAGTCATTTGCGCCGTTTGATTTATACCAAATCTGACCGTAGTTACGGCAGGAAAGCACATTTGTGGTGCCGCCGGAAATAGGCTGGTCAATAAAGCCGACAATACCGCCGACTGCACCGTAACCGCTGTTTTTGTCGTTCGTGTTTGTTGTGATTTTGCCAAAATTGAAACATTTCTGCACGGTTCCGCCGTAGTCCAGCCAATAGGCGATCACGCCGCCCACATTGGCCGAGCGGCTGTTGAACACACTGCCGCAGTTGACTACCTTGCTGACAGACCACCGGTCATCGCTGCGGTTCTGCTGCTGGCCAATGACACCGCCCACATGGACAACAACACGATTTTCGCTCTTGTAAATGTTGTCATCGTCTGTATCGTCCTTGTTCTTAGACCTATCAAATACGCGCGTAAACCGGCGCACAGCGGCACAGTTTACCACAGTGTCCAGCACGCTTTTGTCTGTGACGTTGGATTCGTTCTGGCCGACAATACCGCCGACGGTGGATGCCGTTGTCGCATTGTCAGAATAGACAAACCACTGGCCGGTGGCGGAAGTGTCAATTGTACCGCGGAGAGAGTTAAAGCCTGCCAGACCGCCCAGATAACCGGCGGCACGGACGGTCTCGCTGTTGTTGCTGCCGCGCAGGGCGACAAGCAGATCATTGGCGGCAAGGCCGCTTTGGCTGTAGACATTCCCATAGCCGCAGCCTTCTTTGGACACAGTGTCAACGCCCTTGAGGCCCGCGTAGGTCGTGCCTGTGGTCAGCTCTGCCGCCATGCTGTTGATGCCGGCATTGGCATCTGCCACACCCAGCCAATTTTTAACCTGTGTAACAAGGGCGGTCTTTTTTGCGTCGTCGCTGACCAGCGCCTTTTTGCTGCCGCTGCCCTTGATAGTGCCGTTGTTGGAGCCCGCGACGCCGCCCACAAAGCCGTAACGCGCCGTGATGATGCTGCCCGCGCCGTTGCTGCTGCTCTCGGTGGCGACATAGCTGTTGACGATTTTGGCATTGTTGCGGCCCGCAATGCCGCCCACATGGCTGGCACTGGCGAGCTTTTCGTCTGCGGTCTGGGTCGTGGTGATGTTGCTGATACCGCTGACCTGCAGTTTGATGTATTTGACCTCACAGCCGGTGATTGTGCTGTTGTTCAGACCGGCAATGCCGCCCACCGTACTGCCGGTGCTGCGCGCACCGACGGAGACAAGGCCGTCCGTGTCCGCGTCGCCGCCCATCGTGCCGGAATAGGTACACTGATCCAGGGTACCGTCGTTCCGGCCTGCGACGCCGCCCAAATTTGTATATTTATCAAGATTTTGTGTAAGGTCCAGCAGAACGTCGGTGCTGCTGACCTTGCCGTGCTCCGTGGTGCGGCCCACCGCGCCGCCCAGCGTGACGGTGTTGGTGCCCGCGCGCAGGCCGTCGTTCAGCGACAGCGCGCCGTTTCCGACCTGACAGCCGGTTACGGTGCCCTCGTTCATGCCCGCAAGGCCGCCGATGGTGACTGCCGGGGTGCTGAACTGCACCTTGGCGTTTTCCGCCAGCTTCACATTTCGGATGGTCGCGTTCTTGCCGTTGTGCGCCGCAACAGCGCCGATGCTCTCCGATGTGCCGGTGATCGTGCAGCCGCTTACGCTGCTGTTATCTTCCGGCCCGGTCTCCTGACCGATGATGCCGAAGTTCGTGGCCGTGACGCCGCCCGCCGTGCCGTTGGCCGCGGTGACGTCGGCCTTGACCTGCACATTCTCAATCAGCGCGTCTTTATTATTATTGCCCGCGATGCCGCCCGCCTCGCCGTTGGTGGCGTAGACTGCGGCGGCATTGCCGGACGCATGGCTACAATAGCTGATCGTGCCGCCTTCGTCGTTCACACCCGCAATACCGCCCGCATATTTTGTGCTGGCGCGCACCGAGGCACGGTTCTCCACACGGGTGATTTCGGCACGGTTCGTACCGGCCACGCCGCCCGCGTAGTTGGCGGCAGTGACGCTGCCCAGGACCGCGTCGTTGGCGTTGTCAGCGCCGTAAATGTTGCCTGTATATATGCCGTTCTTCGTATTGATACCGGCCACGCCGCCCGCATAGTCGGTTGCGGTGACACTGCTTTGCAGCTGGCCGGACAGCGAAATGCTGCCGACGTTGGCACCGGCCACGCCGCCCGCGTACTGGTTGGCCTCCACCGTGCCAGTGCTGTTGTTCTCTGTGCAGATGATGAGGCCCTTACTTGCCTTGGCGTCACCGCCCAGGTTGACGCCCGCAATGCCGCCGACATAGCTGTCGCCGCGCACGGCACAGCCCTGCGCCGGGTAGGCAGACTGAATAAGACCGCCGTTGACGCCCGCAACGCCGCCCAGATAGGTATAGCCGGTTTCACGGTTGCCGAGGGACGCATTCATGCTGCCGCCGGTGATCGTGCCCTCGTTCCAGCCCGCAAAGCCGCCCGCGGCGCACTTGTGAGCCACTGTGCCGTAGTTTGTGCAGTTTTTCAGCGTTGTGTTGGGTGTGGCATAGCCGATGATACCGCCCGCCAGTGCGCCGCGCGCGGTGCCAAAGTCATAGCGGCCATCGGCCAGTTTGCTCAACAAAACGCCGCCTTTAAACGCGCCGTTGTTGGACGGGTTCAGGCCGCCGACGGACAGGGCGTTCTGCGTTGCGCCGTTGGTTGCATTTCGAATCGTCAGCTTCGTTTTGGCGTCGTTTGCGCCGACGATGCCGCCGACGTAGAT
>OLPW01004121.1_pt1 | contig 10625 bp, 8 predicted proteins | sample 1672161 | NCBI WGS metagenome assembly OLPW01 (sample SAMEA3136654, study PRJEB25190) | human gut metagenome
TTAATGCTCTGAAAAAACGGTTATTGTCAATAGGCTTTGACAGATAGCGAAACACGTCCAAATCCATAGCGTCATCAAGATAAGCATCATGCGAGGTTATAATAAAAATAATTATATTAGAGTTTACCTTTTTTAATTGTGCGGACAAAGTCAGACCATTTACCAGAGGCATTTCAATATCAATGAACGCCATATCATAACTGATATTACTATTCAGTAGCTCTACACCATTGTAAAACAAATCAATATCAAAAGCTATTCTATGTTTATCTGAAAATGTATTCAGATTGTTTTTTATTTCATCGACAATACATTTATCATCGTCACAAATTAATACTTTCAAAAGAAAAACCTCCTTGAAATAATATATTATATTATAACATATATTTCAAAAAAATGTCATTAAATGTTATTCTTTTAGATGCAAAATTTCAAATTTTACCTTAATAATTTTGAAATCACATCACTTTGAGCAAATTTGACATCATTTTTGCAAGAATTATGTTTTTACTTTTAATATGTGCTAAAATCCTCACGAAGGGAGGAATGATATTATGAAGAAAATAAAAAAAGATTATCAAACAAGATGAGAAATGGAATTAAAAATGTTGAACTATTACATTAAAGACCAATGAAAATTTTTCAGTATGCTATGTGATTTATCAACCCAAAGTACCGAAGAGCTTAGCTAAGTTTATCCGTAAATTTTGACATAGTTGTATCAATAAACTTTTGTTTAAAGTAAATTATTATACAGAGGAGTAAGCTGATGAAAAAATTTGTAAGTATTTTATTGGCAGTCGTATTAATATTTTCTGTTTTAACCTGCGTCGGATGTGAAGCAGACAAAAAAGAGAAGAATACAATTACTTATTATCATTATGAGCCGTATGTATCACCAGTTTCTACTTTAATATATCAATATAATGAAAAATGTAAGAATGTTCAAAATAGAATCAATATTGTTGAGTTTGATAATATTGAAAAAATGACAAGTCAACTTACAACTGAGCTTATGGCAGGGAAAGGTCCTGATATTATTACATCTGGTGAATTATCTCTATTATCATCATCAACAGAAAAACTTATTAAACAGGGTGTATTTGCAAATATTGACGATATTATTTCTAATAGCGAAGACAAGGATAAATTGAAATTATCCGATTATAATTCTAATATTCTTGATGCGGGTGTTTACGATGGAAAAAGATATTTTATTCCTGTAACATTTGAGCCTCAGATTTTACTCTCATCATCAAACAAATTATCAAAATATTTAGACAACGAACAACCGGATTTAACATATGGTAACATCAAAGAATTGAGCGGAAATATTAATAATGATGATAATAATCAAGCTCTGTTTTCCGGCGTTGAGGATTATAAAAATGTTTTTCTTAATTTAATAGATGAAAATGTTGACTTCTATTCTCAAAAATATGATTTCGATAGCGATGACTTTAGAAAGTCTGTCACCTCACTAAAAGAACTATACAGCAGTAATGAGAAAAATGAAGATAACATAGCGCCAATGTTATCATTGAACGGTCAGATTGAATTATTTGCGTTATATGATGAAATTGCAGACATTGAAAATGATAATGACGAGCCTATAATTTTGAATACACCGAATAAAGACGGTGAGTCCACGGGTGTTATAACCGATGCAATTTTTATTAGCAATAATTCCGACAACAAAGAAAAAGCTCTTGAGTTTATTGAGTATGCGTTATCGGAAAAGGTGCAGAGTGATTTTTGCGGAGCGAATATAGAGGAATATCTACCGACAACCTCTTACGGAAGTGGCTGGGAATATCCCGTCAACAATGAATCTTACAGTAAATTATTTGATAAAGCAAAAGAGGTAAAGTATATTAATAACACTGCAAATATTTCAGAAGCTAATTTTATGTATGCAAAGGATTACGTTGATAACATAAAAAGCTATAGACTTTATGGATTGTATAATTATTATAACACAGAGGTTATAGGTGATATTGTAGATAAATTTTTATCCGATGAAATAGATGAAAATAAATTTCTTAAAGAGCTTAAATCAAGAACTGAAATTTATTTAGATGAATAGTGTTATGCAAAAATTAGGGATATTGCAGGTACGGATCGACAAGGTACTAGTGCATACGGTCTTGTAAAGGTAATTGAACATTTTGGTTTTCAGCAAAAAGTTGTTGAAGCGGATAAAAGTGTGTTAACTAATAAATTGCCTTTGCCTGCAATTGCACACGTGATAATTGACGATTCCTTATTGCATTATGTGGTTATAACTAAAGTTAAGGATGATACTGTAGTAGTTTTTGACCCTGCAAAGGGAATTGCAAAGGGTTTATATGTTACTTTCAATTATTAATGAAGTGAATTTAACTCAGTGCATATTAATTTCGCTACTTATCCGTATAAATTAACTGTTTTTTCTTGATTAAGTTTGAGGTGAAATATCAGTTGTATATTAAATTGACATCAATATTTTTATTGCTGGCAATATTATTATGTTTTGCATCCTGTTCAAAGAATAATGAAGACGGTCAAAAATTAAAATATTATACCATAAACAATGAAGATTCGCTTTGTGTAGAATTGATACAAAAATATAATAATTATTGTCTTAAAAACCTTGATGAGTCATATCAAATTGAAATTGTGGAATTTGATTCGGAAGATACTATGCTTACAAAAATATCAACGGAGATAATGGCGGGGAAAGGACCCGACATAATTTCATTGAATCAAAAATTACCTTTTGAAAAGCTGATTGATAACGGTTCATTTGCGGATATAGATGAGCTTGCGGAATTATACAAATCCGATATAGATTTTGATGACTATAATTCAACAATAATGGATTGCGGAATTTACAATGGAAAGCGATATATTATACCTATAGCTTATTGCCCCAATATACTTATAACAACTCAGGAAATATTAGACAAATATAATCTGGAAAATACTAACTTTTCATTTAAAGAGTTAGAGATACGGTTATCTGACAAAGACCATAGTTATGCGCTTTTTGGAAATAAAGATGAAACATATAAGTTCTTCCTTTCCTATGTTAATGAATATGTGGATTTTTATAATAAAACTACAGAATTTTCAAGCGATGAATTTACCGAGAGCTTAGATTATATTGGAAAAATGATTAGGAATGATAATTCAAGAAAAGAAGGAACTACATGGGATATAACAGGTAATTATTTGTTTCGTACTTCACAATTATCTTTCGACGGTTCTATGATGAGTACGCTAAATTCTTATTTTTATATTTATAATAATAACAGCACGCCGGTTATTATTCCAAACTACAATAAAAAGGCGAATGCAGTATCAGCATTTGTTCAATGTGGTATTGCATTGAATAATAATTCAAATAACAAAGAAAAAGCATTGGCTTTTATTCAATATGTTTTAAGTTATGATATTCAAAAATTATGGAGTGAAAGCAGCTCATCATCATCAATAGTGGTAAGGGCACTGCCTGTAAATAAAGCTGCTTTTGAATATGTAATTGACCATACGTCAAAACGTGTATATGATATTAATGATGATGGAGAGTATGAGAAATCTGAGGAAGAATATTCAGATGAAATAAAAACTAAGTTTTTTAATGAATATTTAGATATGATTAACAGTATAAGCAGTTGTACTTTATATGATTATCTGGAATTTGAAAATACTTATTACAACTCCTCGGTTATCGGAGATATTGTGAAAGATTACTTAAACGGGGATATTTCAAAGGAAAAGTTTATACGTCAGCTCACAGCGGCAACGGAAATTTATTTAACAGAATGAAGCTGACAAGTAATCATTAACCTCTAAATTACCTATACTTGCTATTGCACATGTAGTGATTGACGATTCCTTATTGCATTATGTAGTTATAACTAAAGTTAAGGGTGATACTGTAGTAGTTTTTGACCCTGCAAAGGGAATTGCAAAGGGTTTATATGTTACTTTCAATTGTTAATGAAGTGAATTTAACTCAGTGCATATTAATTTTGCTACTTATCCGTATGAATTAACAAGTAGAGCGTTATTGTTGATTTAAATAATAAAAATTCAGATAGACTACAGATTAATAATTTAGAATTATGTTAAGATATATAATCACAAGGTGAATCATTATGAAAAATAAAATTGCGATAATTTTAACATTACAATTTATTATTACTGTGTTTGTTTTCAGCGGATGTGGTGAAAGCACAGCTTCAAGCAATTCCTCAAAGCTTACATATTGTGCATATAATGAGGATGTTATTTGCGATATTATTGAAAGGTATAATAAGTATTGTAAAAAGCATTACGATGAGTCCTATCAAATAGAAATTGTAGAGTATGATTCGTTAGATGAAATGTACACAATAATGGCAACGGAAATTATGTCAGGCGATGGACCGGATATTATTTCGTTAGATCAACCATTGCCATTTGAAAAACTTATTGAAAATCACGCATTTGCGGATGTTGACGAGCTTATAAGTGAATTTAGTTATGATATAGGAATAGATAACTGCGATTCAAAAATTATGGATGCAGGAGTGATTGACGGTAAAAGATATTTTATACCTTTGTTCTATTCACCTGATGTTTTTATAACTACAGAGGAAACACTTAATAAGTACAATTTAACATCATCTGAATTTTCTTTTAAAGCATTATCTGAGAAACTTTCAAAAAATAAAAAAGAATATTCTCTTTTTGGAAGTGCCGATGATAATATTGCCTTTTTTTATTCGTTTTTAGATCAATATATAGATTTTAACAGCGGAAATACAGAATTTAACAGCGATAAGTTTTCGGAAGATTTGGATTCTATCTATAGCTTGATTAAGAATGACACTACCGACGAAAATGTTTATTATTTTTTATATGATAATATAATTAATGGTGCTTCTATTTTATATAAGGAAATGCCTGCTTTTAGTAGTATAGTAAGGACATATTCGTGTTTAAAATATTTAGGATCAACTCCTGTGTTTGTAAATAATTACAATATGGATGATGATTCAATTTCTGCCTCTATAGATGTTGGTATTGCCGTTAATGATAATTGTAAAAATAAAGAAAAATTACTGCCTTTCATTAAGTACTGTTTGTCCTGTGATGTGCAAAAAAATATGAGTGAAGAACGTATGTATTTGCCTGTAAACAGCGATGCTATGGAAAAATGCATTGATTCAATAGATGAAGTAATAGATTTTGAAGATTTAATTGTTAGTGATAAAGAAAAAGCTATTGTTGAAACTACTGAAAGTGCGGCGATAAGAGATTATAAATATATTATAAACAACATAACAAAATGTAACTTATATAGCTTTAATTATTTATCGGATACTTATTTTAATTCTTCAGTAATCAGTGATATAGTTGATAAATATTTAAACGGGGATATTTCAAATGAAAAGTTCATTCGTCAACTTACAGCAGCAACTGAGATTTATTTGAAGGAATAGATTATGTTAAAATTTTATTATATGTAATAGAAAACTTACAGAAATTTTCTTGTGTATGAGAGATATAAGAGGGTAGTATGAAAAGAAATAAATGGAGGATGTTCGCGCATTACCATTGGTCGTTGCCTTAAAAATGGTACATATTATGTTGCATCAGTTTCAGGTAAATGTTCAAGTTATTCAAAGCATTTAAGCAAAGCTTACTCATCAGCTAAAAACTCAAAAATGTCAAATGGTCAGTACTATGATTGGCCTGATGGAAGTATACACGGATAAGGATAAAATGTAATTATGTTCACACGCTTTTTATTTAAACCGCATGAATCTATTAAAGTCATACTAGCTATACTTTTAAGTGTTATAATAATTACTTCATTTTCAAGTTGTGCAATAAAAAATAACAGCGAACAAAATCATCTTGTTTATTATACATTAAATGATGAAGACTCTCTGTCTTGGATTATAGAAAAATACAATAAATACTGCATAAACAGTAATAATCCGTCTTTCCAAGTTGAGATAGTTAAATTTGATTCTGAACAAGAAATGTCAACGCAGATATCAACTGAAATTATGGCAGGAAGTGGACCTGATATTATTTCACTTAGTCAAAAATTGCCTTTTGAAAAATTAATTGAAAGCCGTTCATTAATGAATATTTATGATTTGCTAAAAGATGATAATTCTTCAAATGCAATAAATCTTGATGATTATAACGTTAACATACTCAACGCAGGAGTTTATGATAACGGTTTATATATTGTACCGCTGTTTTATGGAGTTGATGTATTGGTATCTACAGAAGAAAGATTGAAAAATTTCGATATCAAAGAAAATAACGGCTTTTCTTTGACATACAGTAATTTTTCAGATGTATTTGAAAATTTTTTTTTAAATGATGAAGGCTATTCATTTGTATCTAATGAGTTGTCGGATTTTTTGTGGTTTGATTATCCAATGCAACTCTTTTGCAGATTTTTAAACAGCTATGTTGATTTTGAAAATAAAGCTGTGTATTTTGATACCGATGAATTTAAAGATAATTTAGATGTAATGATGCAGATGTTGACGATTTCTCAAAAAAACAATACAAATGAATTGTTTGACGGATTGTATATAAATTGGTCATTTCCGTTGATGGCAGGAAGTTATTCTTATTATCAATCTATAAATGAAACACCTGTAGTCTTTCGTGGATTGACAAAAAACAAAGATGTTAATTCTGCACACATACAGGTTGGATATGCAATTAATAATAATACAAAACTAAAGGAGCAAGCACTTGCGTTTATAAAATATACTCTTAGTGATGAAATTCAAGAAATTGGTGCAACAGCATCAGGAAGTTTGAGTTTTCCTGTGAATGTATCTGTTTACGATAATGCTAAGCTTGTTGCCGGCTCAAGAACGGATGATAACAATAAAATTATCGGGATTGACAACGATTTTATGAAAGCATACATTGACATTGCCGATAATGTAAACGCTTGCACCTTGTATCGAGATGTGTCACATTCATATTATAATGACAATGTTATCGGTGACATTGTTGACAATTATATAAATAAAGGTATATCAAAGGATAAGTTTATTCGTCAGCTCTCGGCTGCTACGGAAATTTATTTGACTGAGTAGGAATAAATTATGAGAAAATCTAAATTAACAAGAAAACAAAAGGAACATATAGCAGCATACCTGTTTATATTACCGTCTTTTTTAGGCATAGCGGTGTTCTATATTGTGCCGTACATAATTTGTTTTACAAAAAGCCTGTATGTCGGCGACACTTTTGTGGGCATAGAAAATTACATACAGCTTTTTCAAAACAACACATTTTTGCTTGCACTTAAAAACACGGGTATATTTACAGTTACGGCGATACCGTTGTTAATGGTGATTTCGTTTTTGATAGCGTTGTTTCTTAATTCTTTTAATAAAATATCTTCCTTTTTCAGAAGTGCATTGCTTATTCCTGTTGTAGTTCCGATTGCATCTCTGATTTGCGTGTGGCAATTAGTTTTTGATGATTACGGTGCAATCAACGGATTACTTAATTCATTTGGATTTAATACTGTTGAATTTTTTAATTCGGAATGGTCTATGGTGATGATCGTTTTTATTTATGTGTGGAAGTACTGCGGATTTTGTGTGATTCTTTTTACGGCAGGCATTGCCAATGTTTCGCAATCTCTCTACGAAAGCGCAAGGCTTGACGGTGCAAAATCACATCAGCTTGTAACTAAAATTACTATACCTATGATTGCGCCAACTACATTTTTTGTTTTTCTGATGGAGCTTATTTATTCATTTAAAATTTTCCGTGAGGTATTTGCTTTGTTTGGCGATTATCCAAACACCAATGTGTATTTTTTGCAGAACTTCATCAACAACAATTATTACAATCTCAACTATCCAAGATTGTCGGCGGCGTCAATTGTCTTATCGCTGTTTATAATTATTATGCTGTTTATTTTCTTCTGCTTTGAAAGGAAACACAGCTATTCTTGAGAGGTTTGTTATGAAAGATACGGTTATGAAAATACTAAAATATATTTTGTTGATTGCTGTAACTGTGCTATTTTTGTTTCCTGTCATTTATATGCTTGCTTGTTCATTTATGACAGGTTCACAGGTAAGCGAGATGCTCAATTTTTCTGACGGAAAATATAAAGAACTCAATATGATTCCGAATATGGCAACTTTGGAGCAGTTTTATCAGACTCTTTTCAGAAAACCCGAGTATTTGTTAAAGTTCTGGAATTCGGTTGTTTGTACTTTTCCGACAGTAATCGGTCAGGTTGCAGTATCATCATTGGCGGCTTTTGCTTTTGCAAAATTGAAATTCCCGTTCAGGGACAAGCTGTTTTTCATATACATAATTTTGCTCATTCTGCCGTTGCAGGTAACTCTTGTTCCTGATTATATGATTCTTGAAAATATGAATTTGCTGAATAATTTTCTTGCGGTAATTTTACCCGGAACTTTTTCTGCATTCGGAATTTGTCTTTTGAGGCAAAGTATAAAATACATTCCCGATTCCGCAATTGAGGCGGCAAGAGTTGACGGTGCGTCATATTTGAAGATATTTACTAATATTATTCTTCCGCAGATTAAGGGCGGACTCATAACACTTGCGTTGCTCTGCTTTATTGATAATTGGAATGTAGTTGAACAACCGCTGATTTATTTTGATAATGTGGGTATGTATCCGCTTTCCGTAACGCTTACTGATGTCGGAAGTTCGGATTACGGCATAATATTTGCCTGCGGAGTTATATTTATGATTCCTGCATTGCTTATTTATCTTTACGGACACAGGGATATTGATTCGCCGTTTGTCGGAACTGATAAGGGATAGGAGAGAGGCTTTTATGAAAAAAGATAAGCTAAAGAGCGTAGTGTTGAAATTTTCAATTGTATTTTTTATTGTGATTGCATTACTTACATATTTTTCAAAAACAATCAATAATATGCTTCTTCCAAAGGTCAAAGTGGTTTCGGTTCAAACAGGTGTAATTGACGATACCGCAGGTTCAAATGATATGAAAACCCATTATCTTTTGCCTGTTTCATCGGTGGATGGGGCAGGCAATACGGGAATAGTATTTGTTATAAATAAAACCGAAAACGGTGATGTAACAGTTGAAGAGGTTTCGGTGGATATATGTAACAGTGACGAGCTGTATTGCGAGGTGACATCGGACTCACTTTTTGGCGACAGTCAAGTTGTATATAAAACAACCAAGAGTATAGAAAACGGTTCAAGTGTTTATATTGAGGAGGAAACAGTGTGAGCAAAAGAAAAATTGTTTCGTTTCTGTTACTGCTGTTGCTGACTGTGAGCGTTTTTATTGCGAATATTATAATTATTGAAAATGCAAAAGGGCAATTACCTGATGTTACTCAATTAACTTATGATAAAAATTCCGAAACTGCTCCAAAAACGGTTTCTGAACTTGAAAAGCTGTTTGAACGGATTACTGACAAAGGCATAGCTTTTTGTTCCGAGGGTAAAGAAACAAAAGTTAAGGAAGAAACCGTAACTACGGTACTTGTGAATGAAAACTGGTTTTCGGATTATAAGACCGAAATTAACGGCGAAAATATTTCGTCCAATAACATAGATAACAGAGATAAGGTTGCAATAATCGGAAGTTCTCTTGCTCTCAAACTGTTTTTTACAACAGATGCAGTCGGTAAAAAGATTTGCATTGACGGAAATCAATATACAATTTGCGGTGTGATATGCGAAAACGAAAGTTTAATAAATAAGTTTTCTGCTGATGACAAACAGAGAGTGTATGTTCCATATACAACATCCGAAAATTGTGGTGACAGAACGGTTGATATGATTGTTTACGATAACTCGGTATATACGGGAGCAATTGTTGAGCAAATGGATTTGCCGCAGTATTATTCGGTTAATCTGAATGAGAAAAATCAAACGCTCTCGTCATTTGAACATATTTTATACCTTGCAATATTTATCGGATTTAGCATTATTGCATTGAAGTTGTGGTATAGGTTCAGTAGAAAATTTTTTGAGGAGATAAAAGAAAATCTCAAATTAAACTACTTTCTGAAATCGCTAAAAAATATTCCGTTAAAATATGTTGCACTTGTGCTTGTTTTTGCAGGAATACCTGCCGTGCTTTTGATTGCGTTTAATATTTGTGATTTCAGCATTTTTATCCCCTCAAAATATATACCGAATGATAACATTTTCGACATTTCAAATTACCTGAATGTGCTTGTCGATAATGCACAAACACTAAACTCACAAAGCCTAACAGGAAATCAAATGCTTGTAAATCTGTTCTCAAGAACATTTACAGCGTCACTGTGGCTGACAATAATATTTTTGATTAGTATTATAACCGTGCTTTTAAATTTGACAGAATTAAAACTTCATAAACATAAAAACACCGACAAGCAGTAACTAAACTTGATACATACAATTTATCTGACAGAAAACGCATAAAATAGCAATAAAATAGTTTGACTAATATATAAATATTGTGTTAAAATTATGCGAAAAGGAGGGTGACAGCTCTATGGAGCAATATATGCCGATAGTGTGGATAGGCTTTGCAATATTCATGTTGCTTTGCGAAGGCTTTACAACACAGCTTGTATCAATATGGTTCGTTCTCG
>OLPW01004129.1_pt1 | contig 10603 bp, 11 predicted proteins | sample 1672161 | NCBI WGS metagenome assembly OLPW01 (sample SAMEA3136654, study PRJEB25190) | human gut metagenome
CAGAAGCATTTGAACAGTATCACTCGGCAAAGGAGCGGCAGTATCCGTACTATCGAATCACTGTCCGCAATTATACGATCTTCTATGTCGTCATGGATGATGTCATGGAAGTCCGCAGAATCATTTACAGCCGACGCGATATCAAGCGCCAGATCTGAATCACTGGTTCAGAATACTGTCCACCGTACACTCCACCATTCCAATCTCATCATCCTCAGCCAGATCGTAGGCGGGCGGATGCTCGCTGCGGTCTGGTTGTTTTTCTTTGCCGGGCGTTTTGGGGATGCTCGACGGTTCTTTTTGTGCTGGGGCTTGCGGCCGCTTTTGTGGCGCTGCTTCGGATTCTTTTCTTCGCCATTCTGGAATGTAATCAATGACGCGGCAGGTGGTGAGACCGGCATAGTCCGGCAGCTCTTCCGGCGTCATTTTATAGAGGAGCGCGGGCTTGTGACCCTTGAACAGCGCCAGACACTTCCGGTTCTCCAAGCGCAGGACTTCATCGGGGTTCATCAGGTCACGCTGTGTGTTGCTTCGCGTCTGCGAATACGGGCGTGTGGACGAATATACCGGCGAGAACAGCGGCATCATCGGCATCTGGTTATTGAGGACGGAGATCGTCACCTTGCCGCATTTCTCCGAAATATATTTTGCCGACGTCAGATCGTTGCAGCCCATGTAGAGCGTCTGGTCGAACGTCGCCAGCTGATTTTCCCACTCCTTGCCCGGATACTTTTCCTGCCACTGTGATAAACTCTGCACGACGATCTGTGCGGACATATTAAAGCCGCGGATGCTGTTCAGACTGTCTGCCACGCCATCCAGATAGCCGATGTTGCAGTATTCGTCCAGACAGAAGTTCGTCAGCACCGGCAGCCGTCCGCCCGCACATTGCAGACGTGCGAAGTTGGAAAGCTGCGGCAGAGCCAGCGAGAAGAACAGCGACGACAAAAAGCGGTACGCGCTGTCCTGCGCGGAAATGATGACAAAATACACACAGGGACGCTTGCCGGGCAGCAGGAGGTCAACATCGTGGTTGCGCGTGATCTTATCTACCAGACGGCTCTGGAAGACCGCCAGTCGGTTGCCAAGGCCAATCACGATGTTGCCCCAGAGGTTTTCTTTTGCTTTCAGGAACAGACCGTGCGGATACTTGGCTGGATGCTCTGGCGGGAGGGCTTCTAGCTTGCGGTTGATCTCCTCGATGCTCTCCGTTGCGATCATACGGTACACATCGCCGAGCCCACGCTGCTCAATGGGCAGCAGATTCCCGTCGGCATCGCGCAGATTGACGACATAGTGGATAAGCGCCATCAGGAGGTTCAGCTCTGCCCGGCTCCAGAAGTCGTTGGCTTCCTTCGGCCCCGACGTGTTTTGCACGATCGTGTTGGCCACCGTCTGCACGAGCTGCGGCTGGGTGTCAAGACCATACAGACAGTTCCAGCCGTCCGAATGCTCCATGTCCAAGAAATTCACAGCTTTCACATAAAAACCGTGCTGCCGGAAATACGGGGAAAGACGTTCAAAAAGTTCACCCTTGGCGTCCGTGATGAACGCAGACTCGCCGCGCTTTGCGCAGCCCATAAGGAACGGGATAATAAAGCCTCTGGACTTGCCGCTTCCCGGCGCGCCGATGCAGAGCAGATTATTGTTGTCCCCGGCGACCATCCGGTGCGCGGCATAGAGCGCGTAAGCATCCGGGTCATCCGGATGCTTTTTGACTTTGCCGAGGATCATACCCTCCGCCTTGCCCGCGGGCGAGAGTTCCAAAAACTCGCGCATTTCTTTTTCCGTCAGAAAACCGGACGTGCCATGCGTACCGTCCGGGAGAATGTCAAACCCGCGCGGGTCATGCGTGTATTTGTAACCGGAGAACCAGATGTAGCCCTTCTTCGTAATGAGGCAGATGATGAGGATAATCACCAGCGTCGTCACGATCCCAAAACCGGTGAAGACGGCTCCTAAGTTTTTGAAGGGGTTCAGCACCCAGATGCTTTTGATTTCTTCGCCAGAGTGAAAGGTCGAAGCGATTCCAAGCCGCAGAGAATTGAGGAACATCCCATAAAAATACCAGCCGACAATGACGGCTGGTATGCGCATAGGCAGTTTGGCTTTGTTTCGGGCAAACCAACTCTTGAATCTCGCTTCCGATTTGTCCTCCAGTTTTTCAAGGAGCTTTGAGAGGCGGAACATCCAGAACACTTCCTTCCGATGTGTAAAATGGCAGGTCAGGCGGCGCGTATGGCGCGGTGCTTCCAAGCAGCTCCCGCAGCGCCGCATCCGTAATGGTACGATAATGTACACGCTTTCCGGCATTGACAAATGGTATGATGAAAACATCGGAGCTATTTCATCGAACGGATATGTATGTAACCTTGCATCACATCAGAAAAATATGCGGTTAATTAAGGAAATACTATCCGGTTTGAGGGAGGATGAGTGTGTTCCAACCACACCTGTAGGCATTGATGCCCCAAAAACAGACCCAGTCATTTTTATCAGCCATAAATCCGACGATAAAAAATACGGAGATGCACTTGAACGGTTTATAACGGGATTAGGCGTAAAAGACAATCAATTAATCTACACCTCCCATCCGCTCCACAAGATTCCATTGGACGCACCCATTTATGAGTATCTGCGTTCTCATTTCAACAGCACTCTTTTTATGATAATCCTATGGTCGGATAAATATCTGGATAGTCCTGCTTGCCTTAATGAGATGGGAGCTGCTTGGGTGACGCAATCAGATTATACCAATATCTATGTTCCGACATTTTCTTTTGGAAATCCGAAGTATCACGAATGTGCTGTTGACACAAAGAAAATGGGAGCGGTGCTGAACGGCGATGCACATTGCAAAGCAAATATGATAGAATTAAAGAATAAAATTGAGTCAATTTTTGGCTTAGAGAATGATGAAGCCAGAGTAACATTTCTTTTAGATAGATTTATTGATGAAATCAGGGAGGACAAGCCTAATGGATAAACTCAAAATGCAAACGGTGAACAAAGCCGATGAGAATTTCAAGAAGTTAGCGGCGATGTTCCCGAACGCCGTTACGGAGACTATCGACGAGAACGGCGAGGTCGTTCGTGCTATCGACAAGGACGTGCTGATGCAGGAAATCAACACAAGGGTCGTTGACGGAAAAGAGGAACGCTATCAGTTCACCTGGCCGGACAAGAAGAAATCTGTCCTGCTGGCGAACGCTCCCATTTCCAAAACGCTCCGTCCCTGCCGTGAGGAAAGCGTGGATTTTGATACCACAGAAAACCTCTATATCGAGGGCGATAATCTGGAAGTGCTGAAGCTCCTGCAGGAAACCTATCTCGGCAAAATCAAGGTCATCTATATTGACCCGCCTTATAATACTGGAACAGATTTTGTGTACAATGATGACTTTGCTCAAAGCACAGAGGAATACCTTGCAAATAGCGGTCAGTTTGACGATGTAGGCAATCGTCTTGTTACAAACACAGAATGTAATGGTAGGTTTCACACCGATTGGCTCAATATGATTTACCCACGCCTACGGTTGGCAAAAGATTTGTTGGCTGATGACGGAGCTATTTTTGTAAGCATAGATGAACACGAGCACGAGAATCTCATTCATATTATGAATGAAATTTTCGGTGAATCCAACTATATTGATTCTATTGTATGGGACAAAAAAGGTTCTGCTAAAGGCGTTCCCCCAAGAAACATGATGGTTAATGTACACGAATATATGCTGGCAAAGACAGAGCAGCAATACAAAAAGCACGCGCTAAAGTTTGCGGAATACTGCAAATCTACATACCGATGTAAAACATTGGAGGAATGCAAGTCCCATATTCAGGACTATGCGAATTATTTGACCGCCAGCGGTAAAACTGCGTCTACAACACATACCTATTTGGCAAGCATTTGTCGCGTCTTTGATATTCCGTTGTCGGATATTAAGAAGCCAATTCGTGTGGTTGCCCATAATACGCGCTCTCGCGGCAGAAAAGCGGTAGATGAGCGCAAGGATGCCGGGCGCAAAGTCTCTCCACGCCTGTATGATTTCGCCAGCATTGTTGGTATCCGGCGGAACGAATATCTGCATCTGGCTTCGGACGACCTTGTTGTGGATGACTTTGGCAACTGGTGCGTTCGCGTCAAAAAAGGCAAAGGTGGCAAACAGCAGCTTCAGCGAATACTTCCAGAAGAATTAAAAGCAGTGAAAGCTATCTTTGACCATCCGGCAGATGAAAGTCATTTGTTCAGCAAAGTGGAGATGGAGAACAAAATTGACTTGCATCACCTGCGTGCATTACGCGCTCAAAAAATGTATAAATATTATTTGGAACGTATCTGTAGTGAGGCAGGTTACCGCGAGTGACTTATATCGGAAATTAAGTACACTTGGGAACAGGATGACCTCAAACGCATCGATAATGGCTATCGTCCTAAGCGGTGGAAAGATTGTAAAATTAACGGCAACTACGTCTTGCGCGGTCACAATCGAGAACTGGCTCAAAAACATGGACTCCCGGTATCATATGACCGACTGGCATTGTTAGCTGTATCCATCTATCATTTAGCTCATTGGCGGCACGATGTGACCGTAGCGAATTATCTACTCGCCATCTAAAGATATAGTAGAACCAAGCAATATGTGGTTCATCACATTGCTTGGTTCTACGGTCACGCAAAATTATCTGTCAATGTAAATTCCAAGTGCATATTCCCGCAGTGACGGATTTCCTAAAACGGCGAGGTACCGCCTTAGATTGCTGATACACTGTGTCTCATTACTTGGTTCTGAGGTGATTTCCTTCATTAACACCAGCGAAGCTTGAACACGAAGATTGTTCGCAGCCTGAATCCAGTCGAAAAACATTTCTCTCCACGCGAAATTGCCAATCAACGTGTCTGACGGGTTGATTTCTGCCAAAATTATTGCCATCGTTTTCAGAAAATCCGACGGAGGAATCAGTTCCATTCCCACAGCGGTCAGAGAATCAAGCCTGTGTTTCAGGGAACTAAGCCATTTCCACATTGCAGCTGAAAATTCGATTTTTCCGTTTGGCGACCACAGAAATGCCAAATCATCAGGACTGCAGTGCAAAAAATCCGCAGTTGATACTGGCTCAGCGGGAAGCGGTGCGGTGCGTTCGCCATAGATATTTACGAACTCCATATATTTATCCCGCAAGATATTCGGCGGAAAAATATCGAGCACTTTTTGAATATCGCCAACGCATTGCATTTTAAATTCTGTACCAAGTATCTGATTCAGCCAGCCAACATATCTGTCTGTGGAAAAAAGGTGACCATTCATATGTGCAAACGCATTCGCGCCCAGCGCATATGTTTCCAGCACATACGCTGCTTGCATGACATTTCGGAACTGGTTTTGACCAACCTTTCCAGTTGTCAGCCAGCCGGACGCGTCCATCGTGCACGGCTCCCAGTAGTCGTTTTCAATATAATTATACTGCCATTCGACAACGCCTCTGTCGGTATCGAATTCCGGCTTGTGGATGAGCATGATGTTTTTCCCATAAAGCTGAATGGTGTCATATTGCATCATTCCGCCTTGCGTTAGGACGGTGAGCATTTGCGCGGCGTAGGTTTCCCAATGCTCTTTCGGAATCGAAACGTCGCCCATTACACCGACCAATGTACCCATTCATATCCCTCCCAATTTTTTGTACCTATTATTGTAGTAACAACGAGTACGTTTGTCATTGAAGTATTACTTCAATGACAGGAGACAACTTCTGTGTATAATTAAGAAGGACGCGGGACGGCATCCCCGCCGTGGGGCCGGCACGTAAACCCAATAGCGATTCCGGACAAATGGGCCGGGGAGTTGACTGACAACATTAAAAGCAGGCTGCTTCGAGAAGGCAGCTAGTGGGTGGGACACGATAAACCCGGCAAAGGAGCCTGCATGAACGAAGAAGCAACGCTATCAGATGCGGAGTGGTATTTCCAGCAGTCTAAATCGTCCAGAGAATTCTATGTCATCTTTGGCGAGGTATGCCGAAAATACGGCGTGATGTGGAGTGAAGCTTCTCCGGCGGTCAGAGAGTGCATCAGTGAGCTTGTCAAACTGACGCTGGAGCGCAACGCTGCCGAACGAAAGCTGGAGGCAGTTCTAGCAGGCGACTAAACGGAAAGCGGAGAGCCTAAACCGGCTCTCCACTTCCTGTATGAGCATTGAAGCACAACTTCAATGCTTTTTGCTGTAGCCTCTGCTATGCTGTATTCAGGAGGTGTGCGAAAATGACAAAGGAAACGTTTATAAACACGCTGGAGCTTTTGAAGCGGCAGCAAAACCTGAATTGTGGACTTGCACAAGAGTTGCAAATCACGCTGAGGCGCGCGTTCCCGGATGTCTATGACTGGATTTTGTGGTGGCTTGCCAAGCCAGACAATTTTGCAATATGGACGGACGATGAACCGCAGCGATGGAATCTAGGCGATGCAGGCTCGCTGTACAATTTCATCTCCGGCGCAGCCGTCCGAGACCCTGCCTTGCGCGGCAATGATATGTCTATGCTGTTTCTGGTCGTATCGCAGGAATTATACGAGCAGCTGAAGGACCACGCTCTTGAAACAGGTCTGAACCTGCAAGAGCTTATGCTCATTATCCTCAAATGGCTACTGAAGCACCCCGGCAAAATCCGGCGTATCATACACACGGATATTGGGGATGTCTGAATACGGCATATCAAAACCGCCGACTGTTTGCGCAGTCGGCGGTCAGAGTTCTTCATTCTTCATCTTATCTCCTGTCAGGCCGCCGGGAAGTAAAGCGGCAGCTCGTCTGGCGACGCTTTGATGATGCGTAAAACGCTGTACATCTCGTCCACACGCCATGGAACCTGTCCGGTCATCCTATGGCTCAGACTGGTTTCAGACATTGCGAGTGCACGCGCTAAATCCCGCTGCTGCATTTTCAACTGCCGTAAACGGCCAGCCAGGAAATCGTAGCTCATATCCACATCCTCCTTTCCAAGTTATACTTTTATTGTATGTACGGAGGATTTTTTGTCAAGCTTTTGGGGTATCCGGACTACAAGGGCCAATTCCTTGATTTTTAGACAGGTGTTATGTAGAATAAGATTATAAACAAAACGCTGCCCGGGCGCTACCAACACCCGGACAGCCGCAGAAATTATTCACTCTCTCGAAGCAAATGTCTCCTTCTGCATTGCCAGTCTACCACACGGCGATGTTAAAAGCAAGGGGACGGAAAGGAGTCCTACTCTATGGAACAGACCTGTCTCTGACTTGCATTGCAGCTACAGTCGTCGGCGGTACCTCTCTGTCCGGTGGCAAGGGTGGTGTACACCGCACAGTCATTGGTATTCTTCTGCTCTATGTTATGTACAAGGGTCTTGGATTCCTTGGCCTTGGTGGATACATGAATACAATGGTCAAAGGCATCGTGTTGCTATTGGTCGTTTCCTTTGATGCATTTGTCACCCAAAGCGGCACAAAAAAAGCCTGATGCCGCGGCACATATATTGATTTCACATACCCAACTACATTTAATGGAGGAATTTAAAATGACAAGGAAAGAAATCGCACAAAAGCTCCTGCAAGAGGGCGAAGGCATTCTCCGTCTGACTCCTACATGGGTTCCCCGTTCCTTCTGCCGTCCGGGCCGCAGGATCAAGCTGCATCCGGATGACTATTATGCGCTGGGCCTTTCGCGCGGCGGCATCGACGAGCGCTGGTTCGCCTCCACGACGCACGCGGAAAATGGCCCCGGCACCCCAGACGACGAGGGTCTGTCCTATGTCGTGAGCGCAGACGACAGCGAAAAAATGCTGCTGCGCGAAATGGTTTCCGAGCTTGGCGCGGACGTGATCGGCGAGTTCCTCTGGAACAAATATCACAGATGGCCCGCCTATTCCAAGTTCTTCGATAACCTCGGCCCGCTGCCGCATCATATCCACCAGCGCGACGAGCATGCCGCACTGACCGGTCAGGCCGGCAAGCCGGAAATGTACTTCTTCCCCGCGCAGGTCAACAACTACCGCGGTGAGCGCGCCGAGACCTATTTCGGCCTCAACCCCGGCACGACAAAGGAAGAACTCAAGCAGAGCCTGATGAACTTCACCAAGGGCGACAACAAGATCCTGGAGCTCTCCCGTGCCTACAAGCAGGAGGTCGATACCGGCTACGACGTGCCCGCTGGCGTTCTGCACGCGCCCGGTACGCTCTGCACCTATGAGCCGCAGTTCGCGTCCGACGTGTTCGCAATGTACCAGTCCGTCCTGTGGGGCGACCACTGCACGCCGGAGGAGCTTCTGTGGAAGGATACGCCGCAGGACAAGCTCGGCGACTTCGATTATCTCGTCGACGTGGTCGACTGGGAAAAGAACGTCGATCCCGAATTCCACAAGCACCGCTTCATGGCCCCGAAGCCTGTCCGTCCGATGGAGGAAATGCAGAAGGAAGGCTATATCGAGGAGTGGATCTGCTACAAGTGCAAGCTCGCCTGCGCTAAGCGTCTGACGGTCCTGCCCGGCCAGACTGTCACGATCAGGGACGGCGCGCCCTATGGCATGATCATGCTGCAGGGCCACGGCACCATGGGCAAATGGGACATCGAGACCCCGACGCAGATCCGCTTCGGCCAGCTGACGCACGACGAATACTTCGTCACGGCCGACGCTGCAAAGAAGGGCGTCGTGATCACGAACACCAGCAAATCCGACCCGATCGTCATGCTGAAGCATTTCGGCGAGAACCCGGATCTTGTGATTGAAGACGAAGACTGATATGTGAAACAGAGGGCGCCGCGAAACGCGGCGCCCCCTTCCCAACAACCTTACAGAAGCCAAAGGAGTGTCCGCTATGCTGGAGGCACGAGAGCTGACAAAGAAATACGGTTCCCGTACTGTCGTCGATCATCTGAGTTTTACCATCCGGGAGCGGCAGATCTGCGGCTTTCTGGGGGTAAACGGCGCGGGAAAATCCACGACCATGAATATGCTGACGGGCTGTCTGGCGCCTACGTCCGGCGACGTTCTGCTGGACGGCGTCAGTATTTTGGACGGAGGAAGCGCCGTCCGGCAGAAGATCGGATATCTGCCGGAGATCCCGCCTGTCTATCCGGAAATGACGCCGCGGGAATACCTCTCGTTTGTTGCCGCGCTGAAGGCTGTGCCCAAAAAGCAGATCCCGCAGGCGGTCGACCGCGCGCTGGAGGCGACGCAGATCACTGCGGTACGCGACCGTCTGATCGGCAATCTCTCCAAGGGCTACCGGCAGCGTGTCGGGATCTCGCAGGCGGTGCTCGCGGAGCCGGAGCTTGTGATCCTTGACGAGCCGACTGTCGGCCTTGACCCGGAACAGCTTCTGCAGATCCGGCAGCTGATCACAGAGCTTGGGAAAACGCACACCGTGATCCTCAGCAGTCATATCCTCAGCGAAATTCAGGCCGTGTGTACGGAACTGCTGGTCATTGTGCAGGGGCGGCGCGCCGCCTGCGGCGGACTCCGGGAGCTTGAACGGAGCTATTCCGGCCGTGCCCGGCTGGAGCTGTGCGCCCGGTGCGGAAGACAGCAGGCCGAGCAGCTCCTGCAGCCGTTTGCGCCGCAGCTTACCGATATGCGCATGTCGCAGCCGGACGAGCAGCACGTGCTGATTCAGGCGGACTGCGCGTCGGGTGCGGAGCTGGCCGAGGCGCTGTCTGTGGCGTTTGTGACCGCGGGTGTCTGCTTGCAGCGGCTGGCGGTCACGGAGGATACGCTGGAGGAGCTGTTTTTAAAGCTGACCGCGCAGACCGGAAAGGAGATGCCGCAATGAAGGCGCAGCGGATATTCGAGCGCGAGCTCAACGCCTGCTTTCAGACCTTTTACGGCTATGCCTTTGCCATGTTCGTTTTGCTCACCGCGGGGATCTATACGGTTCTTTCCTGCCTGAAGGGCGGCTCTGCTGACTTTACGCAGGTCCCCCGGAGCATGACATTCACTTTCCTGATCGCTATCCCAATCCTGACCATGCGCACTTTTGCCGAGGAGCGCCGCCAGAAAACAGAGCTGCTGCTCTACGCGCTGCCGGTCCGCATCTCGCAGATCGTGGCAGGAAAGTTTCTGGGCCTTTGCGGCGTGATCTCGCTGCCGGTTCTGATCATGGCGCTGTATCCGCCGCTGCTGCGGCTGTATGGAAACGTGGATCTCCCAGCGGCCTACTGCGCGCTCATCGGCTTTTACCTGCTGGGGATCAGCCTCGCGTCGATCGGCCTGTTTCTTTCCGCGCAGACGGATAGCCAGGCTACCGCTGCCGGCATGAGCTTTGCCGCGACACTGCTGCTGTTCTTTTTATCGACGCTTGCAAAGCTCGTGTCCAATTCTTCGTCCGCGACGCTGGCTGCCGCCGCGATTTTGCTGCTGCTCCCGGCCGGGGCACTCTACGCCATGACAAAAAGCTGGCGTGCATGTGCCTGCTGCGCGGCAGTTCTGGAGACGGCGAACGCCGTGTGCTATTTTTTACTGCCGGAGCGGTTTTCCGGGGGCTTTCCCGCGCTGATGCGCCGGCTGTCCGTCTTTGACCGCTATTACTAAAACCTAATTAAACGCTTTAATAATCCAATCGCGTCCGGTAATGCTGAAA
>OLPW01004135.1_pt1 | contig 10584 bp, 11 predicted proteins | sample 1672161 | NCBI WGS metagenome assembly OLPW01 (sample SAMEA3136654, study PRJEB25190) | human gut metagenome
CTGTTTTGTATAACAAAATCGACTTCGGCTTTTCCTTCTGATTGATAGTAATATAGGGCATAGTTAGCCTCGGCAAGTGTTTTTGCTATATGGTTTTCATATAATATTTGACGTACTTTTTCGTTAGCCATAAATTCTTTTTGTGAAAGATGTAGCATTGAATATAGAATTCCTTCATCATTCATATATAATTTAAAGCTATCTGGTTGACGACAACTACTAAGTGGTGATTTCACATCTGTAATTTTGTAGCTTCTATAGGCTATTTGATTATTAACAAGATAACTAATAGCATTATCATACTCTTTTTTTCTGCGTCCAAATCCTAATAGTCCATATTGGAACTTTCTATTGTCTTTCTTTAATTGATATGGTAGAGAATTAAACACAGCAATAGATCTTTCGATATCTATTAAGTTTGTTGACTCGGTTAATTCTTTTATATATATATCTTTTATTTTTTGTTTGATTGCATCAATTTTATAGGCACTAAGTCCACTGATATTTGCCGCTACTACTTCTGGCATTCCTCCAGTCATTAAGTACTCAGAAAATAAATCTAGTGCTAATCGGTGGAAGGGACATGTTTTTCGCTTATTAAATGACTCTCTAATTAAATTAGCTAGTTCATTTTCTCCTCTAGACCATAAGTATTCTTCATAATCCATGTTTGTCATGAATTTAAATTGTAATTCTTCGCCTTTATATTTATTTAGGTTATCCCTATGTGAAGTAATCATAATAATATGATATTTACTGAGATAACTGCCAAAAAGTTTAATAGTTTTGACAAGTTCTAAATTATCAACATTGTCTAAAACTATTAATGTATCATCTTTTAAGATAGTTTCTCCTGATAATAACGATAGTGATAAAATAATTCTTTCAGGAGATTTTTCTTTGGTAAATAAATCAGCTAGCTCTTTATTATTATCGGTATTAAAATAGACTACGTTTTTATATTCTTTTTCCCCGAACTCTAAAATAGCAAATGTTTTTCCGACTTGTTTTGGGCCATAGACTAATAGTGGCTTTCTAACTAAGTCATTTTTCCATTTCTGTAAGTAGGTTGTTATTTTTCGTTCCATTAATTGTCACCTCCACACATATTTTATAAAATAAGTATATATTTCTTTTTAATTTTAGTCAACATATGCGAAAGATAAAAGTTCATAAAAAAAAGACTACTACTGCTTGTCTTATACTTTAAAAAGTTACCGTATTTTCATGAAATTCTAAACGTAGTTTATCCGCTACTGTAACGATAAATTCAGAATTCGTTGGTTTAGCCTTATCAATGTCGACACTATGGCCAAATATTTCCTCCATCAAATCCCAATTTCCTCTATTCCAGCTAACCTCGATAGCGTGCCTGATTGCTCGCTCTACGCGTGATACTGTGGTATCATACTTTTTTGCTATATCAGGATATAACTCCTTAGTAATTCCTCCAACTATCCCTGGGCAATCATAAATCATGATAATGCCATCTCTTATATATTGATACCCTTTTATATGTGAAGGTACACCAAGTTCGTGCAATATTTTGGTAATAGATTTTTCCAAATTGTTATGGTATAAATCGATTGATTTCGAACTATATTTATCTTGATCCATAACTTCATTAATGCATTTTTCGAGAGCCTTTAATTCAAAGGGTTTTAAGATAAAATAACTTATTCCAAGCTCTGATGTTTTTCTTATTATGTCTGGGGTATTATATGATGTAAGTACAATAACTTTTTTATCAATACCTTTAGTTTTCATATCTTCCAGAACTGATTTGCCATCCTTTTTAGGCATCACCAAATCTAATAGGATAAGATCGTATTCATCTCTCTTTTTATCAATAATATTGAAGCCATCTTCTCCATTATGTGCCTCTAAGACTATACTGATATCCTTCTCTTTACTAAAATACTCCTTTACCATTTTTACTAACTCTATATTATCATCTATCATTAGTACGCGAGTTTTTGCCATGTTTTCTCCTTTCATACACTACTACGCTATTTCATTATATAACAAAATTCTTACTTTTTGTAGGTACTAAAAATGACAACTTTTGTCGAATAAGTAAATTTATGTCAAAAAAAGAAGAATTTTTAAATGTTTTTTAAAAACTCTTCTAATTCATTGATATTATTTCCTAACCTTCCTAGTAGAAAGCCATCAACTGTTTTTATTTGGGATAGTTCGTAAATATTATTGTATGTTACTCCGCCTCCATATAGAACTATATTATTTGGAAATATTCCTTTTATAAATTCCGTTGTTTCTTCTATTTCCTTGTTTGTTGGGATGGTATCACTATCAATTGCCCATATTGGTTCATATGCAATTATTATTTTTTGTTGATCTAAGTATGAAACGGCAGAAAAAGAGGCCTTTAGATCTTTTAGGAGTACCTCTTTTATTTTGTTATTTTGGTACTCTTCCTCATTTTCTCCAATACATAATATTGGAATAATATCTTCTGCTAATAAATTTTTAATTTTTGCACTGATGTCATTACTATCTTCGTTTAAATGTATTCTTCTTTCAGAATGTCCTACTAAACAATAATTTACATTTAGAGATTTTAATTGTGGAGCAGTTATTTCTCCAGTTGCTGATTTGGAATTTGTTTTACTAACGTTTTGAGCACCTAGTCCAAGAGTAGTTTCTTGGCAAAAAGGTAAATAGCAAGAACTAGGACACAAAATTAAGGGATGGTAGTAATTAATTTGAGATAGATGATTTTTATAATCTAAAAATTCATCCCTTGTAAAATTAGTTTTATTGTTTAAGATAATGATCATTATTTATCTCCTTTTATTTTATCAATAATTTTACTAAAAATAGGTTTATTATTTTTCTTTTCCTGAATTGCCCTTTGATACACATCGAGAGCAGACTCTGCAAAATATTTTGTTCCACATCTTTCAGCGGATGTTTTAGCTTGGCGTTTCAAATTAGCCATTTTATTAGAATCATTATATAATTCTATTAAAATGGCTAATTTGAATCTTCTTTATTTTGGAATACTTTACCATTAAAGTCATTGATAACAGTCGTAGTGAACGCCTCGTCATCTATACAAAGAGGAACAACTTCTGATGCCATAGCTTCTAAAACCGTTAATCCTTGAGTTTCACTGGTCGATGCAGTGATAAATAAGTCGGCTAAATTATAATAATTTGGGATTTCTTTCCAAGGAACTTTACCTGTAAAAATGACATTTGAAGCAATACCAAGTTCTTCAGAGTATTGTTCATACTTTATTCTTTCGGGACCATCTCCAACTATTAACAGCTTTATATTACCATGCTTTTTTATAAGTTCTTGCTCTATTTCCAGGATGAAATCAATATTTTTTTCAGCCGCTAATCTACCAACAAAAATAATTATGAAATCTTTTTTATTTATGGAATATCTTTTCTTTAGGGCATTAACATCTTTTTTATCTATATTTTCTGGAAAGAATCTTTCTACCTCAATGCCTGTTGGAATAATGTTAATATTTTTGCTAAATTTATATTTTTCTTTAAATAAGTCATAAATCTTTTTGGTTGGTACAATTAATTCTGTTGCTGTTGTATCACAGTAAAACTTAGCTAGATATTCAACGGCTTTTTTGCTTGCCTTTTCAGCATGACCCTTTGTTAAATAATATACATAGTCTTCATACCAAGTATGATAAGTGTGGACTAAGGGAATATCAAACTGCTTGGCAAACAATCTGGCAAACGTACCAACACTAAATTCTGTATGAGAATGAATAACATCTAATTTCCACCCTTTTATTTTATTTACCACTTTAATTGGATATATTTGGCTAAGTCTATAATTATATATACCTGTCGGAATACCGGGGATGCGCAGAATCCTATTTTCTTCATCATAATTGTATTTAATGGCGCTATCATTTACTGTTACTACATAAACAATATGATTCTTTTTTTCAAGGGCTCTTTTTAACATTGCTACACTTGTAGAAACGCCGTTTATATGTGGTTCATAAGTATCTGTAAATAAGCCTATACGCATATAATACTCCTTTCATCTTTATAAGTATTACCATCTTTTTCTATAAGGAATGGTAGTTGTTCCTTAGAATCATAATCATCAAATAATGGTGTATATCCATTTGATATTAGCTCTTTTAATATATTTTTATCATTTTTATTTGCAAAAACTATAATTGATTCCATTTTCATGTTCTTAAAAGCATAGTCGGCTACATCACCTATAATATCCTTATTACTACTATCAATGGATACTCTTAATTGTTTTAGATCATTTTCATACTCAACCAGACAAATACTTTTAATATTTTCCTCTTTGTTCAAAGTATATAATAATATACTAAATACTGGTTCTGTCATCCTGGCTATTTCATATTCCCTCTTAGAATATTTTTCACATGTTTTTTCATTAAATTTAAAATATGAGGTATTATTTTTTGTATCATATTCATGCAATAGATTAGCCGTTTTAGAATTGTATGGATCCATTTCCATAATATTAATATGTTTTTGGCTATGTCTGTTTCCTGTAATTATTATGTTTTGAGTCATATTACGCCTCTTTATCTAATACCTTAAGGCCAGGGAGAGTTTTTCCTTCTAGATATTCTAAAGTAGCTCCGCCGCCTGTAGAGATATGATAAATCTTGTCTTTCAAACTCTTATTATTTGAAATAACAGCAGCAGTGTCTCCTCCACCTATAATTGTTTTTATATTATTTTCAGCAAGATAATTTAGGATATCTAAGGTACCTTTTTTAAAATTTGACATCTCACATACACCAAGGGGACCATTCCATACTACAGTTTTAGCTGTGGATAAAATCTGTTCAAATGATTTTATAGTTTCTATTCCTATATCTAATCCTATATCTTCTTTTTCTATTTCATTAATACTCTTAGTTGTAAATGGAGTATCATTTGAAAATTCTTTAGATGTAGTTATATCTATTGGTAGGATTAACTTGCCCTGATATTCTTTTAAAATATTTGAGCAATATTCTAAATGACTACTATCTAATAGAGATTTTCCTATTTCATGGCCTTCTGCTTTCAGAAAAGTAAAAGACATTCCACCACCAATTAAGATATAGTCAGCCTTGTTGATTAGATTATTAATAACGCCTATTTTATCTGATACTTTCGCACCACCTAATATTACAACATATGGTCTTTTTGGATTATTTAATTCTTGCAATGCCTTGAGTTCTTTTTCTACTAAAAAACCAATTGCGCTTTCTAAATAACTAGCAATTCCGACATTTGAGGCATGAGATCTGTGAATAGTTCCAAATGCATCATTAATAAATACATCTCCAAGGCTTGCCCAGTATTTAGCTAATTCTTGATCATTTGAACTTTCTTTTTTACCATTAAGATCTTCATATCTTGTATTTTGTACTAAGATTATATCTCCATTATCCATCTCCTTAATGGCTTTTTCTAATGTTTTGCCTCTTGTTTCGGGTATAAATGTTACTTTTTTATTTAATAGTTCTTGTAGACGTATTGCAACCTTATCCAAATTGTTTTTAGCAAGATCTGATGCTTCCTTTATCCTGCCTAAATGAGAAAATAATATTATTTTGCAGTTCTTACTTAGAACATACTTGATAGTTTTAAGGCTTTCTACAATTCTTGTATCATCTGTTATAACTCCATCTTTAATTGGAACATTGAAATCGCAACGAATCAAAACTTTCTTGTTATTTAAATTAATATCTCTTACTGTCTTTATCATTATCTCACCCTCATTGTACTTATAGTATAACATTATTTTTGATATATAAAAAGATGAAGTTATAAAACTTCACCCATGTTCATTAAATATTTAGCCGTTCTAACCATTTGAGCTGAGTAACTCATTTCATTGTCATACCAAGCAACTACTTTTACTAGTTGTTTTCCATCGACTTCATTGATGCTGGTAAGTAGTCCATCAACTACGCCACCATGTTCATCTCCAATTATGTCACTTGAAACAATTGGATCATCTGTATATCCCAATGTTTCATTAGCATTATTTTTAAATGTTTCGTTAATTTCTTCTACCGTTGTTTTTTTCTTTAGCTCTAATACAAGGTCTATAACAGAACCTGTTGGTACTGGCACTCTCATTGCCCCACCTTGTAATTTACCATCAAGACTTGGTATAACCTTTCCTATGGCACTAGCAGCACCGGTTGATGTTGGTATTATATTTGCTGCGGCAGCTCTTCCTCTTCTTGATTTAATTCCTTTAGGATGTGTAACATCTAAAATAACTTGATCATTTGTATAGGCATGTATAGTTGTCATATAGCCATTTTCAATACCAAAGTTTTCTTCTAAAACATTTAAAACAGGGGCTAGACAGTTTGTAGTACAACTAGCTGCTGAAATAACCTTTTCTGTGCCTGTTAAAGTGGAGTGGTTAACATTATATACTATTGTTTTTAAATCACCCTTCGCAGGTGCTGATATAATAACCTTTTTGGCACCAGCATTTATATGGTCCATGGCCTTTTCCTTGTCAGTAAAGTGGCCAGTGCACTCCATAACAACGTCCTAGTTTTTTCCATGGTAATAAATTAGGATCTTTTTCAGCATATATTTTAATACTTCTTTTTCCTACAATTAAATTATCATCTTCAGAACTGATTTCTTCTGTTCTATAACTACGATGATTAGTATCATACTTTAATAGGTACGCTAACTGAGAAGCATCTGTTAAATCATTAATGGCTACTACCTCATAATCTGGGCTTTCCTCCATAAGTCTGAAAACTAATCTTCCAATTCTTCCAAATCCGTTAATAGCTACTTTTATCATATATTTCCTCCTATTTTTATAATATAACAAAAACAAAAATTAGTCTATATAGATAAAATAAGTTGACAATTTTTTTAATTTTTTTCACAAAAAAACTCATTTCTGTCCTAAGAGATGAGTTTTTAATAATTATTTATTTTAGTATTATTATGACAATGATTTTACCTTTTCTCTAATTTCACTATTAGTACTTTCATTTGATAGACTCCAAGCATCACTATATTCTTTATCTAATTCATAAGTACTTAATAATGCCTTTTTGTAAGCATTAATAGCTTTTAAGGTTTTTTTCTTGTAGTCTTTGAAATTAACTTTTTTGTCTATAGTACTATCAAAATAATCACTACTAGTTAAAATTTCTCTAACATCATTATCATCTATATTTACTGTGAAATGTTGTCCTGTTGCTTCAGCTGTATATTTTAGAGAATATCTATTATCATTCACTTTAATTTCAATATCATCATATTCTTCAACTGGTAAGTTTGTTTTATCAATTATAATACTTTGAATAATTAAATCACCATAGTCTGCTAAGAAAGATTTTCCTTCTCTTAATAATTGACTGTTGATTAAGTCTTTAGCATATTTTAAGTCCATGGCTTCTCTATTGTATTCAATAGCTTCTTGACTAAATTCTTTGTAATCAACGTTTGATTTTTCACCAAAGTGAGCCATTTTTTCTTCTAAATCACTGATAGTTAAACTTTCTACAGTTAATTCTTCTTCTTTTGTTAATTTTCTTAAACCGTCACCATCTTCTACAATTTTTTCTAATTCAAATTCATCTAATTCATTAGAAAGCTTAGTAAGTGTTTCAATGGTATCGATTGCTGCAGATAGATCTGTTTCATTGGATAAAATATTTCCTAAAGAAGTTGCTCTCTCACCATCACCATATTTTGAGTTTAATTCTGCATCGTATAAGCCCATTACCTCATCAATAGACTTTTCATCAGAAACTGAATCAATGACTTTAGAATTTTCTAAATCAATTTCTGGTTCTCTATCATGAATCTTATAACCTACAAATACTAATACTGCTGCTGCTCCAAAAACTGTAAGTCTAACAGGCCAATTTTTTTTCTTACCTCTATTAGCATTTTTATAATTTACTTTTTGTTCTACTTTTTGAGTAGTTCCTCTTTTTTCTTCTTTAACGAATTCATCTAACTTTTCATCTAAGTTAAATTTATTTTCCATATTAATCCCCCCGTAAAGTTATTAAATTATAGCACAAAACAATTTTTTTGTCAACATTTTTCTATATTTATAATATATTCTAATAACATTTAGAAATTTATAAAATTTGATAGTTTATTATAAACCAAAAAAGGAAAGACTAAACTTTCCTGATGTACTAATCTTAATTTATGATATTTCTATTTAAAGAAACTTCCTCCTACAAATTCGCGCAAGATAGAATCTTTGGGTATTGCATCTGCTGGTATAGGTAAGAAGAAGCCTAAAAAATTAATTAGTCTTTTAGCTTCTTCGTAGCAACTGTCAGATGGATCTACTGCATAAAGAAGAGGTTCTGCGTATGTTTTTAAAACTCCTATTTCATATATTAGGGCAGAGTTAAAGGTGTAGTCGGCATTATCCTGATATGGGAAAATATACTTTTCTTCGCCACTTCTTACATCTGGCCATGTAGAAATAGTTCTCTGTACTCCATGTCCTCTTGTTTTATTATCTCTTATAATTCTTCTTAAAAGTCTATTATCTGTAGTTGAAATATAATTATGGTTATCAATATTTAATTCTGTTAAGGCGGAAATATAAATTCTAAATATTTTATTTTTACTAATATTAGTTAATACTCTTTTATCTAAGGCATGGATTCCTTCTATTACTAAAACATCACTATTTCCGAGTTTTATTTTATTATTATATTCTTTATTACCTGTCAAGAAATTATATGTAGGAGTAACTACTTCTTCCCCTTTTAGGATTTTTTCTATCTGATTGTCAAATAGTTTAAGGTCTACCGCCTCTAAACATTCATAGTCTGGTTTTCCCTCTTCATTTAGTGGTGTCTCTTCTCTTTCAACAAAATAGTCATCCATTGAGATAACGGCCGGATTTACACCAAAACTACGTAAAAACATACATAGCTTTTTAGAAGTTGTAGTTTTTCCTGATGATGATGGACCAGCAAGTAAAACTATTTTTAAATCTTTATTGTTGTATATTTTTTCAGCTAATTGAAGTAGTTCATTACTCTGTTTTGTTTCAGATATTCTAATTAATTCTTCTACTTTTCCTGTTGATACTAAAGCATTTAGATCAGCTGCATTTTTAATATGCATTAGTTCGCCCCAGGCATGACATTCATTAAATACTCTAAACATATTGGGATGATTTTCGTAATCTTTTATTTGATTATTGATATAGACAGTTGGAAAACGTAAAACTAAACCATTGTTTTGTAAGTAAGTCAAATCAAACTCTGGTACTTGCTTAGTGTTAATTGGCATCTTGGTATAAAAGTAATCATAATATTCACCTAATTTATATAAGGTTATATATGTGTTAGTTGTATATTTTAAAATATTTACCTTAGCCTTATCGCCTATCTTACTAAAATAATCTCTTGCTTCAAGACGGTCAACATTTAATTTAGTAATTGGTCTTTCTTCGGCAATAATTTTGTTCATTTTCTCTTTAATATCATTTAGTCTTTTTTCGGTTATTTCAAAATTTGTTTCTATATATAATCCCTTATCAATTGAATGTTGAACCCTAATATCATATTTAGCACCATATAATTCTTTGATAGATACCACTAAAATAAAAATTAAGGCATTTACATGTATTTTGTTTCCCTCTCTACTAGTTAAATCAAGAAATTCTATATTTTTAGGTTTCGTAATTTCATAATTTAACTCTTTTAGGGTATTATTTACCTTGGCTATTAATATGGGATGATGATAATTACTTTGAAATTCATTTGCTATTTCTGCTAAAGTAGTTTTTCTTTTTACATAAAATTCTTTATCATTTATAGTTATCTTTATATTATCCATTTTATCACCCTCTAATTATTCTATGTTTATTGTAGCATATTTTGACGGATTTTAAAATGTATATTTTTTGTTGTTTACACTAAAATAATTATAGGTGATGATTATGAATTTAGTTCCAATGATTGTGGATAAAGAATTAGATGGTGAACGTAGTTATGATATTTTTTCGAGGCTTCTAAAAAATAGAATAATACTATTAAGTGGAGAAATTAATGATGCTTGTTCTAGTAGTATTATTGCGCAACTATTGTATTTGGATTCGATAAGTAATGAAGATATAAGTCTTTATATTAATTCTCCTGGTGGTAGTGTTTCGGCTGGTATGGCAATATATGACACAATGAATTTTATAAAGAGTGATGTTGCCACTATATGTGTTGGAATGGCCGCAAGTATGGGGGCTTTCTTACTTAGTAGTGGTCAAAAGGGAAAAAGAAGTGCCCTTCCTAGTAGCGAAATAATGATTCATCAGCCACTCGGTGGAGCAGAAGGACAGGCGACAGAAATTAAAATTGTTGCTGAACATATTACAAAATTAAAGAAAAAGTTAAATACCATATTGGCTAAAAATACAAAGAAAAGCTTAAAAACAATTGAAAATGATACTGAAAGAGATCACTATTTGGATGCTGAAGAGGCTCTAGAGTATGGTTTAATCGATAAAATTATAAAGAAAAAGAACTAACTATTAAATCTCGTAGCTAGTTCTTTTATTTTTCTAAAGCGATGATTTAGG
>OLPW01004152.1_pt1 | contig 10559 bp, 9 predicted proteins | sample 1672161 | NCBI WGS metagenome assembly OLPW01 (sample SAMEA3136654, study PRJEB25190) | human gut metagenome
GACCTTGGCGACTGCTTACAATCCCGGAATGTGCCTTTTGGCACTTCCGGTGATTATATAGATTTTTGAATTTAAGATGCCGAAAAGGAGACGACGAAGCGATGGAATATCAGGTACAGGAAAATTGTCTGACGATTTATCTTCCGGCAGAAGTGGATCATCATAATGCGGAGGAGATGAAGCGTAAGGCAGATAAACTAATCGATCGAAATCACATTAAATACGTGATCTTTGATTTTGAAAATACAGATTTTATGGATAGTTCCGGTATCGGAGTTATTATGGGGCGATATAAAACGATTTCTCTGATCGGAGGAGAAGTGTGGGCGGTGCATACAAATGCACGCATCCGTAAAATACTGACTTTGTCAGGGGTGACAAAAATAATGCAGATCTATGAGGAGGAAGAAGAATGACACCTGCAAATGAAATGGAATTAAAGTTTGACAGCAGGTCGGCGAACGAAGGCTTTGCCCGCGTGGCGGTAGCGGCGTTTATGACGCAGTTGAATCCGACGGTAGAGGAGGTTGCAGATGTGAAAACCGCCGTGTCGGAAGCTGTGACAAACGTCATTATCCACGGATATGAAAAAGAAGTACGCAAAGTATATATCAAATGTATGATTGAAGAAAACATATTTACAGTGGAAGTGTGCGATCAGGGAAAAGGAATTGAGAATATCGAGGAGGCAATGTGTCCGATGTATACGACCAGACCGGATCAGGATCGGTCAGGTATGGGATTTGCGTTTATGGAGGCGTTTATGGACAGCGTGGAAGTAGAGTCTGAACTCGGGAAAGGAACGCGGGTGCGGATGAAAAAGGCAGTCGGAAAAGGCAGGGATATATGGACGACACAATCGCTTTGATCAGAAAGTCACACAGTGGGGATAAGGCGGCAAGAGAACAGCTTGTAAAAGAAAATGTCGGACTGGTGCACTGTGTCGTGAAACGTTTTCTTGAAAGGGGCGCGGAACGCGAAGACTTGTTCCAGATAGGGAGCATCGGCTTGCTTAAGGCGATCGATAAGTTTGATCTGACATATAATGTAAAGTTTTCTACTTATGCAGTTCCGCTTATTTCCGGGGAAATCAAGCGTTTCCTGCGGGATGACGGAATGATAAAAGTGAGTCGTTCGCTAAAAGAGATCGCTTATAAAAGCGTACAGGCAAGAGAACGTCTCATCAGTTCGCTGGGGCGCGAGCCGACAATAGAAGAGTTATCAGAAGAAGTCGGAGTGGAAAGAGAAGAACTTGTACAGGCGATGGAGGCGGGATGCGAGATTGAATCCATTTACCGGCCGGTTCATCAAAAAGAAGGAAGCGAGATACGGCTTCTTGATAAATTAGAAGAAAAAGAGAAAAGAGAAGACAAGATCTTGGATCTGATCGTTCTCAAAGAACTTCTCGAGACACTGGATGAAGAAGAAAAACAGTTGATTTTTCTTCGGTATTTTGCTGATCGGACACAGAGCGACGTAGGAAAGATCATGGGAATTTCTCAGGTGCAGGTGTCGAGATCCGAGAAACGGATCATTGAAAAATTAAGAAAAAAAGGAGGAAGATAAAAGAATCGTATAAAATCCGGCAAAGGCAGCATACTACAGTAAAAAGAAGTGGATTTACTGAAAAATGCAGTGAAAAGGAGTCGGATCATATGATGGAAGATGGAAACGGACGAAAAAAAGTATGGATTTGTCTGTCGATTGTCGTGCTTGCGGCGGTTGTAATCGGAGCAGTGTATTACATGAATATGCCGAAGGAACACTCGGAAGAAGGATTTTTAATCCGGAGAGAAAGCGAGGACTGTGCGGATGGCATCAGGGAAAACGCTCTATATTAAAGGCGATAGAGATGTGGAGGTGACTAAGCCGGATGTAACACTTGCAGATCTGCTTTCTATGGAGTGCTCCGATCAGTCGCTTCTTCCGAAGCTTAAAACAATGAAAATATTGAAGTTTAAGAAAACGGGCAATCAAAGATGTGTGATTTCGGTGCTGAAAATAATCGCATGTATCCACGGCCAATATCCGGATATGGAAGTGCAGAATCTGGGAGAAACAGATATGATCGTAACATACGAAGATCAGAAAACACCGTCTTATGCATGGCATCTTACAAAAACTGCCTTTGTGACGGCTGTGACATTTTGCGGGGCGGCATTTTCGATCATGGCGTTTAATAACGATGTAGATGTAACGAAACTGTTTGATCAGATTTATCATCTTGTCACCGGAAATAAGCCGGGCGGCATAACGATTTTGGAAATCGCATATTCTGCCGGGCTTATGATCGGTATTTTGATCTTTTTCAATCATTTCGGGAAACGCCGTTTTACAGTAGACCCTACGCCGATGGAAGTGCAGATGCGGGTGTATGAAAACGATATTCAGACAACGCTTATTGAAAATGCGGCAAGAAAAGAAAAAGAGATCGATGTCGGAAAAGGAGGCGGTATCCATGGGACAGGCGGCTGAGGTGATCGTGGAAGAGCTTGTGCTGGCTCTTGTCGGATTGAGTGCAGGGGCGGCTGTGGCAGGCGGCTTATTTTCTTTTATCGTGGAACTCGGAGTGATCGCTGATTTTGCCGATCGGACACACACGGGAGACAAATTGCTTTTCTATGAAACATGTGTGGCGCTTGGCGGAATAATCGGAAATATCGTTTTTCTTTTTTACTCTTTTGCGCCGAATGCGGTATCGTTTGCTTCTGCGTCTTTTGCGTCCGGGGCGGTACAAGTTCTGTTTGGGATTTTTGCCGGGATTTTTGTCGGATGCTGGTCGATGGCGCTTGCGGAGATATTAAATGTTTTTCCGATCTTTATGCGCCGCGCGCGAATCGTCAGATACGCGTCTGTTTTTGTGATCGGCGCAGCCATAGGAAAAGGATTGGGAGCAGGATTGTTTTTCTTAAAAGGCTGGTAGAAGATGAAAGACAAGGCGGGATTTCAACAGGAAAATTATCTTGAAAGAGGCAGGGTTTTGGACTATCATTAATCTTAGTATTCTGAAAACAGGAAGCCCCTTGGCTTCAGACAATGGTAGTTCACTGCAGAAAGTCTGTCATATAGGGTGTATGAGATATTGTTTGGAAGATGACGATAGATTTAAGACACGGAAAGGAACGAAAACAGTATGCTTCAGATAAAAGAAATATGTAAGGAATACCGGACGGGAAGTCTTGTTCAAAAAGCGCTTGATAAAGTGAGCCTGAATCTGCGTGATAATGAGTTCGTGGCGATTTTAGGACCAAGCGGTTCGGGGAAAACGACGCTGTTAAATGTCATCGGAGGATTGGACAGGTATGACGGCGGAGACTTGATCATAAACGGGATTTCGACGAAGAAATACAAAGACCGGGACTGGGATTCGTATCGGAATCACACGATCGGTTTTGTGTTTCAAAGTTATAATCTGATCCCTCATCAAACACTTTTGGCAAATGTGGAACTGGCGCTTACGATTTCGGGAGTAGGCAAAGCGCAGCGCAGAGAACGTGCGAGACAGGCGTTGGAGAAAGTTGGCTTAGGCGAGCAGATCCACAAGCGCCCGAGTCAGCTTTCCGGCGGACAGATGCAAAGAGTTGCCATTGCAAGAGCGCTTGTAAATAACCCGGATATCCTCCTTGCCGATGAACCCACAGGGGCGCTTGACAGCGAGACAAGTATTCAGGTGATGGAGCTTCTTAAAGAGGTTGCGCAGGACAGGCTTGTTGTTATGGTAACTCATAATCCCGAGCTGGCGCAGCAGTATGCTACAAGAATCGTTGAGTTAAAAGACGGAAAGATTCGTTCGGACAGCGATGCATTTTATGTGGATGAAGAAACGGCAGACGTTCCGGAACATAAAAATATGGGGAAATCATCCATGTCGTTTCTGACGGCGCTTTCACTTAGCTTTCATAATCTCAAGACGAAAAAAGCGAGAACATTATTGACTTCTTTTGCCGGATCGATCGGAATTATCGGCATTGCGCTTATTCTCTCTTTGTCCGCAGGAGTGAATGACTACATAAAAAATATAGAAAGAGAAACGCTTTCCCAATATCCGCTTCAGATCCAAAGTACAGGATTTGATTTTACTTCGATGATGACAGGCGGGGAAGATTCGGAAGAAGTAAAAGCGGTGTCTGCGGGAACGGGAACATCTTCAAAAGAGCGGCGGGAAAAAGAAAATATATGGGTGATCGACATGGTCACGAATATGTTTTCGACAATGGATTCAAATGATCTGGAATCTTTGAAAAAGTTTTTAGACAGTAAAGAAAGCCGGATCGATCAATACACAAATGCAGTTGAGTATTCTTATCAGGTTGTTCCGCAGATCTATGCGCAAGACGGGGAGAAAGTCCGTCAGGTACATCCGGACCGCTCTTTCGAGGCGGCAGGGATTGGTTCGTCTGTCGGCTCAAACAGTCTGATGTCTTCGATGATGAGTACAGACGTCTTTTATCAGATGCCGGCAGATTCCGATCTGTATAAAGATCAGTACGATGTGAAAGCCGGCAGGTGGCCGAAATCATACAATGAATGCGTGCTTGTGCTGACGTCCGGCGGAGGTATGAGCGACCTTTTGCTGTACACGCTGGGCTTAAGAGATCCGTTGGAGCTGGAAGAGATGGTTGCGGGATTCGTCGAGGAAGAGCAGATCGAAGTTCCGAAAGATTCAACTGTCTATACATATGATGATATTCTCGGAAAAGAGTTTAAACTGGTAAACAGTGCGGATTACTATGAGTATGACAACAGTTATCATGTGTGGAAAGATCGTTCGGGAGATCAGACGTACATGGACAAAGTTGTGAAAAATGCCGAGCCGATCCGGATCGTCGGCATCGTTCAGCCTGTAAAAGATGCAAACGGAGCAGCTTTGATGTCAGGCATCAATTATCCAGCTTCATTGACAAAACATGTCGCAGAAGAAGCGGAAAACTCAAAAATAGTCAAAGATCAGAAGGCAGATCCGAAACGAAACGTTCTTACAGGGGAACATTTCGGGACAGAAAATGTAAAGGGCAACGTTAATATGGATTCTCTGATTACGATCGACGAACAAAAACTTGCCCGGGCATTTGCATTTGATCAAAATGCCTTTTCGGGAATGCAAAAAACGGATGGTCTTTCTGAGATTTTCCGTTCTGCCGGAAGTTCAGTCAATCTTTCGGGAATGTTAGATCTAAGTAAGATTCAAGTTCAGCTTCCCGAACTGCCGCAGATGAATCTGGAAGAATTGCTGGGAGACCTTGATCTTACAGTTTCGCCGGAAGGATTTTTGCCGCTGGCAGAAAGCCTGACAGAAGGGTACGCAGAATATGCGGCCGCGCATCCGGAGGCGGACTATTCTGCGCTTGCACAACAGTTCGGACAATACCTTGGAACGCCAAAAGCGCAGGAAATCATACGAAGAAATATCAGTGAGATCATCCAGTCGGGCGGCGGGATGTCCGTGACGATGGAACAGCTTCAGGCAATGGTGAAAGAAATAGCGAAAGGATACGGAAAATTTATCGTTGAAAACGGCTATCAGGATCCGTCTAAGTTTGATGAATATTTGGCGGAATATATGCAGACAGAAGAAGCGAAAGCGATATTGAACCGATATGCAAATGAGATTTTCGGAGGTATTGCAGGTAATGTTCAGATTACCGCAGAACAGCTTCAGAAGCTTTCAAAAGAGCTCACGGAAGGGTATCTTCCCTATGCGGCGGAAAACGGGCTGGCTGATCCGACAAAGATCGGAGAGCATTTTATTGCATATTTAAAAACGGAAGACGGACGGCAAAGACTGTCTGACGGGATGAAAGGAATCGTAGACGCGGACAGTCTGGAACAGCAGATCACAGACGCGTTCGGTTCTTATATGAAAGGCGCGGTTTCCTCTTATGCGGGAGCCGTAGGAACAGCGATTGAGAGGCAGATCACATCGGCTATGGAGCAGGTTATGAATCAGATGGCAGAAGGACTGCAGTTTTCTGTAGGACAGGCAATGACACAGATCGGAAGCAGTCTGCAAAATGCTATGCATGTAGATGAAGATGCGTTTGCCGAGGCGTTTCAGATGAATATGACAGGAGAGGAACTGGCAGAACTGATGATGTCTATGGGAGCTGCGAAAAATGCGACGTATGACAATAATCTCAAACAGTTAGGTTATGTTGATTTCGCTGTTCCGACTACGATTTCGATCTATCCGAAAGATTTTGAAAGCAAAGAAGAAGTCGTCAGAATTCTTGATGATTATAACAGAAAAATGGAAGAACAAGGAAAAGAAGAACAGGTTATCACATATACGGATATGGTCGGCGCGCTGATGTCGTCTGTGACACAGATCATAGACGTTATCAGTTATGTGCTCGTTGCGTTTGTAGCGATTTCCCTTATCGTATCATCGATCATGATCGGTGTGATCACCTATATCAGTGTTCTTGAGCGAAAGAAAGAAATCGGGATACTGCGCGCAATCGGAGCTTCTAAAAGTAATATTTCACAAGTATTTAATGCCGAGACGTTTATTATCGGTTTGTGTGCGGGCGTGATCGGGATCGGGATAACGCTTCTGCTTTTGATCCCGGGAAATGCTCTGATCCATCATTTGGCAGGAACGAATGACGTAAGTGCGGTTCTTCCGGTAATTCCGGCGATCATACTTATTATTCTCAGCGTAATACTGACGCTGCTCGGAGGACTGCTTCCGTCTAAAAAAGCTGCGAAAAGTGATCCTGTAACTGCCCTTCGGACAGAATAATTTCTTGCATAAGCAATCAAGACAGATAACCAATGCTTGCGGCTGTGTATGTATAGAAAATCTTGATATGAACTATAAAAGCGATGGAGAAGTGATTTTTGATTATGGAAAATAAAATTGTCATACAGAATTTTGGACCGGTAAAAGAGGCACAGATTAATTTGAATAAAAAATTTCAGATATTTATAGGCGCTCAGGCTTCCGGTAAAAGCACAATTTGCAAGGTGGTATATTTTGTTCAAAATATAGAAGAAAATATATCTTTTGTCTAAAGAACGGATGCCATATTACAAAAAGAAATACCGATAAGATATGAGGTGGAAGAAAAATGAAAAATTTAATCTTTAGTTTAAATGCGACAGTACCGGTTTTCCTGTTAATGGCGCTTGGGTATCTCTTTCGGAAACTCGGATGGCTCGACGAAGTATTTGCATCGAAAATGAATCAGTTCGTCTTTCTTGTGCCGCTTCCGCTTCTTGTGTTTGAAGATCTTGCATCTGTCGATTTTCAGAAAGTGTGGAATTTAAAATTCGTTTTATTTTGTTTCTTCGTGACTCTTGCAAGCATTGCTCTTGCCGGTATACTTTCGTTATTATGGAAGGGGAATAAGAGGAGAGTTTATACAGGCGTCATACAGAAGCAGCGCGGCGCTTCTTGGGATCGCATTCATCCAAAATATATACGGAGATGCGGGTCTGGCGCCTCTTATGATCATCGGAAGCGTGCCGTTATATAACATGATGGCAGTCGTCGTCCTGTCCTTCTTTCAGCCGGAACAAAGAAAACGAGATAAGTTGTTATGGAAAAAGACGCTGAAAGGGATCGTGACCAATCCAATCATAATCGGCATAGCCGCAGGTCTTTTCTGGTCGGCGCTTCGGATACCGATGCCGTATGTAATAGAAAAAACAGTGTCAAATATAGGCGCTGTCGCGACGCCTCTTGGATTGATGGCGCTCGGCGCTTCTTTTGATGTTCAAAAAGCGCTTGGAAAGATCAAACCTGTCATTGCTGCCTGTATGTTGAAGCTTGTCGGATTTACAGCGGTGTTTCTGCCTTTTGCGGTGATGCTCGGATTTCGCAGAGAAGAATTGATCGCGATTCTCGTCATGCTTGGATCGGCGACAACAGTAAGCTGCTATGTTATGGCAAAAAATATGGGACATGAAGGCACGCTGACGTCAGGCGTCGTCATGCTGACTACAGTATTCAGTGCGTTTACATTAACAGGGTGGCTGTTCATTTTAAAAAGTATGAATTTGGTATGAATAAGAATGGTTTCCTTATAAAGTGAAACTTCGTATCCGCTTCTCTTTGGAAAACCTGAAGTTGGTCTCATACAGTATAAAATTATCTGTGTGAGATTAGGAGCGCATTGCATCAGTTGTGTTTTGTGTACAAAACTCACATAAAACAAACGAAAATAGGCACATATTATTACGGGAAATCATAAAAAATTCCGTTTTTACTCTAATCTATAAGGAAAAATGCATAAAAAACTTTAAAAAAAATTAATTTATGATAGAATATAAACAATACTGGTCTTTCGTGGGAGGAGAAAAACCAAAAGACAGTTTAGCAATAGCAGAAAAAACAGTATCGTAGAATGGAGAAAAAGTATGAAAAAGAAAATGTGGAGGACGGGGTTGTGCGGATTGACAGCGTGCAGCATGTTGTTCACTATGCCGGCGTTGGCATGGGCGGCAGATGAACCCCAAAACACGAACATTGATAACGGACTCATTGCGTATTATGACTTTGAGAATGTGAATGAGAAGAAAGTTCCGAACGTAAAAGATCAGTCAAAATATGAGGGTGAATTGAAAGGTTCAAATGTTTCGATTGCATCAGATACGATTTTTGGGAAATCCCTGAAATTTACAGAGGGAACTGAAGGTACTATGGAAATCCCTCAGATTATGAATACGTCTCAGAACAGTTATTCGATTTCTTTGTGGTTCAAATATGATACGAATACAAATAGAGAAGGGAAAAATACAGTTCTGCTTCAGCAGAGCGGACAGGGGCGTACATTTTTACAGTTTACGAAAGATAATAAGTATGCGACTTATGTAAATGCGACGAATGTATATAGCGATAAGACGGTTGATCTTAGCCAGTGGCAGCATGTAATGGCTACATACAATAAAGATACAAAGAAAATTGCGTTTTATATAAACGGAGAAAAGGATAGCGAGAAAGATGCAGGTAATCAGGTTGTTAATGAGTTGACAAACCTTTTGATCGGGCGTCATAAAAATGCAGGAAATGACCCGCTTTCTATGAGAGGTCTTGTGGACGAAATCCGTGTATATGATAAAGTTCTCACAGCAGAAGAGGCAAAAGCTGTTTATGAATCAAAAGCAGGAGCAATGCTCTTCCCGCAGTTACAGGAAACGCTTAAAGAAGCAAAAGAGTTAGATGCATCAGGAAGTTTGGACACAGAAGCAGAAGAGGCAAAAGTGCTGAAAGAGGCGATTGCAGAAGCGGAAAAATTAACTGCCGAAAGTCAGTTGTCTGAAATTTCAGAGACAATTAAAGAACTGGAAGAGGCAATGAAGAATTACCGTGCGGCAATCGGAGTTGTACTTACAGTTTCACCTACGAAAGAAGAACGTTCGATTGAAAAGTCGACGATAGGTATTAACCATCGATATGCTTTCAACGGATATGGCTCTTTTGACAGTACAAAGATGGAAATGAAAGAAGAGTTCACGGATCTCTACAAAGAAGCAGGATTCGGATCTATCCGTTATCCGGGAGGAACGATCTCGAACCTGTTCCGTTGGAAAGATACGATTGGGGATAAAGAAGACCGTGTAAATCAGATCCATGGCTTTTACAACAATCCGAATCAGGGTGGAATCGCTCCGAACTTCGGTTTGACAGAAGTTGCTGATTTTGCATATCGTGATGACGTTCAGTCAGAGATTGTTTATGTATACGGTTTCGGACGTGGTTCTGCACAGGATGCTGCAGATCTTGTAGAGTATTTGAACGCTCCGGCAGGAAGTAATCCGGGCGGTGGTGTTGCATGGGCAGATATCCGAAAAGAAAACGGACATGCAGAGCCGTACAACGTACGTTACTTTGAGATTGGAAATGAAAATAATCAACCGGGTACTGATGGAACAACATCTCAGCAGTATTGGATGATAGGAACGCAGGATGCCGAAAAAGCGTATGTAGAAGGTGGAGTTGCAAGCTTTACAAAACAGTATGCGGTGAAAAAAGATGACTGGAATAAGGCAGCATCTGTCAGTGACGGAACTGCAAATCAGGTTCGTTACATGCGTTATGCAAACCCGAATCCGATGACAGGAAAAGATGGAAAGACATTGGTTGAGAACTTTGAAGCTGTTCAAAAAGGAAGCGTTGAAGTATGGGTAGGCACTGACGGTGAAGGAAACAATCATAAATGGGAGGTTGTAGAAAGTCTTGACAACGCAGGAGCGAATGACCAGAAAGTGACAATCGACTACAGAGACGGATCAATCCACTTCGGAGACGGAACACATGGTAAAATCCCGGCGAAGGGACAACAAATCTATGTAACATATAAAGTTAAAAGAGACGGATTTGTAGCTGTTTCTAAAGCGATGAAAGATATGACGGCAGAGATTAACGAAATCAATGCTAAAAGCGGAAGTGCAGAAAAGGCATCCTGCTATGTATACTCCAGTTGGGAAACAAAAGGTTTTATTGATAAGATGGCAGCAGGTAACTGGAACGATTATTATGATGGTCTGACAATTCATCCATATTGTGGAGATCCGGGTGCGGATCAGGACAAAGGTGCGTTTTATGACTCGGCAAT
>OLPW01004155.1_pt1 | contig 10549 bp, 15 predicted proteins | sample 1672161 | NCBI WGS metagenome assembly OLPW01 (sample SAMEA3136654, study PRJEB25190) | human gut metagenome
CAATCTGCTGTTCCAGCGCCATTTTCAACAGCTCCGGCAGTTGCTTGCCCCGGCGTGACGCCCGGCGCAAAATGCCCTCGCAGGCTTTCCGGCTCAAATAGTATTTCTCCGGCACACCCACCTGTAAGATCGAGGACAAGCGAGATGCGCAGGCGACGTTGGGGAACGCCCCAGTGCTGGGCATCCATAGTTCGCCACGCCAGCGAGTAGTGGTCTGCCAGAATTGCCCCGGCGCGGGGCCATTTAATCCCCCCCCGTGCGTCCGTAGGTCTAGGAATAACAGCGTCGGGGTCGATGACCCGACAGAGGCTTTGCAGGACGGCATGGAAATCTTCTCCTTTATTTGAACTGAACGCGCCGGGAACATTCTCCCAGACAGCGTATTTGGGGTACGCGCCAAAAGTGGCGTATCTCATTTCGCGGATGATGCGGACAGCCTCAGAGAACAGCCCAGAGCGTTCTCCGGCCATACCGGCCCTTTTCCCAGCGATGGAAAGGTCTTGACACGGTGAACCGAAAGTAATGACATCCACAGGCGGGATGGTGTACCCGCTCATTTTGGTAATGTCTCCAAGGTGTACCATCGTCAGCCCTCCTCGGTTACGGCGCGTGTAGCCGCTTGCAGCCGTGCTCGCTCAGCCATCAGAATCTTGCCCAGCTTGTTCAGCCCCTTAGCGCCCTCACTACGGCAGCGGGCGCATTCGCACACGCCCCAGTAGTTGTCATTCCATGTGTTACCCTCGATCAGTTCAGCGTCGCCGGTGTCGATAAGAGCCTGTGCAAGGGCAGGATTCTGAGAAAATTTCGCATGGATGACATCGGCCATGATGCCGTCACGCTCTTTCTCCCATCCCTTGCGCAGCTTGATTTTACGCCCGATGGCTTTTGCTACATTGGGCGGGACAGTACAGAACGCCGCGCGATCAATCGGAACATTGCATTTTGCCGCCTGAAAAGCGGCCTCGGCGCTCCGATAGGTCAGCCCATCAATGGTGATAGGGCAGGCGCAGTAGTTGCTCAAAAAGTGGTATTCGCCGGTAAAGGCGGTGATTTGTACCTTGCTCATTTTCTTTTACGTTTCCTTTCTCGGCTGGTCGCCTTGACCTCAACGCCCGAATCGTGGAGCATCGAGCGCATGAACAGGTCGCCTAAATCCTCGGTCTGATATTCCATGTACTTGTCCAGCACCGCCTCGAAATGATCTGCCACGCGCTGAACAGTGCGCGGCGATAAGCCGCATTGGAGCATGGACAGCGCCCAAACATACTGAGCGCGGGTGCTGATGTCGGCGCGTTCTTTCATAACGGCCTCATGGACGCGCCGCTCCATGATCTTTTTGCCGTTCTGGTCGAGATGAATAAGAGCGTTCATGCGATAATCAGTCCTTTTTGAAGAATTTATCGACCCACCCATCGGCATTGAGGGGTAGCGCCTGCGCCCACGGGATGGGTTTTGTCATAATTTTTGTGACGGTGTCCAGCATCATGTCATTGTCAGCCCACGCAGGCGTGTCGATGACGACTTCATCATGGATGTGGAATACGACGTGTAGGCCCTGCGCTTCGAGGTTTTCGATGGCGATTGCCAGACAGTCACGGGCGATGGCCTGCACGATGTTCTCCACCAGCTTGCCGCCGTAGGTTTCCACCCGCTCCCATCGCTTGGTTGTCTGGTTCTGGCCCATATAACTGACCGAGGGATTGCCCCATCGGTTTACGCCGATTTCCGGGGATGGGTAGTACAGTTTGCGCCCGGACGGCAGCAGAATCGTCATGTACCGGGTGCCCGTGATGACATCCAGCTCACAAGCCAGAGTGATGACAGCATCGGTGGTTTCGGAGCGGATAGTCTGTGCGCCGCCGTTGGAGATGACGGTGACGGCGGCAGAATCAACTATGTTCCACAAATCGCGTATCATCGAGTTTGTTTCGCGCCATCTGTCCACAATGCCCTTGACTTCATCATCGGAGAGGTCGTCGAGGTTATGCCCGGTGTCCATGCGGCGCATCGCACTGACACCGCCCTGATAGCCGAGGGCCAGTTCTGCGACTTTGCCGCGCTGGCGCAGAGCGTATTCCGGGTTGCCCTTTTTGATTTTCTCAATGGGCACATGGAACATCTGCGATGCCGACGCCTCATAGATTTTGCCGTGGGTGCGGAAAACTTCAAGCCGCCATTCCTGACCCGCCAGCCACGAAATGACGCGGGCCTCAATGGCCGAGAAGTCGGCATCAATCAGAACATTGCCGGGGGTCGCTACAAAGGCTGTGCGGATAAGCTGCGACAGCGTATCATTGATACTGCCGTACATCAGCCGCAGACCGTCGATGCTGCGGTCTTTGACGAGCTGACGCGCCGGGGGCAGGGGATGGGTATAGGTGCGGGGGAGGTTCTGCACCTGCACCAGACGGCCCGCCCAGCGCCCGGTGCGGTTCGCCCCGTAGAATTGGAGCAGGCCACGGACGCGGCCATCGTCGGCGATGCAGGTTTCCAGCGCATCATATTTTTTGGTGCTGGTTTTGCCGAGTTCCTGCCGGATTTCGAGCATCCGCTGCACGTTGGCGGGCTGAGGCTGTTTCAGCATCGTGGCGACGGTTTCTTTGGTGACGCTGGTGATCTCGGCATCGCTGTCCGTGGCCTCGGTCAGCCATCGGGCCAACTGTTTGATGGAGTTGGGGTTGTCCAGCCCGGAAAGCTGACGGGCCTCGGCCATCAACTGGCTTTTGACCGTAGCGCCGATGACGAGAGCGCCGCTCACCATTTCCATGTCAGCGGCCACGCCCCGCGCGTTCATCGTCAAGTCGGTTTCCCATTGCTTTTGCACAAACGCGGGCACGGGAAACGCCGACAGGCGGCGGTCAATTTCCATTTCGGTTACAACGTCCTGCCCGTTGTACTCCTTGAACAGTTTCCATTTGGCGGGGTCGTGCTTGGGTAGATTGCGGGTGCGGTTCCCGTTGGCATTGGAGGGCTTGCAGGGAACGCAGAAATAGCGGATAAGGGCCTTGCCCGTCGTCAGCTTTTTCTTATCTTCGGGCAGGCCCATCGCTCTGCCCGCCGCGTCCAGCGATGCCGGGTAGCCGCAGTAGAGCGCGTGGAGCATCGTATCGCGCCACTGATCGGGGGGCAGCCATCCCAGATACTTGCTGAGGGCAAACCACTCGAAAGCCGCGTTGTAGGCGTGTTTGATGTATAGGGGATTTTTGAGGGCATTTTTCAGCCAAAGGGGAATAACCTGCCCGCTTGCCACATCGATGACCTCAACGGGCATCCCGTCGAGACTGTACGCGAAAAGCAGAATCTCAAAAGACGGGTCGAGGATATATCGGTATGACCCCGCCGCGCCGATGCTGACGGTGCTGTAAGTCTCAAGGTCGATACTCAGATGGTGTAGCTGTTCACTCATTGCCGTTCTCCTCATATCCGAGTTCAGCCAAAACCGAGCCAATCAGCACGGAGGTGTTGACCCCACGCCCCTCAAGGGTAATGACGATAGCCGTAAACAGGGGCGTACCCTGTACCCACTGAACAATCTCACGAGGAGTCATGGAAGTGGCATTGTGGATAGATGCGACGGCATCTTCGTCAACAAGATCATTCGCTCTCCAAACATTGCGGGTCTGGCGCTCAATATCGCAGACGAGCATCGTCTGCACGGTTTCGGGGCGGCGCAGGAGCATCCGTACAATGTTCATAAGGTGCGAGGTTTCCAGTTCTTTGATGCTCACCACTGTATCGTTATTCGTGCGCCAAACCTTGGCGCTGTCAAATCTGGTTTTCATCTGGGCATTTCCTTTCCTTTATATAAGGGAACCTGCATAGACCGCACCCATAAGGGGCGCGAGAATAATTACGATTTACGGATACGGAAGCAGACGGGCGCGGACAGCCACGCGAAGGAGGCGTTGTCGCTGCTCGCATGGCCGTTGGCGCTCACATAGCAGAAGGCGGAGGAGTTGCCGGATCGCTGAGAAGATGTCCAATAGGCAGTAGAATCTCCGTTGTGTTCATACATTTTCATGCGATGCCGACGGTCTTTGTACCAATCCATCTGCTTATACAGATCCTCATCACTGAGAACACTGTCACCGCTGAACAGTTCAGACATGGCAGGCAGGAACAGGCGTTCAAGACGACTAATTTTCTTGCCGTTGATAGTATGCTTGCGTTCGGTATCGATGATAGCCTTGCGCAGTTCATCGGGTAGCAGATGATTGATGCGGTCAAGCCATTTTTCGACCTTACCATAGGTCATGTCGTCACCGAGGCAATCCACGGAATCAAAGCGGATGGCCTTATCGTCGATGTCAGTGACGGCGCACTCAATGCGACGGCCATCCAGCAGGTCAAAAGCCAGCGCATCACCAATGTGGGGATTTGCGGCGATTTCTTTCAGGGCAGTACCGATGTCAATATCGGTGCAGACGGTTTTACGCAAAGTTGCAAAGCTCATTTGTAAGTTCCTTTCCTTTATATATGGGCTTGATTTTCCTCTTGATTTCTGCCCCGGAGTCGGAATTGAACCGACATCGCGCGCTTGCTCTACCATTGAGCTATCCGAGTACATGAGAGGAGGGGCCGTAGCCCCTCCCGGTATAGAAAGAGGTGGATGGTTATTTAATTACCAGTACCCTGCCGAAAAGCGTGGTAGCCGGGTCGAACAGGGCGTCACGCACCCTGCAAGGGAGTGTTTCGATTACATCGGATTCCCGGTAAGCGGATTCACAGCGCCGCCAGTGGGATACATCTGTGTAACGCCGTTCCATGGTGCCGGATTCGCGGCAGGCGCGGAGTAGGGCGGCTGGTACACGGGCGCAGCCGAAGCGGCAGTCGGCATAGGGTTTGCCTGCGGCCAGCCCTGCTGCATAGGAGCGGCAGTCGGCATAGGGTTTGCCTGCGGCCAGCCCTGCTGCATAGGAGCAGCGGCGGGAGCCACGGCATTGCCGACACCGGCGAAATCAGATGCGGCAGATGCACCGCCAGACAGCGGCTCACCGTCACGGGTTTTCATTACGTTGCCCAGCCCACAGCCGACACCGCGCTTGCCTGCGGTGTTAAAGGGGTAGAAGCGGACAGTCACGCGGGCATACATGCCGCTGTAAATGTCCTGCGGGGCCAGTTCTACGTTGATGTTGTCCTGCCCGACGACCTGCGGCTTGTTTGTGGTGCTGGCGGTGATGACCCAGCAGCCGTGACATTCATTGCCAAACGGGATGCCGCTGGGGCGCACACCGTCGCCGTCGTGGATGATGGAATCCAGATTCGGCGGGATAATGCCGCCCCACAGCGTCCCCGCGCCGATCTGAGCCGCCGCCTGAATGGCACTGCGGAAGTCGGCGATAGTGGCGGTGTCGGTCTTAGGAATCAACAGCGTGGCGCTGTACTTGGCATCACCCACGCCGCCCTGCGGCTTACGGGGCTTGTCGAGACTGACATAGGACAGGCGAACTTCGCCGGTCAAACATCTCTGTGCATCGTTGTTATACATGACACATTTCCTTTCTTATTCGGTTTCAGTTGTATTTTCTTCGTCGCTATCATCGAAATAGGCATCGGTGATTTCGGCAAATTCGGAGTAGCGGTGCATGGCATCGAGGATGTCGGTCTGAGCGCGGCAGATAGTAGCGCTGACATCGGCAAGCATTGCCGCACGGCGGGCAGTGTACGGGCGCATCCGTTTCGGAGAAACCATACGCGGGACAGAGTTCAAAATGTCCACGAGTTCGGCAGATACCAAAACGACGCGGGCCGGGGCCGCGATGCTTTCAGGAATGTCCGGGTCATTGGCGATACTGCGAATTTCATCAACGATGCTGATGTCACTGTCCGCATCCTCAGTATCATCGCAGGGTGTAGCCGTCTTGGCGTCCTCATACCCATCGCGGTTTTCGCAATTCTTGCAGCTATCCTCGTCTTTGGCGAGAGATTCCAGCAGTTCTTTGACTTCGCCATCGGGTGCGCCGCCGACAGCGATAATGTTCACGCCCTCAACCTCGCCGTTGCGGATAGCCTCGCGCAGTTTCGGGTCGTGCTCAGCGGCCAGTTTCAAGAGCATTTGGGCCAGAGGGCTGTTTTTCTCAACTTTCATTTCTGTACCTCCTCAGAATTGAAAACCCATTGTAATTTGGGGTGACATTTCAGCATCTCGATAAAGAAGTCCAGCCGGGTTTTGCGGTCATAGCTGAATTTCAAAGTGTCGTAGGTGCGCTTTTTAAGAGCTTTTTTGCTTGCAAGTTGCTTTTTAGCATCCTGCAATTCGGCATTGGACAGTCGAGTGCCGACAGGGTGCTTTTTGGTGCGGATGACGGTTTGCAGGTCTGATACCTCAGTAGAGATGTTCACATAGGCATCTGCCGCATCCTTACGGTCACGCTCGTACTTATCGCGCTGCCGCTCCCAGTAGGCCAGCAGCTTTTTGGCCTTATCCTCGCACTTTTCGTCCTTGACGAATTGGGAGAGGATGGCAGGCATCTTATTTTTGGGGCAGTCAACCAACAGCGGCAGATATAGCTCCATCTCAAACCAGCCATCGTCCCGATGGTGATAGCTGATTGTGATATGGTCGTAATCGTCGAACATGGGTTAAACCCCTCCAAAATCAGCGGCAGCGCTGTTGTACGGTTCGCGCTTGTCAGATTCGTCAACTAACGTCGGCTTGCCCATCGGGCGGTCGATCTGGTCGGCCAGCAGTTCGGCAAACTTTTTCTTGCCAAGCCGCTTTTCCAGTTCGGACAGGGAAATGGGCTTGCGATCATACAGCATGGCCTCATCGTAGCCCGCCTTGATAAGCGTTTGGAACGCGGCATCGGTGTCATGGAACGCGCGGACGCTACGTCCTGCAACGACTTTCCAGCCGGGAATTTCGCCGCCGTCGAGAATTGTCTGCTGTGCATAGGCTTTCAGATCGTCATACCAGCTCACCAAAAACTGACCGCGCGTCAGCAGATGGCCGATTTCTTCATCGGTCAGCGCTTTTTGCAGGCCCATCGCGCGGCGCGTGATGTTGTCTTTCGGTTCATCGGCGGGGACGCGGCCCATAGGTACACACGCGGCGAAATCTTCCAGCGCCGTGTTGATGTTGGCACGGGCGCGGCATTTTGCCTTACCCCGGCAAAATTTGCAGTGTTCGCCGGGCACAAATACGCCGGGGCCGTTGAACGCCTCCACGGCGAGAGGATGGATTTCAGTGCCCCACGCCAGCAGGTCATCCACGGTCATCTCATCCTCAGACGGGTCGGCGCTGATTCGGGGCTGAATGATGGTCATGCGCACCTTTTTGATGGTATCACCGTACAAGGGCCGGTACTTTGCAAGGGCACCGAGGGCGTAAAGCCGCATCTGCGGATTGCCCACGGCATCCACACGGACACCCTTGCCGTGTTTATAGTCAAAAATGTTCAGCGTGTCATCGCCGATCATCACGCAATCACAAGTACCGAAACCCTCCGGCACAACATCGGAAAAGTCTACCTGCTGCTCCGTCATAATCGCCGGAGGATTGGTGTAGCCCAGCGCCTTTTCCATAATCCAGTCGCAGTAGACCTTGGCACAGGTCAGCATTTCGGGCTGATAGAGCTTGTTCCGCTGCAGGGGACGCAGCTCCTCAGCCATCGCGTCCACGTCGCCGCGAGTTTTGACGAACAGTTCACAAATGCTATGCGCCAGTGTACCCTCCTCGGCATAGACGCTCGTACTGGCCGGGAATTGCGCCTCAAACGTGGGCGACGCGGTACAGACCAGATAGCGGTGCGCATTGGATGCGCCGCACTTGGCATGAATCTCAGGGCTTGCCATTTGCTTTCTCCTTTTCTTGCTGTTGATAAAAAGCGTGAAGAATACTTTTCGCCGCGTGAATCCCGTCCATATACCCCTCGGCGCGTTTTCCGCTGTGCGGGTTGTTCTGGGCCTTGCGAGTTAGCAGCGCCTGCATGGCGTCATATTCCCACGCCGTCATCTCAGCGCCCTTAAAACTTTGCGCCGAGGGCGGTGAGATCAGCAGCCACATTGGGCAGATACTCTTCAGGAATCTGCGGGACGGCCTGAACGCCGTATTTTGCGAGGATGCCCTGCAACTGCATAGCAAATGCGGGGTTGCTGTTCATCAGCGGCATAGCAGCGTTGATGATCTGCTCAAGGGTGACACTACTCTGCTGAGGCTGTGCCGGAGCGACGGGAGCGGGAGCAGGTGCAGCGGTAGGCTGAGGGATGAACTGCTGGGCCACAGGAGCAGCAGGCGGGGTCATCACGGGAGTAGCCGTTGCAACGGGCTGAGGCATCATAGGCGCGGCCACGGGGGCAGCGGGAGCGGGCTGCTGTGCAGGGGTGATGACAGGGGTCTGCGCAGGCTGAACGGTCACAGGCGGCTGTTCAACGGGGGTCGGGGGAGTGACAGGCTCAGACGGGGCAGGAGCAGAAACCGCAGGTGCGTCCGGGGCAGTTTTGGCAGCAGCTTTCTTGCCGCGGGAGTTTTTTGCCGGAGCGGCGGGGGCATCAGTGCCCTTGCTTTCGATGGCATCGGCCAGATGGTTGATGGCGGCGCTCAGTTCGGGAGCGTCAACGGTTACTTTCAGTTCGATCATGGTGTGTTACCTCCAAAATTTATTTGACGTGGGCATTGGTGCCCTTGTCGTAATTGAAAACGGGGAGAATCGTAGCGTCGATGATGGCGGCGACAATTAGGAGCGCCCACGATGCGCTGAACATCAATGGGTTGATGGGGAAATCAAAGCAGATACGGAGAAGCGGGTCAAACATGGCGTAGTACATAGCGACCTGAATTACAAAGAAAAGCGATATGCGGCCCGCGAGGTTCACGATCTTATACATGAGCGGCCTCCCTCTTTGCTTTCCATGCGTTGTACCGGGCGAGGTTGTCAGGATTCTCGTAGAACGCCTTGCAGGCCGTAAAGAGCGTGTCGCCCAGAACTCGCTTTTCTTTATCAGGAATCCTATCGAAGTCGATTGTGATGCTTTCCATGCTGTACGTTGTACCTCTCTGCTTAGGTGTGCTATCTGTGAGCAATTTCGTGTAGGCGCTCAATTGTATAAGAATCTACGTTTTTTACCAAACGGGCCATCGTATTTCAGCCATGCGCCATATTCATCGGTTTTCAGATTATTTAGATTTGCAAGTCTTCCGATACGCTGCGGTGCGATGCCGATGAGCTCGCTGACCTGACGGGCGTTCAGCAGCTCGTGGTCGCCCTGCGAAACTGACATTGCCGATGCCGTGTTTTCACCAGAGGACAAGGTCGTCGGGTTTGATGGCTTTGATGTAATGTCCACGCCGCCGTTCAGCACGGATGCGGCTTTTAGCATGCAAGTTTCTTTGATCTCTGGGTCAGTGGCGATTTGGAACAGTGTCAGCCCTTGATTTGCCAAGGAAACACAGATTTTTGCCTCGGCCATCATTTCCGCAGCGCTTTGATTGAGAAACTTTGGCCGCGGGCTGATGGGGCCGCTCGACTGTACGGATTCGGGGTTTATGTAACCGCCAGTTTTACGGATGCTGGGTAATACTTCAGATGTAATCCAGCGCTTAAACTGCTTGGCAGACGGCAGCTTACTGGACAAGATAAGCGAGTAGAGACCAGATTCGTTGATGATGGTTGTTTTGCTTTTGTAGTTAGAACCACCACCCTGAATTAGGGTTGTGGTTTTATCTTCTATATCAACATGAGCCGCAAGTGCGTTTTCCGGTTTTGCATACCCAAGCGCAACGGCAACATCTTTACCCGCAAACCACAGCTCGCCATCAATCTCAAGAGTACGGAGTTGTCCAAACTGGGGATTATTAAATATTTGAATTTTGTTTTCTTCCATGCTGTACCTCCTTATCGAAAGTCGCGTTTATGCGATTTCTTTGGCAAAAAAAATTTGCATGCCTTCCTCAGCGGTTAAACCTAGAGCCGAGACGATATCGCTGGCTTCCTTAAGCGTGAAAGTGTCTCCATTCGCCTGCACACGTCGATAAAACGTGCTTTTATCCATGCCGATTTTATCGGCGAGAATTTCAATATTCATGCCGTGTTCAACAATGGCCCCTTTGAGCTTATTAACATTTACCACGATTTGCACCTCCTTCTTGTTCTGGCGTGTCGCTCATCTGCGATGTCTACATAGTAGCACTTGCAAATGTCCCTGTCAACATATTTTTCGCATATTTCAAAAAAAACTTCACAAAAAGAGATTGAACAGTTGCAAAATTGCGAAATAAGTGGTATAATAATCGCAAATAAATGCATGGGGTGGTAAAAATATGACAGCGGGAGACAGAATAAAAATACGGCGAAAAGAACTCAATTTGACGGTAGATGATCTTGCAAAACGCATCAAAAAGAATCGGGCCACAGTGTATCGATACGAAAACGGCGACATAGAAAGTATGCCCGTGAGCGTTATCGAACCTCTTGCGGTAGCGCTTGAAACTACCCCCGCGTACATTGCCGGATGGACGGAGGATAAGAGTGTTAAGCGACAAGACGCTAAAAAGGACAATGCTATCCCTAAAGGGTTCATCCCGTTGCCCAATACAAAGTCCATTCCCGTG